>R20__coassemble_1536_pt1 | contig 12329 bp, 9 predicted proteins | sample R20__metabat2_low_PE_019 | metagenome-assembled genome bin R20 | reverse complement strand
GAGCAACGGCCTTCTAAGCCGTGGGTCGGGGGTTCGAATCCCTTCGGGCACATTTCATTAGATATTTATCTGTATATGCAGGGGCAGCATCATCTAATGAATTCATATGGTGGGTATGGCGTAGTTGGCTAACGCGCCAGATTGTGGTTCTGGAGAGCGTGGGTTCGAGTCCCACTACCCACCCTGAATGCTTCAGCCATGGGGCTATCGCCAAGTGGTAAGGCACAGCACTTTGACTGCTGCATGCGTTGGTTCAAATCCAACTAGCCCTGCTTCGGGACATTAGCTCAGGCGGTAGAGCACTTGACTTTTAATCAAGTTGTCGCGGGTTCGAGTCCCGCATGTCTCATTTTAAGAACCTTCTGCACCGGATATGTATTTGCGGATATGGCGGAATTGGCAGACGCGCCAGATTTAGGTTCTGGTCCAGATGGGTGCAGGTTCAAGTCCTGTTATCCGCATTTTGGTTTATTAAGGCTTATCTTATTCTGGTAGGAGTAAGATAAGCCCTTTTTTATGCGTGTTTTTGAACATTCACCATGTTTATCATTACCCTTCCTTGTGCTTCCTTTTTCATTATTTTTTGATATATTTTGGGGTACAAATCGGGGTACAGATCGGGATGCGGAAAATGACCGGATTCCAAGAAAAGACAGGGCTCTGGCCCTGCCTTTTCTTAGCTTTTATTATGTGAGATTCTATATCGCGCATGAGCGCCGCTTATGGATAAGTCCGGTGGAGGAACGCCGTGCCTGCCGCCTTTTATAAACGGATGCAGGGCAGCTCGATCCTGCATGGATGTTCAGAATCCATATAAAGTGTCTGAACCGCTTTCCTGGTCTTATCCTGCAATGACCAGACCCCGGGATAATTGGTATGGATCGCGTACTGCGGAAAATCCGATGAAGAAACGTCGATTCTGAGCCGGGAGCCCTTCTGAAATTTCCAGGCCACCTCCCAGTTATCCAGGACAACCTCCACGATCTCCCCCGGTGTATAACTACCGCGTTTTTCCTCTCCTTCCCGGAAAGCCAGCGTCTTGATACTGGTTCGAATATTATAGGCTTTCCCGTCCGGCTGTACCTCCATGATCTTCGCCGTAAAGGCAGTATCCTCCGCGTCACTGGACACATACAGATAAAGCTTCATTGCTCCGCAGACAGTCATTTCTTCCGAGAAAGGCTCACTGACAAAGCTGATCACGTCCGCACGATAATCCGGTCCGGGCTGCAGCAGACTCCCGATCTCGCTTTTAGTGGTAAACATGGACTCCGCCCCATGACTCATTACCGGGTCTTCAGGGTCATAGACATAGGAAACCTTTGTGCCTGTCCCGGATCGATCCTTTTGTACTTGATCCGCTGCTGCGGCAGCGCAGAAAGCTTCTGAATCAATATCAGTATCAGGCTTCATATCACACTGCTCATTCTGCTTATTATCCGGATGAATATCTCGCTCCGCCTCCGGACTCAGCGTTCTGTCCGCGTTCAGATAGAAGTATTTTACTTCATCCGCCGGTACCGGAAACTCGTCAAAATCTTTCCAGAGATCCGCACCGATAATATAAAGTGAGACCTGACGCTCCGGCAGTTTTTTATCTTTCAGAATCCCTGTAAACCAATCCAGAGAGCTCTTTACATCGCTGTTCCGGAGATCCTTGCCCTGATAGCCCTCCAGGCAGGGATTAAAGCCATGATTCCAGGCACCGATCCTCAGATGGCTGTGCCGGGCAGCCTCCGCTCCCAGATCCAGGAAGCTTGTCAGTGTCCCGCCATAGTGATGGTCAAACCAGCCTGCTCCGACATAGACAGGGATCTTCATTTTTCCGGGTGCCTGATAGAGCTCCTCCCAGAAACCCTCATGCCAGTACGGATCACTTTTTTCTGTATGAGTGATCCAGTTCCGGTACCAGTCCAGACGCTTGCCCCAGAGTGCTTCATCCACTTCAACCTGCGGAATGTAACGGCACGATTCCAGAAGTCCTGCTTCGATCGGAAAGCCTGCGTTGTCCTTCGCCCATCCGGTCATCAGATCCATTTTAAACAGTCCGCTCCGATACAGACTGGCATATCGGTCCGATCCGTAATGCGTCACATACATGGCCTTGACCTTATCATTCACGCTCTGACTGGCCGCCCAGCAGGTATAAGCCATATAAGAACAGCCAAAAAGCCCTATGCTCTCGCACCAATCCTGCTCATCAAGCCAGTTCAGGACCGCAGCGCCGTCTTCCTTTTCGTATACATTCGGTTCCCAGTCGCCTTCACTGCCGTTGGTTCCACGGCACATCTGGATCACATAGGCAAAGCCTCTTTTACAAAATTCCTCTGCGACCGCCTTGGCTTCCGCCTGCATTCCCGGGTAAGGGGTCCGATATAAAAGGGTCGGAAAGGGGCCTTCTCCGTCCGGAATATAAAGAAGTGTCCGGAGTCTGAAACCGCCGCCGGCCGGCAGCATCCGCTCTTCTGTTTTGCCGATCCTGTTCGTTTCCGGATAACCGGAATCCTTAAACTCCTGTCGACGGATTTCCGTGATATCTTTCATATGTGCCTCCTGCATTCTTATTTTTCCACCATACTCAATGAGATCCGTTTCTTCTTAAGGTCGATCGAAAGTACCGTCACATCGACGATGTCTCCGACACTGACAGCCTCCATCGGATGTTTGATATAACGGTCCGTGATCCTGGAAATATGTACCAGTCCGTCCTGATGCACACCGATGTCCACAAAGACGCCGAAATCCACAATATTGCGGACAGTGCCCTTCAGCTTCATTCCTTCCTTCAGGTCCTCCATGGAAAGGACATCACTTCGAAGGATCGGAAGCGGCATATCAGACCGGGGATCTCTGCCGGGAGTTTCCAGTTCCTTCAGGATATCCTCCAGCGTCCACTCTCCGATGCCCAGCTCCTGCGCTGTCTTTTTGCTGTCTTTGACCAGCTTTGTAATATGTCGTACTGCGGGATCCTCAATCGTCAGTCCCAGACCTTTCAGCAGCTTTTCGGCAGCCTCATAGGATTCCGGATGTACGCCGGTGGCATCCAGCGGATTTACTCCGCCCCGGATCCTCAGAAAGCCTGCGCACTGCTCATAAGCCTTCGGACCGAGTTTTGGCACCTTCAGGAGCTCTCTCCTGCTCGCGAAACGCCCATTCGCCTCCCGGTAAGCCACTATATTTTTGGCCAGCGGTTTGGAAATGCCGGAAATATAAGAAAGAAGCGGCCAGGATGCGGTATTGAGATCAACACCGACACGATTGACACAGTTCTCCACTACAGCTGTAAGGGCCGCGTCCAGCTTTTTCTGATCCATGTCATGCTGATATTGACCGACACCCACTGATTTCGGATCGATCTTGACCAGTTCCGCCATCGGATCCTGCAGTCTTCTGGCCATGGAAGCAGCGCTTCTCTGCCCCACATCAAACTCGGGAAATTCTTCCGTTCCCAGCTTGCTGGCACTGTAAACTGAGGCGCCTGCCTCATTCACTATAATATACTGCAGCGGTTTCTTTACTTCCCGAATGATCTCCGCAATCACCTGCTCAGATTCCCGGGATGCTGTCCCGTTCCCGAGACTGATCAGATCAACTCCGTATCGTTCAATCAGTGCTTCAATGGTCTTTTTGGTTTCCGCGACCTTCCGCTGAGGCTCTGTGGGATAAACAACAGTGGTATCCAGCACTTTCCCGGTCGGATCGATCACCGCGATCTTGCAGCCGGTACGAAAAGCGGGATCCCAGCCCAACACGGTATGGCCACTGATCGGAGGCTGCATCAGCAGCTGCTGCAGATTTTTGCCAAAGACCTCAATAGCCCCGTCCTCCGCCTTTTCTGTCAGGCTGCTTTGGATCTCCCGCTCGACAGACGGTGCCGTGAGACGACGATAGCTGTCCTCGATCGCTTTTTCAAGGATCGGTGTAGTGTACGGATTAAGCGGTGTTCCGATCTTTTTCCCGAACAGAGCCACTTCATCTCCGCCCCTGATGATCTGTTTTTTCAGGTAGCCCAGGATTTCCTCTTCCGGAGCCTCCAGACGGACGGTAAGAAGCTTCTCATTTTCTCCTCTGTTGATCGCCAGGATCCGATGTCCGGGTATTTTGGAAACCGCTTCCGAATAATCCGCATACATATCGTAGACATCTGCCCGTTCCTGCAGCTTTTTATTGACAGGCTCACCATCGGTTTTCTGCGCAGTCTTCTGTTCTCTCTTTACTGTTTTCAGGATCCCGCTTTTACGGATTCTCTCACGGATCTCGGCCCGGTACTGTGCGTTGTCATCAAACTGCTCCGCCAGAATATCCATAGCGCCCGCAATGGCCTCATTGGCCGAAGCGACCTCTTCCGTAATATATTTTTCTGCTTCCTTTTCCACCGGACGATCTGTCTGCTGCTCCAGGATAAACTGCGCCAGCGGCTCCAGTCCTTTTTCTCTGGCAATGCCGGCCCGTGTTCTGCGTTTCTGCTTATAGGGGCGATACAGATCCTCGACAGCTGCCAGTGTCATTGCCTCTTCAAGCTGCTTCTTCAACTCAGGAGTCAGCTTTCCCTGCTCCTCAATGCTGTGAAGGGCTGTTTCCTTTTTTTCCTGAAGATTTTTCAGATAAGTCAGCTGCTCCGAAAGCTCCCGCAGCTGCTCATCATTCAGCGCTCCGGTTGCCTCCTTCCGGTATCGTGCGATGAAAGGAACCGTATTTCCCTCCTCCAGCAGTCGGATTGCCGCGGAGGCCTGTTCTGTTCTGATGCCGAGCTTTTCGGCAATACATCTGTTAAGATCCATCCTTCATTTCCTTTTAAAGTATTTGAGCAATATACCGCAGATGAGTCACAATCCGGACAGATTGCTTCATGTGCCCCATACTTTGCATCCGGCAATCTGCCCGGAAATCAATATAAAAGGCAGTCATTTTCAGCAAATGGCTGCCCTTTTGTTTTAATCAAACTCGATGGTCATTTCATCTCCGCGGTCTTTGGAAATCAGATCATACATCAGTTGATTACATCTTGCCAGCACAAAATCAAAATCCGGTGAACCGATAAAGCTCTCCACGATCGTCTGGAGAAGGATGACCTTCTCATCAGCCGTTCCCTCCATGGCAAGCCCTTCCTGAATCTTTGCCTCTATTTCCTCATGTGTCATAATTTACCTCTTTTCTGCGAGCCGAATTTCCAATTCGGCGATGCAAATTTAACGTTTCCGTAAGATCATACGGCAGCCGGCCATTGGATCTGACCGGCTGCCGAAGTGTAAGCTGATTAATCTTCTTCTATGACCCAGATTTCCAGATAGTCGAAATCAATCTCCTCCATGAACGCGTCCCGGGTGAACCTGGCACGGCTGTGACGCTTAAAATCACGGATCGTACTGTCCAGCCAGATCGGCTCTGCGAGATCAAATTCCCGGCAGGCTGCCGTAACACCGTGAAATACTTTGTGCGTTCTGGTTTCCGGGGAATCATCCTCGTAGACCATATCCCCCGTCAGATGATTATCCTTCCATTTTCTGAACCAGATTCTCATGGATCAGTCTCCGTATCCGTTTGGATTGGTGCTCTGCCATCTCCAGGAATCCTCACACATCTCGCGAATGCCGTTTTCAGCCTTCCAGCCCAGCTCTTTTTCAGCCTTTTCCGGTGAGGAATAACAGGTCGCAATATCACCGGCTCTTCTGGGATCGATCACATAGGGAATCTTCTTCCCAGTCGCCTCTTCAAAGTTTTTAACGATATCCAGGACACTGTAGCCGGTGCCGGTACCAAGGTTATAAATGGAAAGTCCGCTGCCGGGCTCCAGCTTCCTGAGTGCGCAGACATGCCCCTTCGCCAGATCCACTACATGAATATAATCGCGGACGCCCGTACCGTCATGAGTATCATAATCGTTGCCGTATACATGAAGTTTTTCCAGTTTTCCGACAGCAACCTGCGTAATATAAGGCATCAGATTGTTCGGAATTCCGTTCGGATTTTCACCGATCGTACCGCTCTTATGCGCGCCGATCGGGTTGAAGTAACGAAGCAGAACAACATTCCATTCCTGATCCGCAAATTGAATATCGCTCAGGATCTGCTCCAGCATGGACTTGGTCCAGCCGTAAGGATTGGTGCAGCTGCCCTTCGGACACTCTTCGGTGATCGGGATAAAGGCCGGAGAGCCGTACACCGTGGCTGAAGATGAAAAGATAATATTCTTGCAGCCATGTTTTCTCATCACATCGACCAGAATCAGCGTGCCGTTGATATTATTGTCATAGTATTCCCAGGGAAGACGTACGGATTCCCCTACTGCCTTCAGACCGGCGAAATGAATGACCGCATCCGGTTTTTCCTTCTCAAATACTGCCTCCAGTCCTTCTCTGTCCCGGATATCCACCTGATAAAAGGGTGTTTTGACTCCGGTAATCGCTTCCAGGCGATCCAGAACCTTGATATTCGCATTATAAAGATTGTCTACGATCACAACGTCATAGCCTGCCGCTGTCAGCTCGACTACAGTATGACTTCCGATAAATCCGGCGCCGCCGGTTACTAAAATCTTCATATTGTTCCGCCCCTTTTTACAGTTCAATACCATTCAGTCTGCAAAGCTCTCTTGCGGATTCCACAGAATCAACACCGGTCTTGTTCTTGATCGGCGCAAATTCCTTCTCACGGACGACTTCGAAGGGAAGGCAGCTGTCCAGCGCGCGGATCATATCCAGCACCAATGTTTCAAACTTATATCCGTTCGGGCTTTCCGGCTTGACAAGCTCGCCCTTCTCATCAATATAAGGGATCTTCTTCTCAACGACATGAAGCTTCAGCTCCGTATCGGCAGCCTTGATCAGATCATTCAAACGGAACAGATAATTCAGAATGACACCGAAGCTGTAGGCCTCTTCGCCCTTCTCGTTCTTGGCCGCCATCAGTTCAGGAGTCATCTCATAGTATTCGATAATAGAGGGATGTCCGTCCTCCAGACACATCGCGCCGACCTTTTCATCCGGAGTGACCTTACGGACGCACTTTGCGCCGCAGGCAACATCAGCGTCGATGGTTGCGCCGACAAAAACCGGATCCGCGATCCGCTGAAGCACATTATCGACCGCGAAAATATTAAACCACTCTACGCCAAGCTCCTTCGCCTTATCGACCAGGCCGGCCTTCTGCATGGAAATAAACCAGCCGCCGTTTCCGTTGGGAGATGTCGCGATCCGGTTCTTTGCTTCCATGTAGACCTTGCCGCTGTAATCAGCAGCCGGTGCCATTTCCTGCACGAAGAAAAACACCATCTCCGGATCGTAACCGAAGTAATGATGCTCCTTCATAAAGGCGACCGTAGCGTCATTATTCTTTTCACTGGTCATAATAAAGAAAGGAACAGAAGTACCGGCCTCCTTTACGACCTCCTGCAGATTCTCCACCAGTCTCTGCATAATGAAGACTTCTTTTGTCAGGCCGATATTGTACATACATTTAGGATTGTCCGAGCCCAGGCGGGTCCCCATACCGCCAGCCAGCAACACTGCCGCGACCTTTCTCTGCGCAATAGCCTTCAGACCGATCTCCTTATAATATGCCTTCTTCGGCTCGATTTCGGAGAGCGGCATTCCCTCGATCGGAGAGATCTTTCCGAAGCCGGGAAGCTCATCATTTCCGTTGATGTAACGAACCAGAGAAAGATCGGTTTTCTCGATCTGAGAAAGCAGCTCCTCTTTTTCTGCCGCAGAAAGCTCATCATAGTACTTCAGGACATGCTCCTGCCCATACTGTGCCAGCTTTTCCTTTGCCTGTTCATAAGTGTACATTGCCTGTTCCTCCTCCAATACATTTGATCTGTGCTGTTGAAAGCTGTATAAAATTATTCTCCAAACCGGACCGATCCGGCGCCTTGCGAGCGTAAACCGGCACAAAACCGCAGCCGTCAGGAATACATTTTATCTCCTTCTGCGTCTGGGATCCGCCGCCGCTGCCGCCATTTCATCAAACTCGATCTGCTGTCTGGCAATCAGCTCCGTATCCTCAAAATAATTGATCTTCATAGCCGCCTTGACCTTGCTCATGGTACGCGCCGCCTTATTTTCAGCTGCCTCGGTACCCTGCTTCAGAATATCATAAACATGAGCAATATCCTTCTGATATTCCTTCCGGCGCAGACGGATCGGCTCCAGTTCTTCCTGCAGCACATTGTTCAGGAATTTCTTGACCTTGACATCTCCCAGTCCGCCTCTGCGGTAATGCTCCTTGATCTCTTCCAGGTTCGCGTATTCCGGCATGAAGCGTTCCACCTGATCCTGACTGCAGAAAGCATCCAGATAGGTAAAGACTGTGTTGCCTTCTACTTTACCCGGATCCTCAATGCGCAGATGCCCGGGATCTGTATACATACCCATAATCTTCTTCTTGATCACATCCGGCTCATCCGCCAGATAAATGCAGTTGCCCAGGGACTTGCTCATTTTGGCATGCCCATCTGTACCGGGCAGACGCATGGAAGCCTGATTCTCCGGAAGCAGTATATTCGGCTCGATCAGTGTTTCTCCGTAGATGGAATTGAATTTCCGGACGATCTCCCGGGTCTGCTCAATCATCGGCTCCTGATCCTCTCCGACCGGAACCGTCGTTGCCTCAAACGCAGTAATATCCGCCGCCTGGCTGATCGGATAAGTAAAGAAGCCTACCGGAATACTGGCCTCGAAGTTCCTCATCTGAATCTCCGCCTTGACAGTAGGGTTCCGCTGCAGTCTGGAGACTGTAACCATGTTCATATAGTAAAAGCTCAGCTCCGTCAGCTCCGGGATCTGAGACTGAATCAGCAGATTGGATTTCTCCGGATCCAGACCGCAGGCCAGATAGTCCAGCGCGACCTCAATGATATTTGAACGAACCTTCTCCGGGTTATCCGCATTGTCCGTCAGAGCCTGGGCGTCCGCGATCATAATATAGATTTCATCAAAATTCCCGGTATTCTGAAGCTGCACTCTTCTACGAAGAGAGCCTACATAATGTCCGATATGAAGCCTTCCGGTCGGTCTGTCTCCGGTCAGAATAATTTTACTCATCTTTCATCCTCAATTCTATATTTTTGTTGTATTCAGGGCAATATGGAACTGCTAACCTGTTTATTTTAATACCCTTTATACAATATTTCCATCCCTGTCTGCAAGAATCCAGCCTTCCCACAGCCCGTGCATCAGCACCGGATCCTCCTTCTGTGTATTTTTGTGTACCAGCGGCCGGACACGGACGGCGTCCTTTCGCCCGTTGAGTCTGGCGCCCCAGAAGCTGAAGGTGGAATTCGCGCAGATATTGCTTTCGCAGCAGCTCATCAGCCGGATATCCTGCAGCGCGTTTTCTCCGGTGTTGCAGGACACCACCAGGTTTTCATCCTCCGGCCCGCCGAAGTGAAGGCTTCCCGCATATTCCGGATCATCCGAAAACAGGACAAACCGCATACTGCGGGGTGCATCGGATGCGTCTTCCAGTTGTTTGAGATATCTCACCGCTCCTTCATAATAGGCCGGTGTGCAGATCCCGCCGAAAAGTCCCGCGTTGGCGCTGTCCAGATAATCACCTCTGCGAAGATGAATGCTGACGGTATGAACCGAAGGGTCCAGAAACAGCCTCCGATATTCCGCGTTTCGGTCCTCCAGCACCGGATCCACTTCCTTTCGTCCGCTTCCTTCCTTCACGCACTTCGGAAAGCGGAAAAGCTCCCGCAGTTCTCCCAGGACATCCGCATAATATTTTTCGCAGGCAAAATATCCCTGAAGATAACCGTCCTTCATCTGTAAAAGCCCGGGGTGGTACATGCTGCTTTCTTCAAAAACCGATGCCAGCCCCAGCTTTCTTCGGAGCTTGCCAGCCAGCCCGTTTCCTCCGGTCAGCTGCTCCTTCTCCTCCGGTGTACAGGCCTCGATTGGCAGATCCTGAAACCAGGCCAGCTCCAACTGCCTTTTTTTCAGCACATTGGCCTGTGTGTCCGATTGTTCAAACCAGGAAAGATCCATTCGGACCTCCCTGCCCAGTGTCTTCAATTTATAATACAGAGCGTACTGCTGCATCTGATTGCCCAGACCGCCCGCTGCCTGAATGATGATCATAATAAATTGTTTTCCTGTTCCGCCAGTTTCAGAAAAGCCAGTGCCGAACCCTGTCCCCAGGGGTACACACCGTAATGCTGGGGGTGCTGTCCGAAACCCAGACATTCCGCAAGTGCTCCGTCCGCTCTTCCGTTTTCATCCGTCTGTTTTAAGATACCATCCTTAAGTTTACGGGTAAAAACTCCGTATTGCTTCTCCCTGTCCCGGAGCCACAACCCCTGCTGCCGCATACGAAGCAGGGCATAACCGGTCATCGCGGAAGCGGAAAGATCTGTCGGCTCAGTAAGATCATCTGTCATTTTCCAGGGCAGGAGCCCGTTCTTCCGCTGATAAGGCAGGATCCGGTCAAAGAGCTGCCGGGTCCGCTCAGCAATATTCTCTTCCCCGTCCGGCAGTGCAGCAGCTGTTTCCGCCATACCAAGCAGCAGCCAGCCGACAGCTCTTCCCCAGCCGCAAAGCCCTTTTTTCTCCTCTCCCGCCAATCCGTGGAAAGGAAATCCGGCCCCCGGCTCCGAGGCTTTGTCCAGATACAGCCGCAGCTGCCGTGCTGCCTCCGCAGCGGAAGCAGTGTCCCCGCAGACCCGTCCGTACAGTGCGTAAAACATGGCACTCATACCGATGCCGTCTGCCAGGATCTCCTCATTTCCCCGTCCGGGACGGTAAATAATCATTCCCGAAGGATCCCTGGGGGTCTCATCCAGGAACTGCTTCATCTGCTTCAGAACAGGCATGAACTCTTCCTTGATTCCGAAACTGCCCGAAGTGTTCAAAAGCGCAGCTGTCAGAAGAGCCGCACCGGACAGTGTGTCATCCGGATAATACAGCTTTTTCCCTGCCTTTTCCCAGTTCCGGACGGCCGCTGCCAGCGCTTCCTTTTCTGCCGAAGTGATATTGCCTGCGGCCAGTCCCAGCATCAGCATTCCCGTCGGCCAGAAAAGCAGATCCCTCGGCGGAAGCTTTCGTCCGATGAGTCTGCGCATCAGGTTTTTAGCATCCTCTGCCGGATCGATTTTTTTCTTCTGAATATCCCGCAGCTGCCGGATCGTTTCTGCCCGCAGCGCTTCAAGCTTCTGATTTTCCATAACTGTAAGTCCGACTGTTTCCCGCGGATCATTGTTCCGTTTTCCGGCAATTGAATATTTCTGACAGCTTTTCGATCAGATCCTCTTCTCCGAAGCTGCCTGCCTTGGTAACGACCGAAAGCCTGTCCCCATCCGGAAGCTCAAAGCTGCCCAGAATCACACCCGGGAACAACTCCCTTTGAACCATAAGGCTTCTGACGCCAAAGGTCTTCAGGATCCCGGTCAGCGTATCTCCTCCGAAAACACAGACCGCTTCCGGCTTCAGTTTTTCAATAGCCTCATGTGCCGCCGACGCGATCCGTTCTCCGGCCTCCTCCATTGAAAGAGAAAGAACCGGCTCTCCGGTATCCTCCCGCAGCATGCAGCCCGAAAAAATTCCGATTCCCGTCGCCGCAAGCTCCCTGCCCAGCGGCTCCAGGATCTCATCCCCGGCCCAGCACACCGCATGTCCCTGCTTCCGGGCTTTTTTAAGCTGCTTCAGTGACTGTTCATGCAGACTCCCGGAAACAACCAGAAGGCCTTTCCGCAGGCTGCCGGATCCCTGTGCATCGATATGGATCCCTTTTTCTGCCGCCTCACTGCTATTGTCCAGAACCGGATACAGCAGCTTCGCAATAGTCTCCGCAAAGCCTCCGCAGCCCGCAAGAGCCCGCAGATATCCTTCCTGCTCCAGAAGCTTTCCCGCAAGCTGCAGATCTTCGGTCGTTTCTCCGTTCAGGATGCGGATTCCCTCTCCCATCAGTGATTCGGCGATCCGGATCTCCGGTGACGTATCCCGCAGGATATCCTCCGCCCGGCAAAAACGCACCGGATTGAAAGGATCTCTGCCTAATGCCGTTTCATTCACCGGCACTTTGTCAATGTACAGAATCCCCTTCCGAAGGATCCGGTTCAGCCTCGGATGTGCCGGCACAAAGGGCAGCACCTTCAGGCCCAGCCCCTGTCGAAAGGCCTCCAGCTCCGCACCGACATTACCGCGAAGCGCAGAATCCGTTTTTTTGTAAATATAAGGAATTTTCTCTGCGGCTGCTGTCCTGGCCAGTTTAAAGACGATCGCCGCAGCCTCCGCGGGAGTGAGGTGTCGGCTTTCTGTATTGATACAGACAACCTCCGGAGATTCTTTTCCTTCTGAAAGCATTTTCCAATCTGCAGGGCTCATCTCCGG
>R20__coassemble_1535_pt1 | contig 12339 bp, 11 predicted proteins | sample R20__metabat2_low_PE_019 | metagenome-assembled genome bin R20 | reverse complement strand
GGTGATCCTGTATTTTGCGCTGATCCGATAGAGGTTCGCGGAAAGAGCTGCGGATCCCGAACAAAAAAGCGTGAAACATGTGGAGAGTCTCCAAAAAACAGTGGAATCCGGAAGAAATGCCGGAATATCTGACGGTCAGGGAAAGGATATCCTGTTGCTGAAATAAAAAATGTCGGAAAATTTGACAACATTTTTAGCTTGTGATACATTTATGCCCGTGATTTAGGGAAAAAACCGAATTTCAACATAGAAAACAAGTGGACCGGGAAGGTTCGGAAACGGACTGCGGATGCTGACGAAGATCATCTGCGGTGCGGGACAGGGAAAGTACCTGATTTTGAAAGGAGTTTATCATGGCAGAAGAGAAGAAGACCGCTAAGAAGCCTACCGCCAAGGTCAAGGTTGCCGTAAAAGCAGCTGAGGCTGCAGCGGCAGCGGAGGTAAAGGAAGAAGAGATCAAGAAAGAAGCCGTTAAGAAGGCTGAAACCGCAAAGAAGACCGCCAAAAAGGCAGCTGCCGAGGTCAGAAAGACTGCGGAAAAGACCACAGAGGAAGTAAAGAAGGTCGCTGAGAAGACTACAGAAGAGGTCAAAAAGACCGTCAGGAAGGCAGCAGCCAAAAAGGCAGCTCCCTCTGCCACTGTGAGTGTTCAGTTTGCCGGCAAGAGCTACACCACCGAGGATCTGATCAAGTCCGCTCAGGATGTATGGCATTATGACATGAACCGGGAGGTTTCCGAGATTAAGACCATTGAGCTTTATGTAAAGCCTGAGGAATCGGTTGCCTACTTCGTGATTAACGGTGTGGCAGGAAGCTTCCGTATTTAATTAATAACTGATTTTATCCCGAATTACAGGAGAGACCGTTCCCACCAGGGGACGGTCTCTTTCGCTGCTTTTGAAAATTTCGCGGAAACATTCCCGAATACTTTATATTTTCTTTATAAAAAACACAGATCCGTTTTGTTGACATCTTCCGGGGGCGGTGATATCTTATTTTCAGACAATAATTAGCACTCGAACGAAATGAGTGCTAACAGACCTCAGCCAAGGATCAGGAGAGCAGCGTGATACTTCCGGAACGGAAAATGAAAATATTGCAGGCCGTGATTCGGAATTATCTGGAGACCGGTGAACCGGTAGGGAGCCGCACGATCTCCAAATACACGGATCTGAATTTAAGCTCCGCGACGATCCGCAACGAAATGTCGGATCTGGAGGAAATGGGACTGATCAAGCAGCCGCATACCTCAGCCGGCCGTATCCCGACTGATGCGGGTTATCGGATCTATGTAGATGATATGCTGCAGGAAAGCAAGCAGGAAGTGGAGCAGATGAAGGAGGTCCTGGTCGAGAAGCAGGACAAACTGGAAAGCCTTCTTCAGCAGGTCGCCCGGCTGCTGGCCAATAATACACAGTATGCATCCATGATCTCGGCACCCAGTATTCAGCGGAACCGGATCAAGTTTCTCCAGCTGTCGCAGGTGGATGAAAACAACATCCTGGCGGTTATTGTTATCGAAGGGAACCTGGTTCGCAATACCATGATTCCGGTCAATGAGGAACTGGGCGCGGAGGAGCTTTTGAGGCTGAATATGTTGCTGAACTCCAACCTGTGCGGGATCGCGGTCGAGCAGATCAATCTGGGGCTGATTGCGGCGATCAAAGAGCAGGCCGGAGCGCACCGGGAGATCATCTCCAACGTGATCGATGCGGCGGCGGAGGCGATCAAGCCGGATGAAAATCTGAAAATCTACACCAGCGGTACGACCAATATCTTCCGGTATCCGGAACTGGCGGACCAACAGAAGGCCAGCCGCCTGATCAGCGATTTTGAAGATAAGGCAGCACTGGAAACGATCGTTCAGAGCAGTCTTTCGGACAATAGCGAGACCGGTATACAGGTTTATATCGGAAACGAAATGGCAGCTGACAGTATGCAGGACTGCAGTGTTGTGACAGCTACTTATGAGCTGGGCGATGGCATGAGAGGGACGGTCGGGATCATCGGCCCCAAGCGAATGGAATACGACAAGGTCGTCGGCATTCTGAAGAGTATCAAACAGCAGATGGATGACCTTTACAAATAGAAAGGAAAGGATTCATGGAAGAGAAGAAAAATTTCGATTCTGAAGCTGATCAGGAAGCGGAAGAGATCCTGCAGGAGGAAGAGACGGAAGAAGCTTCTGAAGCATCAGAGGAAATTCCGGAGGAGGATCAGGAGGCCGCGGCCGAAGAAACCGAAACGGAGAACGCTGAGGAAGATAGTTCCGAAAAAGAAAATGCCGGAAGTGACAGGAAGGAAAAAGGCGGATTTTTCGGAAAGGGAAAGAAAAAAGCCGATAAAGAGAAGCAGGCATTGCTTGATAAGACCGCAGAGCTGGAGGATCGTGTAAGACGTCAGATGGCGGAATTTGAAAACTTCCGCAGACGCTCCGATAAGGAAAAGGAGCAGATGTTTACGATGGGGGAGAAAAATATCCTGGAGAAGATACTGCCGATCGTGGACAGCTTTGAACTGGGACTTCAGGGTATTACGGAAGATCAGCTGGAGGAGCCGCTGGCACAGGGCATGGATAAGATCTACCGCCAGATGCTTACCGCGCTGGAGACTGTCGGGGTCAAGCCCATGAACAGTGTCGGCGAGGATTTTGATCCGAATTATCATAACGCGATCATGCAGGTGGACAGTGAGGAGCTGGAGAGCGGAAAGGTCGCTCAGGAATTCCAGAAGGGGTATCTGTATAAGGATACAGTTCTTCGGCACGGAATGGTTTCCGTGGTCAAATGATCCGCACCGACCGGCAGCGGCAGACAACTGACCGGGAAGAACTGTTTCAGAACAAGTATTTTGTATGCCGCTGCTGCGGCATGGGAAATAGATCCAAAAGGAATTAAAAACAAATTTTCAGCAGATAGATAAAGGAGACAACATGAGTAAAATTATCGGAATCGATCTTGGAACAACAAACAGCTGTGTAGCTGTTATGGAAGGCGGAAAGCCTACTGTTATCGCAAACGCTGAGGGTGCGAGAACCACTCCCTCCGTTGTCGCATTTGTCAAGGATGGTCAGAGACTGATCGGAGAGCCCGCAAAACGTCAGGCGGTCACCAACGCGCAGAATACGATTTCTTCCATCAAGAGAGACATGGGTACAGACAGAGGACGTACCATTGACGGGAAGAAGTATTCACCTCAGCAGATTTCCGCAATGATTCTGCAGAAGCTGAAGGCAGATGCGGAAAGCTATCTCGGCGAGACCGTATCGGAAGCGGTTATTACTGTTCCGGCATATTTCAATGATGCGCAGCGTCAGGCCACCAAGGATGCGGGCAAAATCGCGGGTCTGGATGTAAAGCGTATCATCAACGAGCCCACCGCAGCGGCTCTGGCTTACGGCCTGGACAATGAAAAAGAGCAGAAGATCATGGTTTACGATCTCGGCGGCGGTACCTTTGATGTTTCTATTATTGAGATCGGCGACGGCGTTATTGAAGTTCTTTCCACTAACGGCGATACTCACCTCGGCGGTGATGACTTCGATCAGAAGATCATCGACTGGATGGTCAGAGAATTCAAGGCAAAGGAAGGCGTGGATCTGTCTGCGGACACCATGGCCATGCAGAGACTGAAGGAAGCGGCAGAGAAGGCAAAGAAGGAACTTTCCAGTTCCACAACGACCAATATCAACCTGCCTTTCATTACCGCAGTAGATGCTGTTCCGAAGCATTTTGACATGAATCTTTCCAGAGCGAAGTTTGAAGAGCTGGTCAGTGATCTGGTAGAACGGACCGCAATCCCGGTTCAGAACGCGATGAGAGACGCGGGCCTGACAAATGCGGACCTTTCCAAGGTTCTGCTGGTCGGCGGATCCACCCGTGTCCCCTGCGTACAGGAGAAGGTTCAGAAGCTGACCGGTCATGAGCCCAGCAAGTCTCTGAATCCGGATGAGTGTGTTGCGGTCGGCGCAGCAATCCAGGGCGGAAAGCTGGCTGGTGATGCAGGTGCCGGCGACATCCTTCTGCTGGATGTTACTCCTCTGACCCTGTCCATCGAGACTTTGGGCGGCATCGCGACGCATCTGATTGAAAGAAATACTACCATTCCGACACGGAAGAGCCAGGTATTCTCTACTGCGGCTGATAATCAGACCGCTGTTGATATCAATGTTCTCCAGGGTGAGAGACAGTTCGCGAGAGATAATAAGTCTCTCGGTCAGTTCAGACTGGACGGCATTCCGCCCGCAATGAGAGGCGTACCGCAGATCGAGGTTACCTTTGATATCGATGCCAACGGTATCGTTAACGTATCCGCAAAGGATCTGGGTACCGGGAAGGAGCAGCACATCACCATTACCGCAGGCTCCAATATGTCGGATGAGGATATCGAGAAGGCCGTCAAGGAAGCTGCGGAATACGAAGCTCAGGATAAGAAGCGCAAGGAAGCAGTCGACGCCAGAAATGAAGCAGATTCCTTTGTTTTCCAGACCGAAAAGGCTATGAAGGAAGCGAGTGACAAGATCGACGCAGGTGCAAAGGCAGCTGTAGAGGCAGATCTGACAGAGCTCAAGGCGGTTCTGGACAGAACCAAGGATCAGATGGATCTTTCCGACGCAGATGTGGATGCGCTTAAGAGCGGCAAGGAAAAGCTGATGAATGACGCTCAGCAGCTGTTTGCTCAGATGTATCAGAATGCGCAGGGCGCACAGGGCGCAGGCCCCGACATGGGCGCGCAGGGTCAGGCTTCCGGACAGGGCGCGGCTGATGACGATGTTGTGGACGGAGATTACAGAGAAATTTAACGGTTCTCTTCAGAATACGGATGAACGCTTCCGGACGGAGGCGGCAGCTGTTGCGGACTTCGAAGCGGTATCTACGATCTGCGGCTGAAAGGCTGAGACAGCTCCGGGATGCATGCTTTATAAGATGTGTCCCGAAAAGAATGTATAAAATAACCCGATGCCCAGGCTGTGAAAAGCGGTCTGGGCATATGGTGGGTAACGGAGGAAAAAAATGGCAGAGCAGAAACGGGACTATTATGAGGTACTGGGTGTTGCTAAAACTGCCACGGACGATGAGCTGAAAAAGGCTTATCGTGTGCTGGCAAAAAAATATCACCCGGACGCAAATCCCGGAGACAAAGAAGCGGAGCAGAAATTCAAGGAGGCCTCCGAGGCTTATGCGGTTTTAAGTGATAAAGAGAAAAGGGCCCAGTATGATCAGTTCGGTCATGTGGCCTTTGACGGCAGCGGCGGTTTCGGCGGCAGCGGCGGTTTCGACTTCAACAGTGCGGATTTCGGCGATATTTTCGGGGATATTTTCGGCGATTTCTTCGGCGGCGGGCGCAGCAGGGGAGCCTCCTCCAACGGTCCGATGAAGGGCTCCAATATCCGGACCAGCGTCCGGGTAACTTTTCAGGAGGCCTGCTTCGGTGTTGAAAAGGAACTTACACTGAATCTGAAGGATCCCTGTCCTACCTGCGGCGGCAGCGGCGCAAAGCCGGGGACCACTCCGCAGATGTGTCCGAAATGCAGCGGAAAGGGTCAGGTCGTTTATACGCAGCAATCCTTCTTTGGGACGGTCCGGAATGTTCAGGCCTGCCCGGACTGCAGCGGCAGCGGAAAGATCATCAAGGATCGCTGTGCGACCTGCAGCGGCAGCGGCTATACGAGCAGCCGGAAAACGATCAAGGTCTCCATACCGGCCGGCATTGACAACGGTCAGAGCGTCCGCATCCGTGAGAAAGGGGAGCCCGGTGTAAACGGAGGACCCAGGGGAGATCTGCTGGTAGAAGTACTGGTAGATCCTGATTCCCGTTTTGAGCGGCAGGACTATGACATTTATTACACACTTCGTATTTCCTACGCGGTCGCTGTCCTCGGAGGCTCAGTCGTAATCGATACGATCGACGGGCAGGTTGCTTATGATGTGAAGGCCGGGACACAGACGGGAACTGTCGTCCGTTTAAGAGGAAAAGGTGTACCTTCTCTTCGGAATAAGGATGTTCGCGGTGACCAGTATGTGACCCTGATCGTTGATGTGCCCAGAAAGCTCAGCAAGGAGGCAAAGGACCTTCTGAAGAAATATGACGAGCTGACGGATAATTCCCTGGAAGGCGGAACTCCCAAAACAGAAAAGAAGGGGAAATTCTGGAAATAATAACGGGCGGCCTGTGACAGAGTATACATACAGGCAGAACGGACAAAGGACCGCTCAGACGGGGAAGGAGATCGGAGAATATAGATGAAGTGGATGCGTTTCAGGATCCGGACAACAACAGCGGCAGAGGATATTCTGGTCAGTGCGATGGAAGACATCGGCCTGTATGGTGCTCAGATCGAGGATCATATTCCGCTGACAGCGGCAGAAAAGGAGCAGATGTTCGTGGATATTCTGCCGGAAGGGCCGGAGGATGACGGAACTGCTGTTTTAAGTTTTTTTGTGGAAGAATCAGAAAACGGAACTCTTCGGTTTGAAGAGGAAGAGAAAACACCGGAGCAGGTTCGTACTCAGATCGAGGAGAAGATTGCTCAGCTGAAGGAGTTTTCGGATCTGATCGGAGAGGGAACCGTTGCCATCGAGGAAACGGAGGATGTGGACTGGATCAACAACTGGAAACAGTATTTTCACCAGTTCCGGATCGATGATATTCTGGTCATTCCTTCCTGGGAGACTCCGGAAAATGAGCCGGGAGCGGAGGATGCCCGTCTGATTTTTCATATAGATCCGGGAACAGCTTTCGGAACCGGTATGCATGAAACAACGCAGCTCTGCATCCGTCAGATCCGAAAGTACATTACACCCGATACAAGGCTTCTGGATGTCGGCACCGGCAGCGGGATTCTTTCAATTTTGTCTCTGATGCTGGGTATCTCCGAAGCTGTCGGAACGGATCTGGATCCCTGCGCTGTTCCCGCCGTCGCGGACAATCTGGCAGCCAACGGCGTGGACGCGGATCGGTTTGAACTGATCCTGGGCAATTTGATCAGTGATCCCGAGGTTCAGGAAAAGGTCGGAAAAGACAGGTATGATATTGCGGTAGCCAATATCCTTCCGGATGTTCTGGTGCCGTTGACGCCCAGCGTGGTTCCGGCCATGAAAAAGGGCGGCATTTATATTACCTCCGGAATTCTGGAAGGCAGAGAACAGCAGGTGGTCGACGCCATGAAGGCGTCCGGTCTGGAAATCAAAAGTATCACAGCCCAGGGAGAATGGCGCTGTGTAGTCGGAGAAAAAGTATAAATGCTGCATATTTTTACGGATCCCTCTGCAATGCAGGGGGATTTGCTGACCATACAGGGCAGCGATTACAATCATATAAAGAATGTGATGCGTTTAAAGCCGGGCGACAGGCTGAGCGTCAGCAATGGCACCGAGCCGTATGAATATATCTGTTCGATCAACGGTTTTTCGGAGAAGGAAGTATTCTGCCGTATTGAAGAAAAACGGGAACGGGATACGGAACTTCCGGTCCGGGTTACTCTGTATCAGGGGCTGCCGAAATCCGACAAAATGGAGCTGATCATTCAAAAGACGGTGGAGCTGGGCGTGTCCAGAATCATTCCGGTGGAGATGGAACGCTGCGTGATGAAGCTGGAGGGCGGGAAAAAAGACAAAAAGACCGCACGCTGGCAGACAATCGCGGAAGCAGCTGCCAAGCAGTCTCAACGTAACGTGATTCCCGAGGTCCTTCCTCCGATGAAAATGAAGGAGGCGCTTTCCTTCGCGAAGAATGAAGAGGACCGGATTCTGATCCCGTACGAGAAGTGCCCGGCGGATCAAAGCACGTCCCGGATTCTGCGCGGACTCGAAACAGGCATGAGGATCGGCGTGTTTATCGGCCCGGAGGGCGGCTTTGATGAAAAAGAGATTCTGATGAGCCGGGAGAGCGGTGCATCGGTGATTTCACTCGGACGCAGGATCCTGCGGACAGAGACGGCAGGACCGGCAATTCTCGCCTGGCTTACATATCTGTTTGAAATGGAACAGGAAGCTGTGGTATTTTAATAGACATTATGAGAAGAGAAATTTATCTGGATAATTCAGCGACAACTGCTGTCCTTCCCGAAACAGCAGAGCTGATGCATACTATTTATGTGGAAGAATACGGGAATCCTTCCAGCACGCACCACAAGGGCGTGGAAGCGGAAAGAAGACTCCGGACGGCGAAAAAAACGCTGGCCGGGATCCTCGGATGCAGTGAAAAGAATCTTATTTTTACGTCCTGCGGCACGGAGTCCGATAATCTGGCGTTGATCGGCGCTGCAAGAGCACACTGTCGGAGAGGAAAGCATCTGGTCACCACGATGATTGAGCATCCGGCTATTCTGGAAACGACGAAGTATCTGGAGTCGGAAGGCTTTGAGGTGACCTATCTGCCGGTAGACAACAGTGGCCTGGTCTCTCCGCAGCAGGTCGCGGAGGCGGTCCGGAGTGATACGATCCTGGTTTCGGTCATGCATATCAATAATGAGATCGGAGCAGTGGAACCCGTCGCGGAGATCGGAAAAGCCATTAAGGAAAAAAATCCGGAAACGCTCTTTCATGTGGACGCGGTGCAGAGCTTTTGCAAGGCGCAGATCTGTCCGGGGAAAATGAATATCGATCTTCTGTCCGCAAGCGGTCATAAGATACACGCGCCGAAGGGTATCGGCCTGCTTTATATCGGAGACAGGGTCCGGATCCGGAATATTATTTTCGGCGGAGGCCAGCAAGGCGGTATGCGTTCCGGAACAGAAAATGTGGCCGGCATTGCAGGGATGGCCTTTTCCGCACAGAAACTGTACAGGAATTTGGATCAGGAACTGGAAAAGCTTTATACACTGAAGCAGTGTCTGATTGATCAGGTTCTTGAGATTCCGGAGGTTTATGTAAACGGGAAAACCGGCACTGAAAGCGCACCTCATGTGATCAGCCTTTCGGTAAAGGGAGTCCGGGCGGAAGTGCTGCTTCATGCACTGGAGGATAAAGGAATTTATGTTTCGGCCGGAAGCGCCTGTGCATCCAATCGGCCCCATGTTTCGGAAACCCTGAAGGCGATTGGGCTTCCGAAGGAGCTGCTGGATTCAACGATCCGGATCAGTCTGTCGATATTCAACACACAGGAGGATATCGATGATACAGCTGCGGCGCTTAAGGAAATTATTCCGTTTTTAAGGAGATATACCCGCTCATGAAATATGAATCTTTTCTGATCAAATATGCCGAGATTGGCATCAAAGGGAAAAACAGATGCGTGTTCGAGGAAGCACTCTGCAATCAGATCAAGCTGGCACTGAAGCGCTGCAGCGGTGAGTTTTCTGTTATGCGCACCAGTGGACGGGTCTTTGTGGATACCCGCTCGGACTATGATTATGATGAAGTGGTCGAAGCTTTGAAGCTGGTCTTCGGCATTACCGGGATCTGTCCGGTCGTGATCCGTGAGATCATGCCGCTGGAGCAATTGAAGGAGGAGGCAGCCGCTTTCATCAGGGGTGCTTATGACAGGCATGATCAGAGTTTCAAGGTCCATTGCAGAAGGCTGATCAAATCCTATCCGCAGGATTCCCTGGAGATCAACGCGGAACTGGGCGGCGCGATCCTGGACGCGTTTCCGGATATGAAAGTGGATGTACATGATCCGGAGATCATGCTGCATGTGGAGCTGCGGGAAAGGACCTATATCTACTCACAGATCATTCCCGGACCGGGCGGACTGCCGGTCGGTGTCGGCGGCAAGGCCATGCTTCTGCTTTCCGGCGGAATCGATTCCCCAGTGGCGGGATATATGGTTTCCAAACGGGGCGTCAAGCTGGATGCGGTCTATTTTAACGCTCCTCCCTATACCAGCGAGCGGGCCTTTCAAAAGGTGGTGGATCTGGCCTCCATTGTGGCCCGGTATTCGGGACCGATCTGGCTTCACAACATCAATTTCACCCAGATCCAGCTGTATATTTATGACAAGTGTCCCCATGATGAACTGACAATCATTATGAGGCGGTTTATGATGCGAATTGCGGAAGCAATTGCGAAAAGAACGGAATGCCTGGGACTCATTACCGGTGAGAGTATCGGTCAGGTTGCCTCTCAGACAATGGCCAGTCTGGTAGCGACCAACGAGGTCTGTGAACTGCCGGTTTTCAGGCCTGTCATTGCTTTTGACAAGGAGGATATCATCACGATCTCCAAAAAGATCGGCACCTACGAAACCTCTATTCAGCCCTATGAAGACTGCTGTACGATTTTTGTAGCGAAGCACCCGGTAACAAAACCGAACGTTGAGGTGATCCGCAGGCATGAACACAATCTGGATGAACAGATCGCTGAAATGGTGGAGAAGGCACTTCAGACGGATGAGATCCTGTTCGTGGACCGGGACGGTGCCAGAGTGATCAAACAGGCGGATGAGCCCTTAAAGCCCGGCTGGTAAAAGAAATTTCCGGCAAAAGGAGGCAGGCATCCGCGGCGCGGGAAAACAGAAGCTGCAGCCGTGAGAAGGAATGCTGCAAAAGAGGCTGAAAAAATATCCGCAGATATCAAAAAACTCCCGGAAGGGAACCTCTTCTCCGGGAGTTTGTAATTTAAAAATGTGTTTGAACCTGCGGTACTCTCTTATTCAACGATATAAGGCTTTAAAACCTCCAGGATCGCATCCAGATTGTCTTCCGCGTGAATATTCAGATCGATGGGTTTGGAAAGATCAAGAGAAAAGATGCCCATAATGGACTTGGCATCAATGACATATCTGCCGGACACCAGATCAAAAACATTGTCAAAGCGGGTAATGGCTGTATTGAAGGATTTTACCTTGTCGATCGAACCGAGAGAAATTTTAACGGTTTTCATTTGTTATACCTCCTGTTTTCATAATTATTTTTATAGTAAGGTCGGCATTCACAAAAGTCAATTAAAACCAGAGTATAAAATGGATAAAAAAGTTTTAAGGGCGGCAGTGCATAATCTGGGCTGCAAGGTCAACGGATATGAGCTGGATGTCATGCAGGAAAAGCTTAAGGAAAAGGGGTATGAGATCGTCCCTTTTGAAGAAAAAGCGGACATTTATGTGATCAATACCTGTACCGTGACCGGTATCGCGGATCGTAAAAGCCGCCAGATGCTGCACAGGGCCAGAAAAAAGAATAAGGACGCGCTGGTGGTGGCTGTCGGCTGTTATGTGGAAACAGATCTGCCGGGGATCGAAGCGGATCCGGATATCGATCTGGCAATCGGCAATAACCGCAAGGGCAGCATTGCGGAGCTGATCGAAGCCAGACTGCTGGGCGATGAGGGATCGGAAGGAAAGACACTCTCCGGGCAGACCATGGAGGATCTGACACAGCATCCTGAATTTGAATCCATGCAGCTGACATCTCCGGGACATACCCGGGCTTATATCAAGATCCAGGACGGGTGCAATCAGTTCTGCTCCTATTGCATTATTCCGTATGCAAGAGGCAGGATCCGCAGCCGCAGGCAGGAGGAGATCCTTCAGGAGGTCAGGCTTCTGGCTGCCGGAGGGATCCGGGAGATCGTGCTGACCGGGATCCATATCAGCTCTTACGGTAAGGATCAGGGACTGGAGCCGGAAAAGGCACTCCTTAAGCTGATCACATCGCTGCAGATGCTGCAGGGGATCGAGAGGATTCGCCTGGGATCACTGGAGCCCAGAATCATGACGGAGAGCTTTGTCCGGGGAATCGCGGGTCTGTCCAAGGTCTGTCCGCATTTTCACCTTTCTCTTCAGAGCGGCTGCAGTGAGACACTGAAAAGGATGAACCGTCATTATACCCCCGCAGAATACGCGGAAGGGGTGGAACGGCTTCGAAACTGTTTTGATCGTCCGGCGATCACAACGGATGTGATTACCGGCTTCCCGGGAGAAACAGAGGAGGAATTCGAGCAGTCCTTCGCGTTTCTGCAGAGGATCCGTTTCTATGAGATCCATGTCTTTAAATATTCCGTGAGAAAAGGAACTGCCGCAGAACGGCTGCCGGGCAGGATCATAGAAGCTGTCAAGGCGCAGCGATCCGACCGGATCCTTTGCATGACGGCTCGGGAGGCAGCGGATTATCGAAGGAGCTTCCTGGGAGAAAAGGAAGAACTTCTGGTCGAAGAAAAGGTCGAAATAAACGGCAGCTTTTATCTGACCGGACACACAACACGATATGTGAAGGGGTATATTCCGGCTGAAGAAGGGCATGGCGCAAAGCAGGGAGACCTTGTCCGGGGAAGCTTTGACCGGGAGATCGACGCACCGGACGGCGGACTGCGCTTTATTCCCGCCCATTGAATCAGTGCGGGAAATAAGGTATCATAAAACTGGTTTGAAGGCTTTTCCGGCAGGAAGAGCCGTAAAATATCA
>R20__coassemble_1512_pt1 | contig 12508 bp, 14 predicted proteins | sample R20__metabat2_low_PE_019 | metagenome-assembled genome bin R20 | reverse complement strand
CATCCTAATATTTTTTTACAAGCAGCGTTAAAATTACCAGAAGCGGCCAGATATAAATATACATGATGGTCCACAGGCCGATTCCCCAGACCGCGCATTCCATTCCGACAAAAACCCAGACGGCCGGCAATGCCCTGGCTCCCCAGAACAAGGTGAACATAAGAATCAGAAAGGTCACCAGTTCCACGTTCGGAACACTCTGGAGGACGACCTTGACCCCCTCCAGCATGGCTGCCATCATGCCGATCAGCGCCAGATCACGGGCAGAAAACATTTTTCGATTCTTCATTTTTTTCAGGGTATGATTCCAAAACTTTCCACCGCTGCAGGTAAGTGTTTATTCCGCATATACAGTATATTCAAGCGTGTAAACATCACCATCCGTTACAGGCTGCTGATCCGCGCCGTAATTTCCGTATTCACCGTTCACATAGATAGCCCAGTATGCACCGTCCGCGTCGTAGTCCGCGGTCAGACCGTTGACTGTTGTAATATAGAGGCCATAATCCGACTGATCCCCTTCTACCGTAAGATCAGGGATCTCTTCAAAAACCTCCGCCAGATATTCCGCATCCGTCGCCGTTTCATAGGAAGCAGTCGTCCCGGCATTGTCCACAACCTCAATGGTAACACTCTTAGTGCCCCTTGCAGCCGCGGGACGGTTCAAAACATACACCAGCGCCAGCAGTACAATCAGCACTGCGGCAATAATAACGGCAGCAAGCTTTTTCTTATTGTTTTTCATAAGTTTCCTCTCTCCCTGTGATAAAACATTTTTTCTGATCCGATTGCCTGCCGCATCGGTGATTTCAGATTGATTACTGACAGACCCTATTATCAGATCATATCGATATTATCACATCACTGAGGGATTTACATTGAAATTCTGCCCTGTTTCCTGCACATTTCATATCCGCACAAAAAATAATTTCCTGACCGACAGCATCTGTCTTCTCACCAAAACAAGGAGGAGCGGCAGACACATTCCGTAAATGTGTCCGCCGCCCGGATATTGGTCTTTACTGCAAAGACCGGAAAATATTCTTATGATTGTCTCTTTTCTTACCAGTCAAGGCCCTGCTGTACCGCAGACTTATAGCAGTCTTCATCATACTTCTCAGCAGCTTCCGCGCCGGTGGTCTGGCCGGACATCAGCTCAGTTGTGATCTGCTCACAGTTGGCGCCCTTGACAGGGGTCAGGAATTCCAGTGCGGGAAGTGTCTTTCCTTCATCAAAGTAATTCTGCATGTCTACAGAAATAGCGGAAGGGACGAAATCAGGAAGGGTAATACCGGTCAGCATAGCGGGGCCGTTGGTCGCACCCTTTGCATTGATGACCTGATCATAGTAATCCTGAGAAGCACAGTACAGAAGGAACTCAGTAATAGCTTCGATCTGCTCGGTGTCCTTATCTACATAGAAGCTGTCAGGTTCCCAGACAGTAAGACCGGTGTACTGCTCATCATCGGCAGGAATTGCGAAGAAGCCGATGTTTTCGATCTCATCGGGATACAGACCGGCGATCGTAGGAACACACTGAGTCAGCATGACATAATGCGCACCCTCTCCGAGAGCCAGCTTTTCACAGCCGTCATCATAAGTAGCCGCAAGATAATCCGTATTGTACATGCCGGCAAGATCATCAAAATGCTCCCAGGAACGAAGTGCGGCCTGAGTGGTGGCAAACTTGGCTGTGCCTGCGGTAAAGTCATCCGCGAAACTGGGCTCTTCCGCCACAACACTGTAGTTGGAGGCCAGGAACAGAACCTGCGTAGTCCAGGTGGAGCCGGATCCGCCGCTGCCGATCATCGGCGTATAACCTGCTTCCTGCAGAGCCTTGCAGTTATCAACAAACTGCGCCCAGGTAGTAGGGATCTCAAGGCCGAGCTCCTCATAGTAGGGCCTGTAGTAAAGGATACCGCCGCCCTGACAGGTATTCATCGGGACACCGTAAATGTTGCCGTCAACAGTAACAGTGGAAGCATAAGCTGCGTCATAGCGATCAATGACAGGTGCAAGTTCGTCGATCGTGGACAGGTTGTAGAAATGCTCAGTGGGATTTAATGCCTTGAACAGAGAACCGGAATTGTAATAAACAATATCGGTCAGCTCTTCGGAAGCCAGCATAGTCTTGATCAGGTTGTCGCCTTCCGTTCCGGACGGACGGATCGTTTCATCAAACTGACAGCCGGTCTTGTCGGTGAAATTATCCAGTGCTTCCTGAATACCCGCATTGACAGCATTTGCTGTCAGTGTGATCGTGATGGTCGTACCGGACAGATCGGGATAATCATAAACCAGCGTATCCGTTTCAGCAGCTTCTTCAGCAACTTCTTCCTCTGCCTCTGCTGCCTCTTCAACCTCTTCGGCAGCCTCTTCTGTCTCTTCCGCAGCCTCTTCCTTCACTTCCTCCTTCGTCTCGGAAGAAGCGGAAGAACTTGAAGAGCTTCCGCAGCCTGCCAGCACGCTTGCAGCCATTGCAGCGGTCAGCAGAATTGCAAGTGATTTCTTCTTCATTTGTAACCCTCCTTTACAATAAATAATATTTGTCCCTGCGGACTTTTAAACAGCTGCGCAGCTGTCTAAAATCAGTTTAATGCTTTACCTTCTTTAACATCAGACCCGGCAGATGCTTTTTCGTTTTTAGAAAAATGTACCTGGCACAGCTTCGTCGTTGTAACAAAAATAATCACCACTCCACTGACAAATGCCGGATAGGCACGAAGAGTATAATCAAAAACAGCATACTGCGCCAGATTCAGAAGAAGAGCCACCCGCATTCCCTGCGGAGATCGAATCAGGTATACACATAATGTATAAATAACTGACGCAGAGATCGGAAGAAGTCCGATCCAGCCACGGTTATTAAACAACAGGCCAACCAACATCATTAAAAGGCAAATAATTCCTGCAGCGCCCCTGCCCAGTTTGCCTTTGATCTGAAGTACATTTCTGGTAAGCGTCAGTGCACTGGTAACCACTGCGGAATAGCCGCCCAGGCATAGATTGGACAGACAATAAAAGCAGGTGTTTGCACTGTGCCAGATCATCATGTTTTTCTTACTTTTCTGAAGTGAGGAGAGAGCAAGGCAAATTGAGGATAAGAATGAAAGAATCTCGCCTAAAATAAACAAGTAAGCTCCCCTCCTTCCTTCAGAAAAGTACCATTGGCAATTTCCATTTTAATGACTTACTTTAGTATTGCAAAGCTAATTCTTCTTCGTTTAAAATACAGAAAAACTTAACATTCCGAATGAGCAGCTGCATAAATGCCACGAATATTGTTTGAAATTCAAAATCAGAAATTCTTATTTTTGCTGCAGCAGATATGCATCAAAAAATATTCTGTTAAAATCAACACACAGAAAGTGATAAAGAATGGACACCATACGTTACAAAGCTTTTTTATCCGCTGCAGAACTGGGCAGCATCCGGAAAGCTGCAGATTCTCTGGGATATACCCCGTCTGCCGTCAGCCAGCTGATTCAGGCGCTTGAACGTGATTTGAATACCACGTTGCTGCTCCGAAGCAAAAAGAAGCTTCAGCTCACCACTACAGGTGCAGTCCTGCTGCCTTATATCCGGCAGATCGTTTTGGAAGAGGCGCTTCTGCTGCAGACAGCTGCAGGCATGAACGGCATTATCCGCGGAACGATCAATATTGCCTCTTATCATTCACTGGCTGCTTCCTGGCTGCCTTCTATCATCCTGGAATTTCACCGGGATTATCCTGACATTCAAATCAACATTTATGAAGGCTCTCAAAATGATATGATCGATCAGCTTCTCAACGGTAAAGTGGAACTTGCGCTTTTTAATGATTCGGCAATGAAGGAGAAGCATGACTGGATCCTGCTGAAAGAAACGCCGATGGTCGCGGTCATTCCGGCCGATCATCCGATGGCCGGAAAACCCTCTTTCCCGATCCAGGCATTTAACGGAGAACGTTTTATCATGACTAACCAGGGCCAGGATTATGATGTTGTCAATTATCTGAAACAGAACCATGTTTATCCTGATCTCTGTCTTTCCACGCTTGATACATACACCCTGGTAAAGATGGTTGAAAAAGGTCTTGGAATCGGCATTGTCGGAGCCGCCAGTCTTCTGGACAAAGAAAACGGCGGGAAATGGGAATCGATTCCCATTATGCCCGCCTCCTATGCTCAGATGGGTATTGCTGTCCTGTCTCTGAAAAATATTTCTCCGGCCGTCCGGAAATTTATTGCCTGTGCTCAAAAGGTTATTCAGGCAGAGTACCCCTGAAGGTTCCGAACTTTATTCCGGCATCAGCTCCATTTCAACGTTCAGGTATTTGGTGACCTCGTCAGCATCGATGCCATGCACCATGCAGGCCTCTCCCAGAGATTCCATCTGAGAAGCCGGGCAGGAAATACAGCCCATGCCGCACATCATCAGAAGCTCCGCCGCATCCGGATAATCCGTCAGGATATCTCCGATCAGCATATCTGTTGTAATTGGTTTCTTCTTTCCTTCTTCTGCCATGATTGCTCCTTATGTTTATTCCTGCAATATCCTTATACTGCTGATATCTGATAAAAATTTTGATTTTTCGCCGGCGCCGCTGCATGTATAACGATTTTATGTTGTCATCCATTACCCGGACCGGTTTTCAATCCATTCTAGCACAGTCGATTTTTCTCAGCAACCGAAAGCTGCCTCTCTAAGCTTTCCGCCCTGCTGCCGATTGCCCTCTGTTTTTCTTTCAATCTGTTTCAGCCGTGTTGTATAATCGGGAGGATGATCCCCCGTTCTGCGGCCGTTTGTAACCGGCTGCCGCGACCGACTCATTTTTTTAGCCAACCAAAGGAGGCTGCTTTTATGACCAATTCTGAATTCTATATCAACTGTGACGGCACCCGACTTCATGTCAAAATGGATTTCCCGGCGGAGAAGAAAGAACAATATCCGCTTTTTATCGTGATCCACGGCTTTACCGGCTATATGGAGGAGTATCACATTACGGGGGTCTCTCAGAAACTGAATGACCTCGGCTTTGCGACTCTTCGCGCGGACATGTACGGGCACGGTGCCAGTGAGGGCACCTTTGCGGAGCACCATCTGCTTCTGTGGCTTTCCGAGATCATCCGTCTGGTCGATTACACAAGGACGCTGCCCTATATTTCAGATATTTATCTGACCGGTCATTCCCAGGGCGGTGCCGCTGTCATTCTCGCCGGTGCGATCCTGCAGGACAGACTTACCGCGATCGCCCCTATGTCTCCTGCCGTGCTTCTGAAGGAAAACGCCTTAAACGGCTGTTTTCTGGGACATCCCTATGATCCCGAAAACATGCCGGAAACCCTGAACGCATTTGATACAAAGAGTCTTTCCACCAATCATCTGCGGGTAGATCGTTTCCTGCCTTTTGAAGAGGCTGTTGCTGCCTTTCACAAGCCGGTTCTGCTGATCCATGCAGACGCTGATGAAATGGTTCCCTATTCCTGTTCCGTGGATCTGGCGCAAAAGTACAGCAACGCGAAGCTGGTCACCATCCACAACGATGATCACTGCTATCATGCTCATCTGGAGGAGGTTCTGAAAGCCTTTGAGGAATTTTTCCGGAAATAACGTTCCGCTGCTATCGTCCCGCAAGTACACAAATACATGTGGAAGAAATGGTATTCAGTAAGTGCTTTCAATCAACAGGTCAAGCAGTAAACATGCAAATACATGTGGAACAAATGCAAAGAGAAATATCAGGCTAAACCGGAAAACAAGGAGAATACCTCAGTGAAATATACCAGCAACTATGAGAAAATGACATCCAAGCCCATCGCGCCTCTGCTGATCGAGCTGTCCATCCCGACGATCATCAACATGATGGTAACCAATATCTACAATATGGCGGACACCTCTTTTGTCGGAAGGATCGGCACCAGCGCCAGTGGCGCGGTCGGTGTTGTTTTCGGCTTCATGTCGATCATTCAAGCCATCGGTTTCATGTTCGGGCAGGGCTCCGGAAGCATCATCTCCCGTCATCTCGGCGTCAGACAAAAAGAAAAAGCCGATATCGTTGTTTCCACCGGCTTTACGTGCGCGATTCTTTTCGGAACCTTGATTGCGCTCTTATGTTTTCTGTTTCTGGATCCTCTGGTTTACGCGCTCGGCAGCACGCCGACGATCGCCCCCTATGCCAAAATCTATATTTCCTATATCCTGATTGCTGCCCCGGGCATGGTCGGGGCCTTTCTGATGAACAATGTTCTGCGTTATGAAGGTAAAGCCCTGCTCGGTATGATCGGCATGTGCACCGGAGCAGTCCTGAATATCGCAGTCGATCCGATCCTGATGTTCGGCCTGGATATGGGCATCGCCGGTGCCGGGCTTTCCACCTGTCTGTCGCAGTATGTCAGCTTCTTTATTCTGCTCGCGATGTTTCGTACCGGAAGGACACAAAGCTGTCTGTCCCTCCGCAATGTTCATTTTGATCCTTCTCTTATCCTGAATATCATGGGAACAGGCATGCCCAGTCTGGTCCGACAGGGGTTAAATTCCGGAGCCACGATTCTTTTGAATATGACTGCCGGCCTGTACGGCGACGCGGCTGTGGCCGGCATGAGCATAGTCACCCGGATCGTATTTTTCGTCTTTTCCGCGGCGCTGGGCATCGGTCAGGGCTTTCAGCCGATCTCCGGCTTCAGCTACGGTGCCCGCAGGTTCAGCCGCCTCCGAAAGGCCTTCTGGACGACCATGCTGTTTGCGGAATCCCTGATGCTGGTCCTGGCTGTGATCGTATTTGTCAATGCCGTTCCCATTCTCCGGATCTTCCGGGATGACCCGGAGGTCATCTCTGTCGCGGAAAGGGCATTAAAACTTCAGCTGATTTCCCAGTTGTTTCTGCCCCCCTGTATGTGCATCGAGATGCTGCTGCAGAGCACCGGACGGAAGCTCTCCGCCTCCTTCATGTCCGCGCTGCGCAGCGGGCTGCTGTTTATCCCCGCCCTGCTGATCCTTTCAGCACTTCGGGGACTGCCCGGCATCCAGGAAGCACAGCCGGTCGCTACGGTTCTTTCCATTCTTCCGGCGATACTCGTCGGCGGATTCTATCTGAAAAAGCTTCCGAAGGAAGACGGCACCTGAGCAAACGGCATTTCAACGGATCCGATAAGCCAGCATATTATTGCACTGCCTTCTCTGCCGTATCTCTATCGCAAAGTAATTTCACTGTTCCCTCTATAAAGATTTTTGATCCGGGCTCTGCCTCCGCAGTCAGTGTTCCGCCGGGCTCCTCAAAAGGAATCCGGACCTTCCGATTCCGGACAGCTGCCAGATATGCCCCGGCCGCAGCTGTTCCGCTGGCGCAGGAATGTTCCCAGACCAGGGTTCCGGCTCCGGGCACAAAAACCAGCGGCGTAATACGGGTACAGGCCTCATCGATCAACATCATTCCGGCTGCTTCCGCGCAAAGCTCCGAGCATAGGGAAGGCAGAATTTTTTCAGCTTTTTTCCTGCCAAGGCTTTCCGGAACAATGACATGCGTGATCCCCGGCATTCGTATGACAGGAACCGCCCCACCGCCCTGTATCGGAAGCTTCCGCTCAGTAATCTCCAGGGCCTCCGGCATACTCACCCGCCCCCGAAAGCAATCGGAAGCCAAAGCCTCAAGATCCACCGCAACAGGCTCGTAAGTACCGGAGACACGCAGCTTCAGGCTGCATTTATCCCCGCGGACAGCTCCGTTTTCCATAGCCAGCCAGGCTGCTGCGCTCATGGAGGCATTTCCGCAGAATTCTCCGCCGGCCATCATCAATTCTCCATCAACCCCCGCGCCTCCGGTCTGCAGAAAGCCTGCCTGCTCCACAGACGGTTCCTGACGCATGATCTGCTCCGCGATCTGCCTTCGAAGCGTTTCCTCTGCCGAAGCCGGCGGTTCTGTAATGATGGCGGTAATATTGCCGGTTGGATCAAAAATACTGTATCTCATCCGGAATCAACCTTTATAATTAGCCAGAAACTGCCTGGTGCGTTCCTGAGAAGGATTGCCGAAGACCTCTTCCGGATCTCCCTGCTCCACAATCACACCGCCATCCATAAAAATAACTCTGTCGGAAACAGCTCTCGCAAAGCTCATCTCATGAGTAACGATGACCATGGTCATTTTTTCCTCCGCGAGGCTCTTGATGACCTTAAGTACCTCCAGCGTCAGCTCCGGATCCAGCGCAGAAGTCGGCTCATCAAAGAAAAGAATATCCGGACGGCCTGCCAGTGCACGGGCGATCGCCACCCGCTGCTGCTGTCCGCCGGAAAGCTGGTAGGGATAATAATCCTCTTTTCCCTCCAGTCCCATTTTGCTGATCAGTGCCAGCGCTTCCCGCTTCACTTCTTCCCTGTCCCGCTTCTGCACGGTAACAGGCGCATCCATAATATTTTTCATCACAGAAAAATGCGGAAACAGATTAAACTGCTGAAAAACCAATCCGAAAATACTTTTCATGGCGCGGATCTCATTCTTATTCGCGTATATCGCGGCAGCTGCGCCTTCCGGCGTGAAAGCAGCCTTTTTGCCCTCATATATGATCTCACCTTTATTGATTGTTTCCAGAAAAGCCGCGCACCGCAGCAGTGTACTTTTACCGCTTCCGGAGGGGCCGATAATAGAGACGACTTCCCCCTTATCCACGCCGAAGGAAATATCCTTCAGAACTTCCAGCTCCCCGAAGGACTTCTGAATGTGATTCATTTCAAGTATCATTTTCCGGTCCTCCTTATCGATAATAATTCAGGCGTTTTTCAACCCGTCCCATCACATAATCGACAGCGGCATTGAAGATGAAATAGAATACGCCGGCCACCACAAAAGGAGTAAAGCTCGTCTGAGAATTGGCGATTTCCTTGCCGATGGTAAACATTTCCTGATAGGAAACCGTGAAGGCAATGGAGGTGTCCTTGACCAGTGTGACGATCTCATTGGTGATACTGGGCATGATACGCTTGATGACCTGCGGAAGAATGATGCGGAGAAAGGTACTGGCTTTCGTATATCCCAGCACATCCGCAGCCTCATATTGCCCCGTCGGCATGGATTCGATGCCGCCGCGGTAGATCTCTGCGAAATAGGACGCGTAATTGATCGAAAAAGCGATCACGACCGGTATCAGCTTATTGCGGGAAACCGATATCCCGAACAGATAATAAGGACCGTATGTTACCGCCAGCAGCTGCAGCATAAGAGGTGTTCCGCGCAGGATAGAAATAATGACCCGCATCACATTGGAGATCACCTTGTTTTTGCTCATACGCAGCAGTGCCACGATCATACCCAGCGGCAGGGAAATGATCAGAGTGAGAAAGAAGATGGCGCAGGTTCTGCCGAGTCCTTCACTCATTTTGAGGATCATCATCGTCAAAGTCATAAAAAGTACTCCTGAAAAATATTGAAACGTTATTCTGCTGAACAGACCCGGAAGCCTTCCGGCTCCCGGGTCCTATTATAATTCATACTCTTTGGGATCAAAAGTATAATCAGCTCATCTGTCTTTTATTTGTTAAGGAAAAGAAGATTGTTTACAATATCCGGATATTTCTCTGCGATTTCGGCATAGGTACCGTCAGCAACCAGTTCATCGACCGCACCCTGGATCTTATCACAGAGCTCCTGATCGCCGGAGCGGAAGGCAATGCCGTACTGTTCGGCGCCCAGATTTTCATTAATAATCGAAAAGCCCTCGTGCTCCGCAGCGTAGGAAGTCGCAACCGGAAGATCCACAAACACCGCATCGACCGCGTTGCCGTCCAGTTCCGTAAAGCACTTCAGGAAGCTGTCACAGGTCACGACCTTGTTGAAGGTCGCTGCCAGATCGGAAAGATCCCCGTTTAAAAGACTTTCGCCGGAAGTGCCGAGCTGTACGCAGACATCCTTTCCTGCCAGATCCGCCGACGAAGTAAAGCCGCTTTCCGTCTTTACCAGCAGAACCTGTGTGTTGTCATAGTAGGGCTCTGAAATAATGTACCCGGCCTCCGTCATGCTGTCCAGAATCGTCATACCGGACCAGACGCAGTCACACTCATTGGAATCCAGCTGAACCAGTTTTTCATCCCAGTTCACACCGAAAATTTCCATATTCCAGCCAAGCTTTTCACAGGCTGCTCTGCAGATTTCCACATCAAAGCCGGTATATTCGCCGTCATCGCCCAGATAACTGAAAGGCGGGTATTCGGCATCGATGCCCATAGTAAAGGTATAGGTCTCGCTGCTGTCGGCGGCTGCGGCACTGTCCGATGCGGAAGTACTCGAAGCATTCGAGGCGCCGGAAGAACCGCAGGCGCATAAAGACATCGCGAGCGCAGAAACAAGCATCAGTGCAGTTAATTTTTTCATTTTCTCTCCTTTTCTGTAAACCGGATTTCACTCTTTTAGCGTGGTAGTAATTTATCACACTAAACTGTTTTTGTAAAGCATCCCCCGGAAGTTTTTTACAGCAGACTGCAGTTATTCTTTTTTAAGGAGCGAACCGGCATAAATATTGCTGTCATCCCGCCTACCGTAATCTGTCCAGAAGAGAGGCCCCGATCGTTCCCTCCGGCATGGACAGGCCGAAATTTTCCGCGATCGTTGCGCCGATCACCGCAAAGGTATCCTGCTCTTCGAGAGTGCCGCTTCCGGTCATGGATGGAGAAAAAGCCAGGAAAGGAACCTTTTCCCTGGTATGATCGGTTCCCTTCCAGGTCGGGTCGTTTCCGTGATCCGCGGTAATGATCAACAGATCGTCTCTCCGAAGCCGTTTCAGCAGCAATCCCAGCTTCTGATCAAAGCTTTCCAGTTCCTTTGCGTAGCCTTCAGGATTGCGGCGGTGTCCCCATTTTGCGTCAAAATCCACCAGATTAACAAAGCAAAGCCCTGTAAAATCGTGATCGGTCATTTCCAGTGTCTGATCCATTCCGTGCGAGGAGGACAGGGATTTATGTCCCTCTGTCAGTCCCTCTCCGTCAAAAATATCAAAAATCTTTCCGATGGAGATAACGTCCAGTCCGCCATCCTTCAGTGCGTCCAGTGCCGTTCGGCCGATCGGTTTCAGCGCATAATCGTGACGGTTTGCCGTCCGCTCGAATTCTCCCCTTTTCTTTCCGATATAGGGTCTTGCGATCACCCGGCCAACCTTCCAGCGATCCTGCAGTGTCAATTCTCTGGCGATCTCACAGCATCGATACAGTTCCTGAAGGTCAAAGGTCTCCTCGTTTCCGCAGATCTGAAGTACAGAATCCGCGGAGGTATAAACGATCATATGGCCGGTTGCGATCTCCTCCTCTCCCAGTTCTTCAATAATTTTGGTCCCGCTTTCACTCCGGTTGCCGATGACCTTGTGCCCGGTACGCTTTTCCAGTTCGCGGATCAGATCCTCCGGGAAGCCGTTTTCGGAATAGGTTTTAAAGGGCGTCCTGATCTCCAGGCCCATGATCTCCCAGTGACCGGTCATGGTATCCTTGCCGCGGCTGCGCTCTCTGAGTGCGGCGTGATAGCCGATTATTTCGGCAAGCGGAGGTACCTGCTTTAAGGAAGTCAGATTCGCAATTCCCATTTTCTGCAGATTCGGGATTCGCAGTTCCTCCACGGATTCAGAGATATGCCCCAGCGTATTTGCGCCTGCGTCTCCGAAATCTGCCGAGTCCGGTGCTTCTCCGATCCCGAGAGAATCGATCACGATCACAAATATTCTTTTAAATCGTCCCACTTGCCGCCCCCGTTTCCGGATCTTTCTCCTGTTCCGGTTCTTTTCCCGGATCTGTTTTTATCTTACTGAGCGTTTTTCATTAACCGGATCAGCCGACTGGTTCCCAGACGCTCCGCGCCCAGCTCTACAAACCTTTCCGCATCTTCAAAGGAGCTGATGCCTCCGGCAGCCTTGACCTTTACCTCCGGTCCGATGTTCTGCTTCATCAACGCTACCGCCTCAAAAGTCGCTCCCCCGCCGGCAAAGCCGGTAGACGTCTTAATATAATCCGCGCCGGCCCGGGTAACGATCTGACTCATCCTTACGATCTCCTCGTCCGTCAGCAGACAGATCTCGATAATAACTTTCAGGATATGATCGCCGCAGACAGCCTTGACCTCACGGATTTCCTGCTCAAGCGCTTCATATTTTTGATCCTTGACCCAGCCGATATTAATAACCATATCAATCTCAGAGGCGCCGTTTGCGATCGCGTCCTTTGTTTCATAAACCTTTACCGCTGTCGTACTGTAGCCGTTCGGAAACCCGATCACAGTACAAATCGGCAGTTTTCCCTGAACATACTCTGCGGCCTGCCGGACATAAGAAGCCGGAATGCAGGCGGAAGCCGTCTGATAATATATCGCGTCATCCAGAATCTCCCGGATCTCCTCCCAACGGGCATCCTGCTTCAGCAGTGTGTGATCTACATATTTTAATAATTCTCTGTTCATGCCTGAGTAAACCTCTTTAAACGCTTTCCTTATCCGAATTCTTTTTTGATCGCCGATTGTAAAATGAAGTTGGACATCTGAATAAAATAAAGATCCATGGCA
>R20__coassemble_1507_pt1 | contig 12541 bp, 11 predicted proteins | sample R20__metabat2_low_PE_019 | metagenome-assembled genome bin R20 | reverse complement strand
GAACGTGAGCGATCTTTTGAGTGATCAGCTCCGTACTGTAAGATTCCGTAGTAAGATTTTTTACCTTCATCCGGTGCTGCACTGTAATCGGGTCCACCGCGATATCCTGACTCTCCAGTTCCCGGATCGTTTCAAACATGACCCCATACTGCCTGGAGTAGAAATCCTCCGCTGTCAGCAGCTCCGCTGCCGCGGAGACAGCCTCCCGATCCATCAGCATCGCGCCGATGACAGAGGCTTCCGCTTCGAGAGAATGGGGCATGACCCTTTTTATGATCTCTTCTTCTGCCATATCTTATCTGCTGCGGCCATCGGCCGCGCTATCATCCTTTTATGCTTCTTTAACAGTTACAAACAGCTTTCCGGTCACCTGGGGGTGAAGCTTGATCGGCACCTCATGAGTTCCGTAAGTCCGGATCGGATCGGAAAGCTGAATCTTTTTCTTGTCCAGCTCGTACCCGTGCTGATCCTTCGCCGCCTGGGCAATTTCCTTGGAAGAGATTGAGCCGAAAACAGCACCGTTCTCTCCCGCCTTCAGAGTCAGCTCAATACGGATCTTTTCAAGCTCCGCGGCAAGATCCTTTGCTTCCTGAAGCTGCTGTGCCGCCACCTTTTCCGCATGCGCCTTCTGAAGCTTGAGATCATTTTTATTCTTTTCTGTAGCCTCCAGACCAAGCTTTTTCGGAAGAATCATATTTCTTGCATAGCCGTCACTGACTTCCACGATCTGTCCCTTTTTGCCGAGGCTCTTTACATCCTGCAGTAAGATAATTTTCATTTTACAGTTCTCCTTCTTCTATCATAGTATCAATGGTATGTTTAAGCGCACTGATTGCTTCCGTAACTGTGACCTCCGTCATCTGGCAGCCGGCAATATTCATATGTCCGCCCCCGCCAAGATGCTCCATTATAACCTGAACATTGACCTCATCAATCGATCTGGCGCTGATGAATACCTGATTCTGATATTCCGTGAGGACAAAGCTTGCGCGTATCCCTTTGATATTCAGCAGCTCATTCGCCGCCTGCGCTCCGATTACGGTAGGACTCTCAAGTCCGCTGCCCTGACATACAGAGACCGCATAGAAATTCCGGTAGATCTCAGCCTGCGATACTGCGTCCGCTCTGGCTCTGTACTCGTCCGCGTCCTCCCGGAACAGCTTCCTGACCCGTGTTACATCTGCCCCGCTCCGACTTAAAAACGCCGCTGCCTCAAAGGTCCGGACACCTGGCTTACTCATGAAATTATTAGTATCCACCACAATGCCCGCATACATGGCATCGGCTTCATCCGCTCTTATCCTGATGCCTTCGCCGATATACTGGAGAATCTCCGAAACCATTTCACACGCCGAGGAAGCATAAGCCTCCACATAAGACAACAGCGCGTTTTCGATCCGTTCCGTTCCCTGCCGATGATGATCCAGTACTACGATGGACTGAATCTTCTTCAAAAGTTCAGGACACTCTGTACGGGATGGTTTGTTGACATCCACTACCACCAAAGCGGAATTAGCGGTCACACGTTCCAGTGCCTGCGCCGAATTCACGAAAAGGTCCTCCTCGTATTCCGAATTCCCGCGGAACAGCGCCATGATCGGCTGAAGCGAGGTCGTCACCTCATTCATAACGATATAGGCCCTGCGATTCATAGTCCTGCAGATCCGGTAAATGCCGATGGCCGCGCCCAGACAGTCAATATCTCCCAGTTTATGCCCCATAATAAAAACCGTATCCCGGGAGGAAATGATCTCCTTGAGCGCCTGCGCCTTTACACGAGCTTTGACCCTGGTATTTTTCTCGATCTGCTGTGTCTTTCCGCCATAATAGATTATATTATCTGTATTTTTAACTACAGCCTGATCTCCGCCCCGTCCAAGGGCCAGATCAATCGCATTTCTGGCAAATTCATAGTTCTGGGCATAAGACAGTCCGTCCACACCGATTCCGATACTGACCGTCAGGGCCATTTCATTGCCGATATTGACGGTTTTAACGTCTCCCAGCAGCTCAAACCTGGTCTCCTGCAGCTGGCGAAGTGATTTTTTTCGCAAAATGATCAGATACTTATCCTTTTCAATCTTGCTGCAGAGTCCGTCAATTGCGGAAATATACTTGTTGATCCGTCGGTCGATCAATGCAATCAGCAGTGACCTCCTGACATCCTCCACGCTTTCAAGAGCCTCATCATAATTATCTATATAAATAAAACCTACCGCAACGCTCTGATCGTCTACTTCCTGAATAGCCAGCCGGATCCCTGTCTCATCAAACAGATACAGAGCAATCAATGCGTCAGCATAAGCGGTATAATCCGCCACCTCCGAATCTCTGGCCATCCCGTCCAGAACGATCCGCTTCATTTCCGCCGTAAAGCTGCGCTGCTCATAGTCGATCCGCAGCCGGATCGTTTCATCCGTCACCGGCAGTGTTTCACGGGTAAGAGAAGAAAATAGTGAAGTGATGGAGCGGCTGTAGCTGCGATCCTTGTGTACCACCTCGCTGAAAGCGATATTCATCCAGACAATACGCCCTTCTTCGTCCAGAATCGCATAAGGGACCTTCAGCTCCTGCAGCAGGCTTTTCTGTACCTGCCCGTACTCCGTCGCAAAGCTGACCATTTCATTCATCAGCACGGATCTGCTGTTGAGATACATGGAAATTTCAACAATGAAAAAGAGCAGCAGCGCACAGCTGAGAATCAGGCCTGACGGCCAGCTGAAAAAATAGATCACGACATTGATCAGAAACATGAAAATACCGAGCCGGATCGTATTTCCAAAGAAATTTTTCATTTTGCCCTTCAGCTTCAGTCTGTGACTCATGCGTCATCTCCTCAAAAGATGTTTGTGCGCAGTTGCTGCAGGCAGCATATCCTGCCTTAATTTTACAATCATATCATAGAACAGCAATTTCCGCCATCCTGCCCATATTCTTTTCTGCGGAAGGATGACTGTCAGGCCATTCCACCTGTCGGCTCGATGCCCGCCCTCCGTTGAATGCCTGCTCATTGGGGCATGGCAGGCGCTCTCCGGGCTTATCGCACAAAGAAAGGAGGATCGGTTATCCGATCCTCCTGATTCTGTACTGATATTCCGATATGAATGCCTGCAGTGTAACAGGTATTTGATATCCGGTCTGTGATTATCTCTCGGTATAAGGCATAATAGCCAGATGGCGTGCTCTCTTGATAGCGGAAGTCAGCTCTCTCTGGTGGGTAGCACAGGTACCGGTGATCCTTCTGGGAAGAATCTTTCCGCTCTCGGAAACATACTTATGAAGCTTTACAGCATCCTTATAATCGATCTTGTTGTCTTTTCCGCAGAATACACAAACCTTTTTCTTTCTGTGGAAGCCGCCTCTCTTCTTGAAAGGGGCATCTGTCTTTTCAGTCTTATTAAAAGCCATTTCAGACCTCCTAGTCTAAAATCCTGTCTATCAGGTAAATGGCAGTTCCTCATCGATTCCGTCCGGAATATTCATAAATCCATCGATACTGCTGCCGGATGCTCTGTGATCATCCGCAGCACGGCTACCGCCAAAACCGGAGGACTGATAGCCTGCGGAAGAATCCGAATTCTTGCTCTCGGCAAATTCCTGATCCTCCACAACCACCTCAGTGGTATAAACCTTCTGTCCGTCCTTATTGGTATAGCTACCGGTCTGGATCCTTCCGGAAACACAAATCTTGGTTCCCTTATGAAGGTACTTTTCAGCGAACTCACCTGACCGACCGAACGCAACGCACGAAATAAAGTCCGCGCTGTTTTCGTCATTATTATTACGGCTGCGTCTCCTGTCCACCGCAAGCGTATACCTTGCGATCGCCATGGAGTTTTCTCCCTGAGAATATCTCACCTCAGGATCTCTCGTTAAACGTCCCATTAGAACAACTCTGTTCATGTGTGAACCTCCGCTTTCTGTAAAACTTAAGCTTCGTCCGGTTTAACGCACAGATATCTGATGACATTAGTCATAATACGCATACGCTTTTCAATTTCAGCGATAGCAGAACCTTCAGCCTCGAACTCAACAAAGTAATAGTAGCCTTCATTCATTTTCTGAATTTCATAAGCCAGCTTCTTCTTACCCCATTCGTTGACCTCGCTGATCTGACCGCCAAATCTGATAACCAGATTCTTAACGTTCTCTACGACGGCAGCTCTTGCTTCGTCATCGATCTGCGCATTAACAACAACGGCTAATTCATATTTGCTCATGCTTTTCTACCTCCTTTTGGTCTCTGGCCCTTGACCCCGTCAAGAGCAAGGAAATACGGGATGATAATCCCACGGATCTATATATTACCATGGGGTCTGCAGAAAATTCAAGCAATATTTTTACTATTTTACACCGCTCTGTAATTCTACTGAATTCTCGCTATAATCCTGCGAAGCGCCCGAAAGCCGGCTGATCGTCAGTCATGGTTTCCCTACAATGCTCCCAGCACCTCGCCGATTCTTCCCTCAATGACCAGATCTGCCTGCGCATCTCTGGAAGTCGCGCTCAAATTAATCAGCACCAGCTTATTTCCCTGATAGTAATCGATCAGCCCTGCCGCAGGATAAACCACCAGACTGGTCCCTCCGATAATCAGGATATCCGCCTCCCTGATGCAGCGTACCGCCTCATTCAGGATCCCCATATCCAGGCCTTCTTCATACAGAACCACATCGGGTTTGATTCGGCCTCCGCAGCTGCACATCGGGACTCCGCTGCTTTGAAGAACAGCATTGACATCATAGAATTTATGACATTTTTCACAGTAATTTCTGAGGACACTTCCGTGAAGTTCCAGCACCTTTTTGCTTCCGGCCTTTTGATGAAGACCGTCTATATTCTGCGTAATAACAGCCTTCAGCTTCCCCTGCTGCTCCCATTCCGCCAGCTTTCTGTGAGCGGCATTCGGCTGTGCGTCCGGAGCGATCATTTTTTCTTTATAAAACTCAAAAAACTCCTCCGGCCGTTCCCGATAAAAGGTATGGCTGACAATCGTCTCCGGGGGATACTTATATTTTTGCCGGTACAGGCCGTCCTGCGATCTGAAATCCGGAATTCCGCTCTCCGTGGATACCCCGGCCCCGCCGAAAAACACAATATTATCCGACGCTTCCATCATAGCCCGAAGCTTTTCTATCTTTTCCTCATAATTCATGAATTTCCTCCCCAAAAACATTATCTGAAATACCCCACACGGCGCACTGGGTGCTGACTGACCGGCCCGATATTCTGTCTCAACCCAGGTCTGGCAGCACCCTGTGCAGCGCACGGACCGTTTGCGAGTCCCGGTACTTAATGAGAACGAGCCGCAGGCGCTGTTCGAATTTAGTTCCGCTGGATCGAGCAATCGAGCGGGAGCGTGTCCGCGGCGCACTGAGTGCTGACTGACCGGCCTCCCAAAGAGCTCCGAGAGCTGTCTCCTGCGGAAATATTCTGTGAGTGTCCCGGGGACGCTTTCGCTATTTGTCGCTGGCAGCGGTACTAAACTCGCCCTTCGGCCTCGTTAAGTACCGGCCGCTCCAAAATCCCCGGATCCACTTCACGGAATATTTCCTTCATCTCCCAGGCCAGGCAGCGCCCTGTGCAGCGCACGGACCTCGGAGAAATGCCTGACCACCCACCAGCCTTACCGTATATAACAAACCCGGCGGAAAATCTGATCATCAGACTCCCCGCCGGATTCTCTTTGAAGCAGCCGCGCCTGCATTTTCTGCAGAGCGGCAATCTGTCTGTCCTTTTCAGAAACCTCAGGGACAGTCAACCGCCTTGACCAATCCTTCAGAAACCTCAGGATCAATCGATGACTTTGACCCATCCTTCGGGAGCTTCAATTCTGCCCATCTGAATACCGGTCAGCGTCTCATACAGCTTCTTTGTGGTTTCGCCCATTTCCTCCATGCCGCTGGCGAAACGGATCTCTGTACCATGATCATTGATCATGCCTACAGGAGAAATAACAGCTGCGGTTCCGCAGAGACCGCACTCCTTGAAGTTTCCTTCACGGACTTCCTGAAGCGTAACTTCTCTTTCCTCAACCTTCAGGCCAAGGTAATCCTGTGCGACCTGAACCAGAGAACGACGGGTGATGGAAGGCAGAATACTGTCAGACTTCGGAACGACCAGATTGCCGTCCTGATCCACAAACAGGATATTGGCACCGCCGGTTTCCTCAATCTTGGTGCGCGTCGCGGGATCCAGGTAAATATTCTCCGCAAAGCCCTTGTTATGCGCATCAACGATCGCGTGAAGACTCATCGCATAGTTCAGGCCTGCCTTGATATGTCCGGTTCCTCTCGGTGCCGCACGGTCGAAATCGCTGATCCGGACGCTGATCGTCTTTGCACCGCCCTTGAAATAAGGTCCGACAGGTGTACAGAAAATACGGAACTGATAATCATCCGCGGGCTTAACACCGATAACGGGGCTGATCGCAAACATATAAGGGCGCAGATAAAGGGTTGCACCGGAACCGTAAGGCGGAACCCATGCTTCGTTGGCGCGTACAGTCTCCACGACCGCATCAACAAAACGATCAACCGGGAAAGGAGGCATCTCAAGGCGAAGCGCGGAATCATACATTCTCTGCGCGTTCAGGTCGGGACGGAAGCAGACAATGTGGCCATCCTCGGTAGTATATGCCTTAAGTCCTTCAAATACAGACTGAGAATACTGCAGAACGCCTGCATCCTCACTCATGACGATCTTGTCATCGGCAGTCAGTCCGCCCTCATCCCAGGCGCCGTTTACATAATTGCTGACATAACGGGCATCTGTCACGGTGTAGCTGAATCCCAGGCTGCCCCAGTCAATGTTCTTCTTCTCGACCATTTCTTTAGTCCTCCTCATTGGTAATGATATTGCTTCTTATGCTCTGTATATCCGAGCCAATATACTCCTGTAACTATCCGGAACCTTCTGCGCTTTGGCGGGAACAGCTTCCCCGCACAGGCAGTTTTGTCTGAAATAGCTGCATACCGCTTCATTATAAAACCGTCCTGCCGTATTTTCCAGTATCTGCCTGAATTTTCCGTTTTCCGCCGCCCAGGACATTTTCATTGACCGCATTCCGCACGATCGGACCGGAAAAGCACCTGATTCTGCTCCCGATCTTCGTATTCCGCACAGCCGGGGCTGATATTGTTCTGTATGTTACTGCAGTCTGCCGCCTTTCAGCTTCCGGTGAACTCTGCGGACAGTGACCGGGGCTGCCGTAAGAAGTGTAAGATAAACTTTGTTTTTCAGGGAAAGTCCCGAAGTCCTCAACATTTTCCCGAAATTCCTCCGGAGATACGCGCAGACCTGCTGATAAAACTCATTGTCCCGGTTCATTTCCGCTATCGGTACATGGAGCATATAATCCAGACGTTCATACAATCCGAATCGAAGTGCCGGAGCTTTCAGCCCCGGGAAGTGTCTGCAGGTTTCCCTCTCCACATAATCCGCATGACGGATGATATCGATATAAGCCCGTGAAAAATGATCCGCCGCCGCTCTCCGGGTGGCGCTGCCTCTGCGATGAACGACTCTGTAGCCGTCATACGGGATCCGCAGTACACCGGCGATTTCCGGCAGCATCTCAATATGAAGGTAAAAATCCTCTCCCAGCACCCCCTCCGGAAACAGATGTCTCTCAAAGCAGGTCTTCGGTACCAGTTTGGTACAGAAAGAAGCATCTCCCGTGTACATCAGCAGGCTCCTGATAAACGCTTCCGCCTCCTCAAATACCGCCATGGGCGGTGTTGTCAGGACCGGCGGAAGCCTTTTTCCTTCTTCATCCTCTTCGGTTCGTCCCGCCTGAACCAAAAAATCAGCCCGTCCAAGCTTCCGGGCCTGATCCTCATAGGCCTCGCAGAGCCTGCTGTACATCTCCGGTTCAATATGATCATCCGAATCCACGAAGCCCAGCAGCCTGCCGGAAGCCTCCCGGATTCCAAGATTCCGGGCCGTGGAAGCACCTCCGTTATCCTTATGAAGGACCCGGATCCTGCTGTCCCCTGCGGCAAGTGCGTGACATAACTGCAGAGATCCGTCCACAGAACCGTCATCTACCAGAAGAATCTCCAGATTTTCATAGGTCTGGCTGCAAATGTCCGAAACCGTTGCAGCCAGAAAGCTTTCCGCGTTATATATCGGTACGATCACGGAGATCAGCGGCCTTTCCTTTTCCATTTTACGTTCCTTTCAGCCGGCTTTAAGCGGATGCTCACGCCTGCAGGCATGATGGCTGCCCGCCGGCCTTATCCTTGTGCTTCATCAGAGGGCGATACGACATCCGGCGTCAAACCGCTCGATGTACCGGGTTGTACCTCTGAAAAGCGCTGTATTTTTTCAAGCTCCTCCAGACTTTCAACTCTCGGAAAAGGCTTCAGTTCCTTTGCCCGGCTCATCGGCCCCTGCTCCGGCAGGATGATTTCCTTCCCCTCAAGCAAAGCGCTGCAGAAGGCGGTCAGCCTGACTGCGGCTGTATCCGCGTTCCAGAGTTTCTCCACTGTCCGAATCGCGTTTTCTCCCAGTTTTCGACGTAATTCGGGCTGCTCAATCAGAAAGATCAGTTTCCGGTACAGATCCTCTGAGTCCTTATTCTCATAGATCAGGCCGTTTTCTCCCTGACAGATCAAGGAGGGAACCGCGCCGGCACGAATACCGGCCAGTACAGTGCAGCCGCTGTTCATCGCTTCATTGACAACTGCTCCCCAGCCATCTCCCTGCCCGCTGGTAAACACATAGATATGAGCCCGTTCCATCCGGTTCCGGACCTCCTCGGGCGTCATAAAACCGGAAAAAGTGACAAGCCCCGGCGGCCAGCCCATCATTTTTTCCTTCAGCAGTTCCTCGCCTTCTCCGCCGCCGATGATCTCAAACCGCAGATGTTTTTCCGGATGCTCCGGCAGATACTCCGCCGCTGTCCGGTCGATCAGGTCCAGCATGTCCTCAATATGCTTAAAATCCACAAACCGTCCGCTCCACAGGATCCGTATTTCCTCCGATCCTTCCGCGTTTTTTTTCTGCTCTTTCAGTGCAAAAAGCTTCTCCGGCTCCTGCTCCCGTACCCGCGGGAAATATCCCCAGGTCAGCTTTTTTTCCGGGAAAGACCGGATCAGGGCAAAATCGGAAGCTACATAAGCCCCGGCGCAGAGCAACCAGCAGTTTCTTCGGCGAAACCGGGTAAACTCCCGATATTTATGAATCAGTCCGCGAGGTGAAACCGCCTTCCACTGCCCCTCCTTATAGATCCTTTCGCTGATTCGGAGAACAGGAAGATTTTTTTTCATCCGCTCATAGACCAGTTCCTCCTGCTCCATGCCGCCGAACAGAAGAACATCACAGTTCAGGATCAGCTTCCTGGTTTCTTCGGGTTCCTCATAATAATTCTTTACAAAGGGAAGCGCCCGAAGTTCTCCCCATCCCATTTTCAGCCGTTCCTCTTCGATCGGCTGCAGCGCTGCGAAAATAAAATTTTCTTCTCCCAATTCCCGGAGCATAGCTTCGCAGAAGGGCAGCTGATGATGATTGATATAATTGGAAACAAAAACGATCTTCATCGCCGGTCCCTCACATCATGCTGTAATAAATTTCCATCAGTCTGCGGTAATTCGTATCCGGATTGTGAGCAACCGCTGCCCGGGCTGCCGCGTTCCGGCCCAGTTCCCGGGCCAGTTCCCCGTTCTCAAAAATCCTGCAGACCGTTTCCGCAATTTCTTCAATCTGTCCGGCCCGGAACAGCAGGCCTTCCTCCCCGTCCTTTATAAGGTCCGGAATACCGCCGACAGCGGAAGCCGCGGCAGGCATGCCCAGGAGCATCGCCTCGCAAAGGGAATTCGGAGAATTTTCGATCACAGAAGGACAGATATAAACATGGCTTTTCAGAAATTCACGCTTCATTTCCGTGGCCTTCAGATTGCCCAGCACAAATACCTTTCCTTTCAGATGATTTCTGCGGATCAGCCATTTCAGATAAAGACCGTAGGATGTGATCCAAAGGGGCCATGGCGCTTTTTTCTTCCCGATCAGACCACCCTCTGCTCCTATGATCGAATTCCCGGCAATATACAATACGGTATCCGGATATTTTTTCAGGATCTCCGGCATCGCCTGCAGTATGAAATGGAACCCTTTCAGCGGATAATCTCCCTGACTCATGAAGATCCGGTGCGGCTGTGCCCCGGAAAGTTCCCATTTTCCTTCGTAAAAAACCGCCCGCATTGTTTCATTCATCGGATGATATACTGCGTCCGGATTCATTTCGACAGCCCATTTCCGATCAAACATCGTTCTTCCGGTAATATGACCGGTCCCAGCCAGCGCCGAGCTTTCAAAGCGGGCTCTTTTTTCATATTTGATCCGCTGTTCTTTCAGAGAATCGTGTCTGATCAGATCCCGAAATGTTCTCCGGGTCCGGACCCAGAACGGAAGCTCCGCCATGTAGACCTCTGCAATGCTGTTGCAGACTCCCTGGATTCCGATCAGCGTATGCTGCGGATTCCCGAAAACACGTGTCATTGCCAGCGTATGCGGGAATTCTGTCCCGAAAATATGTATGATATCCGGCTGAAAGTCCTCCAGCACTTCCCGAAATCGGCCTTCCAGACGTTCATCGTAAACCTCCGGCCGGCTCAGATCCTCCTCAAAGCCGTAAAAAACCGCCGCTCCGATCTCTTTCCGGATGGGGCCGGCCTCCTCCGGCACAGGACACAGAATCCCCAGCTCGATACCGGATCGCTCTCCTGTATTTTTATCTCTGCAGATCCGCTCATAACAGCCTGTCAGCCATCCCTCTCTGTTGGAAGCCGGAAGCTTCAATTCATCTGCCAGTGCTGGCAGCATGATATTGCATAACCAGAGTATTTTCATTTTATTGTTTCCTCAACCGGTAGATCCGATTCTTGACTGCGTCATAAAGTCCCGCAGTCTTCGGATTCTGCGCAAGCTTTTCCCGCAACGGCTGCAGCGTAACAGCCAGATAAGTTCTGAACAGAAGGTTTTCGCCCGTCGAAAAATATTCTCCGGTAATCCTGCGATGCTCCCCTGCAGAGAGCTTCCTGCCGCTTTTTGTTTCCGAAAAGCCGCCGCCCTCATAGTCCGCGATTACCAGATCCAGATATTCGGGATCGGCGCCGCCCCGGAGGCAGGCCCACAGAAAGTGTTCATAATCTGCACGGACCCGCAGATTAATATCAAAGCCTCTTTCCGCAAAAAGCTCCCGACTGTAAAAACAGGCCTGATGGCAGGGCAGATACCGGTACATGGCAAAATGTGTCATTCTCGGATTGGCCGCGACGATCTGTCCGCTGCTTTTTTCCAGCACATCTCCATACCAGATCTGTCTGCTCTTTTCCGGGGAAACAGAGAGAATCTTTTTCTTTACCTTCTGAAGAACGTCCCGGTCATGCAACAGATCTCCGCAGTTCAGAAAATAGATATATTTTCCCTTCGCCTGAAGCAGCGCTTCATTCATGCCATCATAGATTCCCCGGTCCTTCCCGGAGATCCTCAGGATTTTCGCCTTTTCCTCCGGAAGCAGTTCCTTCCACAGTGTTCCGGGAGATCCATCCTGTGAGCAGGCATCCTTCCACAGGATCTCCAGATCCTGACAGCTCTGCTCCAAAATGTTGCGAATCGTTGCGTTCAGCTTTGTGCCGGCATTATAACTGACCACTATTACCGAAAAGAGGGGCTGCATCAATTGGTCACCTCCGACAGTGTCCTGGGCATATCATGGAACAGAATCGTCTGGTAAGGCAGGATCTTGATATTCTGCTCTCCCGCACGCACCAGAAAGACTGCAAAATAAATTACAAAGGCTGCGATCACCAGTCTCATCGCCCGCTTTTGTTTTTTCCCCTCCGGAAAACTCCGCAGTGCGGCAGGGATCAGGAAGACCTGCGTAATCATCAGATAATAGGCAATTCTGGAAACTTCCGGGACAAAGGCTCCGAATACATAAATACCAAGCGCGAGCAGTGTACACCGTATATAAAAAAGATTTCTACGTTCCCGCAGAAAGGCTTTTCCGACCTCTCCCGTTCTTCCTGCGGCATATGCCAGCAGAAGGACCGCAGCGCAGCGCAGAATATTGACATAGCTGAAGCGGATCTTTCCCAGAAAATCCGTCCCTTCATAAGAAGGATATAAAAGCACCAGCACTTTCAGCCAGAAAGAGCTCGTCAGTGCCGCCAGAATCCCGGCCGCGCAGGCTGCGGCCACCTGCCATTTCTTCCAGGACAGCAGGCAGAGTGGATAAAGGATCAACACGACCAGCACCGATTTGTGAAAAGAAGCTGCCAGAAGGATCCAGAATACAAAGGGCAGCCATTCTCTGTCCAGCAGAAACTTCAGCGCAAAAAGACTGACGGCCAGCGCCAGATAATACCGGACCGTATTGTAGCTCTGAAGGTAGTATCCGCTGGTCAGAAAGATAAAAAAGCTGAACAGGAAATGATCTGCCTGCTGCCGGAGCGCAAGCAGAAAGAACAGCGCAGTAAGCGCTGCGAAAAGAGCAAATACCAGGAGATAGTTTTCATAGCCACACAGGCCATAGATC
>R20__coassemble_1489_pt1 | contig 12691 bp, 12 predicted proteins | sample R20__metabat2_low_PE_019 | metagenome-assembled genome bin R20 | reverse complement strand
GTTTTAAATACAAAGCATTATGACTGCGGAACAACGAAGAAAAAATATTCTTGAAATTCTGACAGAGGCAAGCGCTCCGATCTCTGCTTCCTCACTGGCGCTTCAAATGAAAGTCAGCCGGCAGATCATAGTCGGAGATATCGCGCTGCTTCGGGCAGCCGGTGAAGAGATCACCGCTACTCCCCGGGGCTATCTTCATGAACTGGCGGGCGGAAAAGCAAAGGATTACCGCATTGCCTGCATCCACAGCGCCTCCGAGATGGAAAAGGAATTGAATATCATGGTCGATTTCGGCTGTGTCATCCGGGACGTGATCGTGGAGCATCCGATCTACGGGCAGCTCACGGGACAGCTGAACCTGCACTCCCGCTATGACGTTTCGCAGTTCATCCGCAAAGCCGCCAGTGTAAAGGCCGCTCCGCTCTCGGAGCTGACCGACGGCATCCATCTGCACACCGTCAGCTGCCGGGATGAGGAACAGCTGCAGCTGATGAAGGCCGCCCTGCGGGAGCAGGGTTTTCTCTACGAATCCGAATCACAGTCTTAACAAAATAAGCGGCCGGAACTGAAGCATATTGCCGGCTGCCGCACATCTTCCCTGTTCTTCGGGGAAAACAAGGAAGATGCTCACAAAAAGGGGGATACATATCATGCTGGAAACTATCGCAGCTGTTAATTCCGTCATCAACAATTTTATCTGGGGTGTCCCGGCCATGATCTGCATTATCGGCGTCGGCATCCTCCTGACGGTCCGGACCCGCTGCATCCAGGTCCGCAAATTCCGTGCGGCCATGCGCAATACAGTCGGCAAAATCTTTGATAAAAAGGAATCCGCCGAAGGCTCCATCTCCCCATTCCAGGCTGTATGTACGGCTCTGGCCGGTACGGTCGGAACCGGTAATATCGCCGGCGTTGCAGGCGCTGTCGCAATCGGCGGTCCCGGTGCCGTATTCTGGATGTGGTGTTCGGCGTTTCTGGGAATGTGCACCAAATATTCCGAAGTCCTGCTTGCCGTCCATTACCGTGAAAAAAATGAAGACGGTGAATATGTCGGCGGCCCCATGTATTTTATTAAGAACGGTCTGGGCAAAAAATGGATGTGGCTGGCGGTCCTGTATGCGCTGTTCGGTGTCCTGACGGTGTTCGGTACCGGCAACGCCACTCAGGTCAACACCATCGTCGCCTGCATCAACTCCGCGCTGTCCAGCTTCCATATCGGTTCAGCCTCCGGCAATCCTCAGTTTAATCTGATCCTCGGCATCTTTATCGCGGCCTGCGTTGCCATGACGCTGCTCGGCGGCATCAAGCGGATCGGTCAGGTCACGGAGCGGCTGGTTCCCTTTATGGCGATCCTGTATGTGGTTCTGGCGCTTGGCGTTGTTTTTCTGCATATCACCAGTATTCCCTCCGTTCTGGCTTCCATCGTCGCAGGAGCCTTTTCTCCCCGCGCCTTTACCGGCGGAGTCATCGGTTCCATGTTTCTGAGTCTCAAGAAAGGGGTTTCCCGCGGTATCTTCTCCAATGAGGCCGGCCTCGGTACCGGATCCATCGCTCATGCCTGCGCGGACAATCCGGAACCGGTCAATCAGGGCATGTTCGGTATCTTTGAAGTCTTCATGGATACCATCGTGATCTGTACTCTTACCGCTCTGGTCATTCTCTGCAGCGGCACCCCGATCGTCTACGGTCAGGCCGCCGGCGCGGAACTGACCATTGCGGGCTTTACCTCCACCTACGGCAGCTGGGTCTCGATCTTTACCGCTGTTGCCATGTGCTGCTTTGCTTTTTCGACCATAATCGGATGGGGACTTTACGGCTCCCGCTGCATCGAGTTTCTGCTCGGCAGCAGATCTATCCGTCCTTTCCTGGTCATTTATTCCTTTATGTCTATTGTCGGAGCCACACTGGATCTGGGCCTGATGTGGGATATTTCCGATACCTGCAACGGTCTGATGGCCATTCCCAACCTGATCGCCCTGTTCCTGCTTTCCGGAACGGTCGTAAAACTGACACGCAAACATTTCGATTCGTAAAATCTTTCGCAAAGATAAAGGAGTGATCCTGATATGAAAAAAACTGTCCTTAAAATGATTTTGACCCTGACTGTATCTTCTTTCCTGTGCGCGGGGCTGACGGCCTGCGGCGCAAAAACAGTGTCCGAGCAGGAAAATAGTGATACGGATACTTCCTCTGAAGAGACTTCTGATGCTTCGGCTGCCGCGGACTCCGCGGATGAAACCGAGGAAACCGGAAACGCCGATACCGCTGACGTCCTTCAGGAAGAGGAGCCTCTTGTCGGCATGGCCAATCCCTGGCGGGATACCGCAGCATCTGAGATCGCGGATACCTTCACCATTTATCCCGGACCGCTCGACGGCGCTGAAAATGTCGTTTATCAGATCAGTGATACCCTGAAAATGGCGCAGACCATGTTTACACTGGACAACATTGATTATGTTTACCGGGTCGGCTATACAGAGGAATTTGAAGATATTTCCGGCTGTTATTATGACTGGGACCACGAAGAGGAATTCACCTATCAGGACTGCAGTGCCGTGGAAAAAAGAGTGATTGATGAAAGTGAAACAATCGATGTCCTGACCTGGTATGACGATACCTTTTCCCGCTCACTTTCTCTCATGGCAAAAGCACCTGATCTGGACGGTTTTGACCTGACCGCGATCGCGAACAGCCTGTTCACCCGGTTCACCGCTGACGACTGCCTTCTGGAATATATGGACGAAAAATGGTCAACTGTCTATGATGTCCGGAATATGATCGGGCGTGACTGCGAAGACGGAAGCGTTATGTTTACCTACAATTCTGTCCTGTATCCCGCTTCCGGCTATGATTATGCCTGCGTTATGCTGCTGAAGGACACGACCTGTGAAGAGGTCCTTACAGAGTGCAAGGGACGGCACGGGCTGGAAAATGAAGAATCCACGCCCACCGCTTTCGGCGCAAAGGGAATCGAAGCCTATACCTTTACCGCGCCGAAGGAAACAATTGAGGATACCTCGGATGAAAACGGTCTCGAGGTCATTATGAGCTATGTCGCGATCCCCTGCGGCAACGATGTCATCCGCATCGAATACCGCACTGTGTCAGAGCCGGACGAGGCCATGGGATATCGTGTTTCCGCGGCCTTTGAAACATTGTTTGACAATTTCTTCCTGATGAACTGACATTTTTTTAAAAAATGTTTTTACATTTCAAAAGAACGTGGTATACTCTTTGTTGTTCGGGGATATAGCTCAGCTGGGAGAGCGCTGCGTTCGCAACGCAGAGGTCAGGGGTTCGAATCCCCCTATCTCCACGAAAAAGACTGCAGAGAAATGAGATTTCTCTGCAGTCTTTTTTATGCCACAAATCGAAAAGCTTCGTCTGCAACTCATGCTCTGGCTTTCTTACGCTCGTCTTTATACCGCAAACGCAGCGGATCCTGTATATACAAATGCTTTATACCGATAACCGCGGCTATGATCCCATGCCGGAATATCATCAGATTCTGACAGAAGCCAGGGGAATCTGATGCGCTGCTAAAGCTTACAGCGCGTGCCGTAGTCTCGGCAGGATTGCCGTACAAAGCACCCCCAGCACTGCGCCCGTGGCCATGCCGAATGCCGAAAGCAGCGGCATATAGAAAAGGACCGCCGTACTTTCAAGCAGAAGGACCGCGGCCAGGAGCTGGCCGAGATTATGAAACATCCCGCCGAAAATGGAAACTGTAATGATGTGGTAATGATGCTTCTTCAGAAGATGCATGGCGGCAAAGCTTAAAACAGCCCCGGCCAGAGAATACAGCATGGAGGTCGGATTGCCGAAGGTAAATCCCACCAGGATCACGCGGGCAAGCGAGACCTCTGCAGCGATTTTTTCCGAAAGCAGGTACATTGCACATACAACGACCAGATTTGCCAGCCCCAGCTTCATCCCCGGCACTGGAAACGGAATCGGGAGCAGCGCCTCAATATAACTGAAAACAAAGGCAAGCGCAATCAGCAGCCCGCACAGGGCTGTTTTTTTTATGCTGTCTGTTCCTGCTGCCTTTTTTAAATTTCTCTGTCCGGTCATGTTATACCTGTATTACCCCACAGCAAATAAATGTCTGTTCATTGTACACGGTGCTGCCGGATGGCCTTCGATCAGGCACCTGGCACCTGCAAATTCCGATAAACGCAGATCACCGCACGATATCGTCCAGCTCCTGCTGCCCGCCGGCCCGGATCTCCACCGTCACTTTATTCGGCAGACATACAATGCTCTGCCCGCTCCCGGAGATCTTTCCCTGCTTCACGCAGTCCTGTCCGGGACAGTCGGCTTCTTCCATGTACACAGTCCCTTCCTCAATCCGGATTTGATTGCAGACGCCATCCGATGCTATGATAGGGACGGTCTGATCCGCTGACAGCGATCCCTGATAAACCAGCTCCCTGTCTGCATAGACGAAGACCTGTGCCGCAGTGTCCGTATGCCGCGGCAGTACCATCAAAAATGCCGTCACAAGGATGCAGATCACGGCGGCTGAAATCAGAATGATATCTTTCCTGTATGCTTTGATCATGAAATATCCGTTGAATCCTACCATAAACTTCAAAAATCATCCCCGTATTATCAGGTTTATCAGACTTACCGTGCTGATCTGCCTGCTCTGTCCCGGCACCTTTCTGCTCTCCGGGTGCAGTGCACAGGTGAAAGATCCGGTCTGCGGCAGGGATTTTGTCCTGAACACCGACTGCTCGATTACGATCTATGAACTGGAAAATACCGCCGGTTCGGAAAAGCCTTTAAGTACCTCCGAATTCGAGGAAGAAGCGGCTTCACTGATAGAGGAAGGTTTTGACCTGTGCAGAGACTATGAAATGATCTTCAGCAGGACGAATCCTGAAGCAGAGCTGTATCTTCTCAACCATCGCATTGCTGAAGATATCGCAGGAAATTCTGCTTCCTGCGGAAATTCCGATACCTCCGCAGAGTCCTTTTTCATCTCTCAGCCTCTCTGCGAGCTTATTTCCTTCGGTCTTCCGTGGTGTGAAGCTTCCGGAGGAACCTTTGATATTACTATAGCACCCCTATCGGATCTGTGGAACTTTTCGGCGCCCGAGCCGGTTGTCCCTTCCGATGCGGATATCCGAAAGGCCTGCGAGATGGTTGATTACAGAAATATCTCCGTTGCCGCAGTCAGTGATTCCGATTCTATCCGGCACTCACAGCCTTCTTCCGATTCAGGCTCTTCTCCGGATTCTGCTGCCGCTTCAGCCTCAATTCCTTCCGGGGCATGTATCCTCTCATTCTCCTCGCCGGATACACAGGTCGATCTCGGTGCTCTGGCAAAGGGTTATATTGCGGACCGTCTCTGTGATGATCTGAAGGAAAACGGCGTCACTTCTGCGGTCATCAATCTGGGCGGAAACATCGTCTGTATCGGTGAAAAGCCTTCGGAAAGCGGCGGCGTATTCAGAAAACTCCTCAGTGAAGACAATACAGAGAAAGACAGCGAACCCTTCCATATCGGTGTTCAGGATCCGCTGTCTTCGTCCTCCGCCAGTGTTATGACTTTGTCTTTGTCGGACTGCGCCGTTTCCACCTCCGGCATAAACCAGAGAAACTTTACGCAGGACGGTGTTTTCTATCATCACATTTTAGATCCCCGAACCGGATACCCTGTCGACAACGGCCTTGCGTCCGTCACGATCATCTCCTCTTCGTCCGCAAAAGCGGATGCGCTCAGCACTGTCTGCTTCTGCCTCGGGCAGGAAAAAGGCATTGCCCTTCTGGATACCATTCCGGATTCCGAGGGGATCTTTATAAGTACCAAAGGCGAGATCACCGCTTCTGCCGGGCGGGAATGACCGCCAGTATGCGCCGGTGCTCCGTTCACATCACATGAATGACCTTCGTCGGGCATTTCTCAGCGCACTTACCGCAGGCCGTACACTTCTCCGGATCGATCTTTGCCAGGAAATTGTTTACGTGGATCGCGTCAAATCCGCACTGTCTGGTACACAGTGTGCAGCCGATACAGCCGGCGCTGCATACGCTGCGGACAACCTTACCGTTATCCGTACTGCTGCAGAATACCCGCACGGTATTGCTCACCGGCAGGAGCTCGATGAGATGATTCGGGCAAACCTTCGTGCAAGCGCCGCAGGCCGTACATTTCTCCTGATCCACCACGGCCACGCCGTTCACTACATGGATCGCGTCGAACTGACAGGCCTTTACGCAGGAGCCGTAGCCCATGCAGCCATGGCTGCAGCCCTTCTCACCGGCGCCGGGCACCACGCCCAGCTCCCGGCAGTCTGCCTCACCGTAATATTCATATTTTACTGTTACCTTATCGCAGGTTCCGGAACATTTGACAAAAGCAGTCTTTTTTACTGTTTCCTCTGCCGAAACGCCCATCACTTCCCCGATGGCCGCCGCAACCGACGCGCCGCCGACAGGGCATCCGTTTACAGGAGCTTCTCCCGCCGCAATAGCCTTCGCCATCGCGTCACAGCCGGCATAGCCGCAGCCGCCGCAGTTGTTGCCCGGCAGGAGCTGTCTTACCTTCTGCTCTTTTTCATCCACTTCCACTGCGAATTTATCACTGGCAAATCCCAGGAAAAGTCCGACCAGGACTCCCAGAACGGCCAGGATCAGCGTTGCAATGACAATACTGCTGATATTCATAATCCCTCTTTTCTTCGAGCCAGATTTCAGATTTGATCGCCAAATTTCAGATTTGGCGATGCAAATGATAAGCTTCCGAATGCCAGATTCAATCGCCAAAGTTCAAATTTGACGATGCCATTTACAACAATCCCGAAAATCCGGCAAACGCGATTGCCATCAGGCCTGCCGTGATCAGTGTGATCGGCATGCCTCTGAAGGAATCCGGCACATCGTTGTATTCTGTTCTCTCCCGGATACCCGCCATGATAATGATCGCGACGGTAAAGCCGACCGCGGTTCCGAAGCCGTTGACCGTACTTTCCAGAATGCCGTAGCCATCCTGCACATTCGTCAGCGCCGCGCCGAGGACCGCGCAGTTTGTGGTGATCAGGGGCAGATATACGCCCAGTGCGCTGTACAGGGCCGGACTGTATTTTTTCAGGAAAATTTCTACAAACTGTACCAGTGCCGCGATGACGACGATGAATACGATCGTCTGCAGGTAGGTCAGGTTCGGATAAAGGATAAACTTATAAATCAGGCTCGTTACAAAGGAAGCCAGTGTAATGACAAAGATCACGGCCGCGCCCATACCGCCGGCGGTCTTTGTGTTTTTGGAAACACCCAGGAACGGACACAGTCCCTGGAACTGGCTCAGGACAACATTATTGACAAGTGCCGATGACACAGCGATCAGGATCAGTTTTCCCATTATTTTGCCTCCTTCTGCTCACGGAGCGCATTGTGATTTGCCGCACAGGTCCCGCCGAAGCATGCGCTGCAGTTGCCGCCGCAGGCCATACCGGAATTTTTCTGCTCCGGATGATTCGTCGCGGAGGGAGCCTTTAATTTATTCTGGAGCGCGGTCAGTGCCGCAAGGACAAAGAACGCACCGGGCGCCAGCACAAAGATCGTGATCGGCTCATAAGATGCGGGCATGACATTGAATCCGAAGATGCAGCCGCTTCCCAGGAGTTCCCGGACGATTCCGATCAGAGTCAGAGCGATCGTAAAGCCAAGGCCCATTCCGACACCGTCAAAAAACGACGGGATGACCGGATTCTTGGAAGCATAGGCTTCCGCGCGTCCCAGGATGATACAGTTGACAACGATCAGCGGAATGAAAATGCCGAGTGCGTCATTCAGAAAACTGATATATGCCTGCAGGATCATCTGCACAATTGTAACAAAGGAAGCAACGATGACGATATAAGAAGGGATACGTACCTTATCCGGGATGATATTTCGCAATGCGGAAATCATCGCGTTGGACAGTGCCAGGACGACCGTGACCGTCAGCCCCATACCGAGGCCGTTGATCGCCGATGTCGTAACCGCCAGTGTCGGACACATGCCCAGCATCATGACGAAGGTCGGATTTTCCTTGATCAGGCCGTTCCATAAACGTTCTGTGATCTTATTCATTTAGTCTGCACCTCCTTCCAGGAGTGCGTTCGCGACCGCAAGCGCCGCGTTTACGGAATTGGTCATTGCGCGGGAGGTGATCGTCGCGCCGGAAAGGGCATCGATCTCATCATCAGATGCAGCGCCCTGCTTTGTCACGGTGAAAGCTTCCACATTTTTTCCGGTGTACTGGCTGCGGAATGACTCTTCCTTTGCCTTCATGCCAAGACCCGCGGTCTCTGAAATAGACAGGATCTCCACACCGGATATGCTGCCCTTTACATCAACACCTACGGATATGCTGATGTCTCCGCCGTAACCGTCTCCGCTCGTGACCGATACAATGTATCCCACAAAGCTTCCCGCGGCATCTTTCACTTCCACGATCTCATCAACCGTCATATTGCCATAGCTTCTGTCAGACTCTGTAAGGATCTGCTGCCCGTATACGCCGGCTTCTTCTCCGGAAAGTACGACAGGCTCCGCGTCAAAGCTTTCGCCCTGTGCAAAAATGCTCTGATAAGCCTTTTGCTTCTGTGCCTCCTCGTTGGCCGCGATCGATCCGGCTGTCAGTTCGTGGAAGAACGCTACCAGAAGGCCGCAGCAAAGCGTGATCACGCAAAGGATCAGCGCGTCATGAATCATCGTGCTTTTTGTTTTCATGCCTTCGCCTCCTTCTGCTCTTTCACAGGCTTTTTATCCGCTTTGTCCTCACCCGGAAGCCCGCTTTTCTTTTCTTTTCCGAAGGTCTCCGGCATAGTGATCTTTTCGATCAGGGGTACAAGAAGGTTGCAGAAGATGATCGCGTAGGAAACACCTTCCGCTGAATTTCCGAAGAGGCGGAAAAGTCCGGTCAGCACACCCAGACAGATTCCGAAAAGGATCTGCCCCTTTGGTGTAATGGGACTCGTAACATAATCTGTCGCCATGAAGAATGCGCCGATCATCAGACCGCCGGAGAACAGTTCACCCAGCAGATACTGAAGCGAAAATCCTCTTCCGCTGAAAATGATCATGAATACAAGGAAAGAAAGAATATACGTTCCGGGGATCCGGATGGAAATGATCTTCCGGATCAGCAGATAAGCCGCGCCGATGAGCACGCAAAGCGCGGATACTTCGCCGATCGTTCCGGGGATCTTCCCCAGGAACGAAGCCATTACATCAACGGTTTCACCGTCCTTTAATGCGGCCAGCGGAGTCGCAGTCGTGATGCCGTCCAGCGTGAACTTATTCATAGAACCTGCGAAGGAGATCAGCAGAAAGCATCTGCCGGCCAGTGCCGGATTCATGAAGTTCTGACCGAGTCCTCCGAACAGAAGCTTGACAAACAGTATCGCGAAAACAGCGCCCAGCATCGGCATCCACAGCGGGATCTCCGGAGGCATGTTCAATGCGAGAATCAGTCCTGTTACCGCTGCTGAAAGGTCACCGATCGTAACAGGCAGCTTCATCAGTTTTTCATATATATATTCCGTCAGAACCGCGGCCGCGACTGTCGCGATAATCACAAGCAGCGCATGAGCGCCGAAATGCACCACGCCGAATAGAGAAGCGGGCGCAAGCGCGATCAGTACATCCCGCATGATCATACTTGTTGTAACCTTCGACCTGTCATGAGGTGAAGCTGATACATGAAGCATTCCGCTCACTTCCTTTCTGCCGGCTTTGCGGCCTTACTTCTTCTGATATCCATAACTTCTTTGCGCATTTCCTTAAAGGCCTGGGTCAGTCTGCGCCTGGCGGGGCATACATAGGTACAGCTTCCGCATTCACAGCATTCCATGCCGTTCATGGCTTCGAAGGCCGCGTGGTCATGACGCTGTGAGACCTCCATCATCTTCTGCGGCACTAAAAACTCCGGGCACGCCTCCACACACCTGCCGCAGCGGATACAGGCGGTCGGCTCAAACTGTGCCGCCGGATCTTTGGTCAGACACAGCAGCGAGGAGGAGGTCTTCTCGACCGGGACATCCACCGTAAAAAGCGCTTTGCCCATCATGGGTCCGCCGGAGATGATCTTGGCGGGTTCTGATGAAAAACCACCCGCAGCCTCCAGAAGCTCTTTATAATTCGTACCTGTCCGGACATTGAAATTGCAGGGATCCTTTATCGCGTCTCCGGTCACTGTAATAATGCGGCGGATCAGTGGTGTGGAACGGGCTACGGCATTGCAGATTGCGATCGCGGAGTCAATATTGCTGACGATAACACCCGCGTCCGCCGGAAGGAGCGAGGAATTGATCTTCCGGCCGGTTGCGGCATAGATCAGCATACGCTCGCCACCCTCAGGATATTTCGTTTTCATCTCCAGCACGGAAATGTCCGGTTCGTCCTTGACGGCTACCCTCAGCTTCCCGATTGCTTCCGGTTTATTATCCTCAACCGCGATAATGCCTTTTGCCCCCGGAAACAGAGAAAGCTCAATCTTCAGACCTTCCACTATTGTTTCCGTCTCCTCCAGCATCATCCGATAGTCGCTTGTCAAATAAGGCTCGCATTCCGAACCGTTGATGATGACTGTATCGATCTTCGAGGGATCTTTTGGAGAGAGCTTGACGTTTGTCGGGAACCCCGCACCGCCCATGCCGACGATGCCGGCTTCCTTCACGATGGAGATGATCTCTTCCTTCGAAAGCTTTGTCCAGTCTCTCTCCTGCCCGAAATCCGGGACAGTCTCGTACTGACCGTCATTCTCAACAACAATGCAGCTGACTTCACTTCCTCCGACAGTCAGGCGCGGCTCAACAGCCTTCACGGTGCCTGATACGGAGCAAATGACACACGCGGAGATAAATCCGCCCGCATCCGCAATCTTCTGCCCGACCAGAACACGGTCACCTTTTTTTACAAGCGGCACAGCCGGCGCGCCGATGTGCTGTCTGGTCGGATATACGAGTTCAGATCCCGGCATCAATACCCGGACCGGCTTATCCTTCGATAATTCTTTTCCTTCATAGGGGTGAATACCGCCCTGAAAGGTCGCCTTTCCCCCGGTAAAACGGAGCATATTTTCAACCTCCTGATTTCTGTAATACTTCTGCCTTCCATGCCTCCTGACGCATGAAAGGCTGAGGCTCCGGTCCCATCACTTTACCGACTCCAAAGCCTTCCCTGAAGTATAATCCTTTTTCCGAAAAAATGTATAGTGAAATAAAATACTGAAACAGAATCCTAATTATATCCTGATTATATGCTGCGGCATTATCGCAATCGGAATTCGCCCCGCCGGCGCTTCTTCCTCATGTACTTGGCCGTCAAATGTCCATTCGTTGGGGCACGATGGCCGCTTGATGGCCTTAAAGCAAAAAAAGAGCAGCTGCTGTCTGATGACCGCAAATGCTCTTTTTTCTGATTTTGAATTTCTTCCCGGATCCTGCAGGATGCGTTTGAATAAAAGCAGCAGCCTTCCCGCTCAGCCGATCATCCCGAATATCAGAAATGCCGCTGTCGCCAGTACCGCGCTGATCAACGCATACGGGATCTGGGATATCGCATGGGACATGTTGTCGATCTCACAGGTTGCCGAGGAAAGAACGGTGGCATCTGAATAGAAGCAGGCATGGCTGCCGAAAACGCCGCCGGAAACGACCGCTCCCAGGGTCAAAAGCACATTGGCATTAAGGGCAATGGCCAGCGGCACTACGATGGACACCGCTACTGCCTCGATTCCCCAGAAGGAACTGGTGACAAAGGTCAGGACCGCGATGACCACAAAGATGATAGCCGCCAGGGTCGCCTTGTTCATGATCGGCACACAGAGATCGATGACGTACTCCGAAAGGCCCATCTCAGCACAGGCAGTTTTGATCATAAAGGAGGCCAGCAGGATTCCGAGCACGGGAAGAATATCCGCAAAACCTGCGAAGAACAGTTCCACAAATCTGGTGAAATTTACCTTTTTGCGGGGGATGTAAAGTATCATGCAGGAAGCCAGTGCCAGAATGATGGCAATCATCATATCTCCGGTATATACCGTCACGCCGATCAGGACCGCTATGGGAATCAGGAAATCGATCAGATTGCCTTCATTATCGTTTTCAGGAGGATAATCCTCACTCATGCCGGCCATTGCCAGATCAACGGAAGGTGCGTTATGTCTGGGCAGATGCTCCGGTGTCCCGGTGATCTCCTTTCTTGCCTGCTCATAGGCTTCCTTCATTTTGCCAAGCTTCGGCATGAGACCCATCGCAAACAGAAACACCACCAGAAGTGCTGCCATGGGATAGAACATGTAAGGCAGAACATCCAGATAAATGCCCATACCACTCTCATATCCCATATCGAGAATCCCCTGTTCCTGAATGAACACGCCAGAATAGAAAACCACCCAGGTGGAAAACGGAATCAGGGCGCAGACCGGCGCACCGGTGGAATCTATGATGTAGGCCAGAGACTGGCGGGGTATTTTCTTTTTGTCATAAACATCCTTCATGCAGGTGCCGATCGTCATGATGTTCAGATAATCATCTACGAAGATCACGATACCCAGAATGACAGATGTCAGCATGACCATGCGTTCGCTCTTACAGAACCTGTCCAGCAGGTTGGAAAAGCCCATCGTGCCCTTAGCTTCTCGGAGCAGAAAAATAAAACCGCCGAAGAGACCGCACAGCAGAAGAATGTACTG
>R20__coassemble_1449_pt1 | contig 12942 bp, 9 predicted proteins | sample R20__metabat2_low_PE_019 | metagenome-assembled genome bin R20 | reverse complement strand
TTTTGGTACTGTCGGGAATCACCTTGACAAAACGCTTCGGCCGAAGGATCCTGGTCAGGATTTCCGGCTTATTCGCCTCTGCCTTTTTCAGCAGACGATCATCATGCTTGAACACAAGATCATTGTTAATCTGAAACGTAAATGCCATTATTTTTCCCTCCTGTATGATATGGTGATTTACTTAGCGTGATATAGCGGCTTATTCTTTTGACTATTGTCTCTCAAAGGACCGAAAGGTCTTTTTCCGGATCAGGATGAACGGAATGATCAGAATCAGCATCGCCGTTGTCCAGGATAATGCATTGGAGTAACAGGCTCCTTCAAAGCCCCACCGCGGAATAAATGTCCCCACAATCAGAATCCTGCTGACGAGCACCGCCAGTCCGGCCAGCAAAGAGACATTCGGATACCCCATACCCTGAATCATATACCGCAGCAGATTCAAAAACAGCGCCGGATACAGGAAGATACCGTTGATCACCAGATAATGCCGTACCATCAAAACCAGCCCCGCACCGGCCTCTCCCAGAAACAGCCGCGCGAACAGACCGCCGCCCAGAAAAACGGTCACAACTGCCGCAGCGGTATAAACCGTTCCGATGATGGTTCCCGCCTTCAGTCCCTGATCCAGGCGTTCCGCCTTCCGGGCACCCACATTCTGACCTGTATAAGTGGCGATCGCTGTTCCGATTCCTTCATAAAATACCGCAAAAAGGTAATTGATCTTCCCGCCGGCAGCAACCGCGGCGATCCCGTCCGCGCCCAGTGTATTCACACCGTACTGCAGGATCACGGTCCCGAAGGCGGTAATGGAATTCTGCAGTCCCATCGGAATCCCCATGCTTACCAGTTCTTTCCAGAGAGTGATATCGATCTTCCAGTCCTCTCCGGATAAATGCAGCTCCGGCAGTCTCCGGATAATATGTATCAGGCAAAGTGTCCCGGATATTGCCTGTGACAGCACGGTCGCAACAGCCGCGCCGCGGATCCCCATGTTCAGGGGACCGATAAAGATCACATCCAGAATGATATTCAATACACAGGAGGTTACCAGATAATATAACGGATGCCGGCTGTCCCCGAGTGCCCGGATCAGCCCGGCCAGCACATTATAAAAATAGACCACCGGGATTCCCAGCAGGATAATACGGAAATAAGTGAAAGAATATTCATAGATATCCGCGGGTGCCTTCATCCAGGTCAGCATAGTTCCGCAGAGTGAAAAGAATACTGTCGTAATGATCAGCGCAAAGGCGATGGAAAGATACAGACAGTTGGCGGAAAGCCTGCGCATTTTGGTCCGGTTGCCGGCGCCGAAGCTCTGCGCCACCGGAATCGTGAAGCCGGCGCAGATCCCTTCACAGAAGCCCACGATCACATAATTCAGACAGGAGGTTTCTCCGACACCGGCCAGCGCGTTGACACCGACCATCTGCCCGACGATCGCCAGATCCACCACTACATACAGCTGCTGAAAAAGCATCCCCGCGATCACCGGAAGGGCATACCGCATAATGACACTCATCGGTGCACCGACAGTCAGATCCTTTGCCGAACTTTCAGCCATGATAAAGCTTCCTCCTCAACATTTTCACTTTAATGTTACCGCATTCGGTTATTGAACAGAAACAATTCCTGATTCATAATGAAAACGATGCCGCAAAACCGTTCCGGAAAGATTGGGACAGCGTTTTGCTTTTGGCGCTTTGCTGATATTATATCAGACTATTTCACAAAACACACTCACGCGGCAGCAAAAAGCACACTTGTGCGCTAAAGTTGAAAGGAGCAATTTAATTTTGAAAAACGAACGCTGGGTCTTCCATGAAAATACCCTTCCGGAAACCAATGAACAGACAAAAGTCACCCGCCGCATTCTGGCTTATTCCGGTGACCTGATGGCTGTGGAAAACACCTTTGAAAAGGGCGGCTGCGGGCCGCTTCACCATCACCCGCACACCCAGATCACCTATGTAGTCAGCGGTGTCTTTGAATTTACGATCGACGGGGAAACCAGAATCGTCCGGGCCGGAGATACCATGCTCAAAACAGACGGAGTCGTGCATGGCTGCACCTGTCTGGAAGCAGGAATTCTTCTGGATATCTTCACACCGTACAGGGAGGATTTTGTCAATGATTGAAAAGCTGCCTTCCAGAAATGAAGTAGATCCGGCGCTGACCTGGCGCCTGGAGGATATTTATCCCGATGAGGCGGCCTTTGAGGCTGAGCTTGCCCTGGCCGGAGAGCTGGCGGAGAAAATCGCCGCCTGTGAAGGCCATGTCACGGATAACGCCGCCGCGCTCCTGAAGGTCTATGACCTCTATGCGGAATGTATGGAAAAGGTTTACTCCTTCTCCTCTTATGCTTCCATGAAGCATGATGAGGATCAGGGAAACAGCGCCGGTCAGGTCCTGTTTCAGAAAGCCCAGGCCGCGGAGGTTCGGATCGGGGAAACATTGGCCTTTCTGGAACCGGAGATCCTGACACTTTCCCCGGAAGAGATGGAGGAGTTTTACCGGCAGGAGCCCGGGCTTCTGAAATATGAGGTCTCCTTTAAGGAAATGTTCCGTCAGAAGGAGCATTCTCTCTCTCCCGAGCTGGAGCGTCTTCTGGCTTCCGCGGGAGAGGTCACTGCGGTTCCTTATAATACCTACAGCTTTCTTTCCAACGCGGATCTGAAGTTTCCCGCTGTCACAGACAGTGAAGGAAAAACCGTGCAGATCACGGGCGGCCGTTTCGTCCCCCTCGAGATGTCTCCGGACCGGGCGCTCCGTAAAGAGGTTTTCGAAAAATATTATGAGCGGTATAAGGAATTCGCGAACACGTGGGCAGGGCTGTATGACGGACAGGTCAAGCAGCAGTTCTTCTATGCGAAGGCGCGCCGCTATGCCTCTTCCTTTGAAGCGGCAGTCGATGCCAATCATGTTTCTCCGTCTGTCTGCGACCGGCTGATCGAACGAACCCGCGAAGGGCTTCCCGTCATGCACCGCTATGTCTCCCTGCGCAAAAAGCTGCTGGGTGTGGACGAGCTGCATATGTACGATGTCTATGCGCCGATGGTAAAGGATTTCAGTATGTCCGTCACCTATGAGGAGGCCAAAGAGATCTCCTTAAAGGCGCTGGCCCCGCTGGGGGAGGATTATCTGGCTCTTCTGAAGGAGGGGTATGAGAACCGCTGGATCGATGTCGTGGAAAATGAAGGAAAGCGAGGCGGTGCCTATTCCTCCGGTGTGTACGCGGTCCATCCCTATGTTCTCCTGAACTTCAACGGTACACTGGATGATGTCTTTACACTGGTGCATGAAATGGGCCATTCCCTGCACACCTGGTATTCCTGCAAAAACCAGAGCTTTTTAAACTCCAACTATACGATCTTTGTCGCGGAGGTCGCTTCCACGACCAATGAGATCCTGCTCCTGGAGTATCTGCTTTCAAAAGCATCCTCCCGGGAGGAAAAAGCTTATCTGATCAATCATTATCTGGAAAACTTCAAAGGAACTCTTTTCCGCCAGGTCATGTTTGAGGAATTTGAGCGGAAAACCAATCAGATGCACGCGGATGGCATTCCGCTGACCGCGGAAGCACTCTGCGAGACCTATCTGAAGCTGAACAGAGAATATTTCGGTCCTGACATGGTCTCCGATGATCTGATCGCCTATGAATGGTGCCGGATCCCGCATTTTTACTATAATTTTTACGTCTATCAGTACGCGACCAGCTTTTCCGCCTCCGTGGCGATCGCTCACCGCATTCTGGAGGGTGTACCCGGCGCGCTGGAAAGCTACCGTGCCTTCCTGAAGAGCGGCTGCACCGATGATCCGGTCTCCCTTCTGAAGCTGGCCGGCATCGACATGTCGGAGGGCACGCCGGTCACGGAAGCCATTGGGGTATTTGAGCAGGCCGTTGAAGAGATGGAAAAGCTGTTCTGCCGGGAATAAAAACCTGCTGAATGAACACAAAATAAAATCAGGAGTCATTTTTAATGAAAAACATCAAAGATAATCCGCGTTTTCCGGCCTTTTATCTGACCGTCACCCTGTTTGCGCTGGCCTGCAACTGCACCCATCCGGTCACACCGACCATGTTCATTGATCTGGGCTTTCCGGATTACATGTTCGGACTGGCGCAGGCCTGCAACCAGCTGACGATCTTTCTGCTCTCTCCCTTCTGGGGCAAACTGAACGAATATGTCTCCTCCAGGAAACTGATGAGCATCGGAACCCTGGGTTATGCGATCGCTCAGGTAATGTTCTGCTATTCCACCCGTCAGATCCACATCGTCATTGCCAGACTTTTCTGCGGGTGCTTCTGCAGCGCCATGTTTGTCGGGCAGCTGACCTATATCGTTTCCGGTTCCCGGTCAGAGCTTGAAAAAGGGCAGAATCTGACACTTCTGGCCACCGTTACCGCTGTCGCCAACGCCTTCGGCTACATGCTCGGCGGTCTGATCGGAGATTTCGGTGTGCGTAAAGCCATCTGGGCGCAGATCCTGCTGCTCCTTCTGGCTACCGTTGTCGGCTTTCTGTTTTGCAGCGATGATGTCTATGCCTCTCTGAAGAATATTAATAAAAAGAAGCTGATCCGGGAGAGCAATCCGCTCTCTTCCTTTGCCGCGGCGGGAAAATTCCTGACACCGCTGTTTTTCGGCATGTTTATGATGGCAGCTCTGCAGAATCTGTCCCAGCTCTGCTTTGACCAGAGCTTCAACTACTTCACAAAGGATCAGTTCGGCTTCTCCTCCGGCAATACCGGCCTGATTAAAGGCGGTATCGGTCTGATCAATCTGCTTGCCAATATGCTGATCTGCCGTCAGCTCATGAAAAAAACGGATATCCGCAGATCGGTTATTCCGGTCCTGTTTCTGTGCGGTGTCTGCATGACCGGGCTGGTCGTTTTCGGTCAGGTCATTCCTTTTGTCCTGTGTACCGTTGCATTGTATGCTGTCATGCAGATCAGCATTCCCATGATCCAGGGGATCGTGGCCGGACGCGGTGCGGGAGAACAAAACGGCATTGTCATGGGCTTTTACAATTCGATGAAATATCTGGGCGGCCTGGCAGGCGCCCTGATGAGCGGCTTCCTTTATGAGGCGGATCCCAAATATCCTTTCCTGGTCTCCACGATATCTTTGTTTGTCTGTATGCTGCTCGCCGCCGTCATTTACCGGAAGGACTCATCGCTTCGTCCGTATCAATCCCTCTAAAAGGTATAAGAAACCGGAGCAGATCATGCTTTTTGCAGCCTGTGCGCCATAAGGAGATTTTCATGAAAACAAAACAATCCTCAGCCCTGACCCGAAGCGATTATGAAAAGATTTACCATATGCTCGATGCTGTCTCTCCGATCGACACGGACTGCGGAAAGCTCTGCCGCGCGGTCTGCTGCAGTCAGGAAGACGCCGGTGAAGATGCCGGTATTTATCTTCTGCCCGGTGAAGCTTCCGTACATGACAAATCGGACCCCTGGCTCACCTGGTGGTCCGATTCTGTGGATGATTATGATTTCCCGGCCTCCTGGACCGGGACGGTGGATTTTGTCCGGTGCAGAGGTGCGGCCTCCTGCAGGCGCTCCCTTCGTCCTATTCAGTGCCGTACCTTTCCGCTGGCTGTGCATCTGACCCCGGATGGAAAGCTTCAGATGATCCTCAACGATATGGAACTTCCCTACCGCTGCCCGCTGATCGAAAACGGCCGGCCGCTGAATGCGGACTTTGTCCGCGTTACCCTGGAAGCCTGGCAGCTGCTGATCACAGACCCGCTGATCCGGGATCTGGTTGAGGAGGATTCCCGCGCCCGTGACGCAGACGGACATGAATATACCGTCCTGTTTCCGGCGCAGAACGCATAGCCGTATGACCGGCCGTTTGTTTTCCGCGTAAAACCGGAAACAATCCGGAGTATCATTCAAAAATCCTTATCCGGCTGCTGACTGCTGCTTCAAAACTCCAGCCGGGTCTTTGTATAATCCTCTTCTCCGGAATTGATCATCTTCTTAATATCCGCATCCAGATAGGAAGCGGATACGATGCGTCCGCTCTCCAGTCCGAGATCCTTTGTCCCGTCTGCCTTTTCCATCAGATTGTCAAACTGAACCACAATCTCAGCCTGTACCGCTGCCCCGTCGCAGCGCTGGTACAATGTAGCTTCATAGCAGATCTGCAGATAATTGACATAGCCTTTTCCGTTGGCCAGCGTTTCATCCGTGGCGACATTGAAGTAAGCGGAAAGCGCTCTCGGATTCTGCCAGGTAAAGGTTGTATCCGAATTGACAAAGAAATAATTCACATGCGCGGAGGTGAAGATCCGCAGTCCGTATTCTTTTGCTTTCTGATCAGTAAAAAAGGTCTTACCCCGCTCTGCCAGTGTCTGAAGATCCTCCGCCGTCAGCTGCTCAGCGGATACCAGATAGGAATCTCCCGCCGGAATCTCATAGTCTTTGACAAAGCCTTCCGCGCCGGACAGAAACCGGATCCCGTGCGCAAGCGCAGCCTCTTCATCGATGTCCGCCGTCACTCTGACCGTGTCTCCCGCCCTGTAATGCCGTTCCGGATCCCCGGTATAAAAAAGGATATTCTGAATATACGGATCTGATGAGCCATTGACCGCTTCCACTGTCAGAAGAGGGGATACCCCGCTGCAGGCGATGGAAACGCCGTCAAATAATTCGTCCATACCAACGCTTCGCAGCTCTTTGAGCCCGGAGACTTCAAAGCTCTCATCTGTTCCGATCATCCGGATCTTGTATTCTTTTGCCAGGTCCTCGTCATATGTGCAGCTCATCGTGACCTGATCCCCGTTGCTCAGCTTCTGATCCCGGTCCAGCGTGATCTCCACCGTCTTCCAGAACTCCTCCGGCACTTCCTCCGGCACATCAACATTCAGCTGCGCGACGCCGGTGGAATCATAGCCCATGATGCTGACGGAGGTCACTGCCGACAGATCGACCTCCGTAAATGAGTTATACCAGATAATGCAGACACCGGCGATCACCGCCAGCACCAGCAGAATAATCGACGCAATAATCCCAAGCGGGGAAAGCAGCGCCTCTCCCCGGTTATTTGTACGCTTCAAAAATTATGCTCCTGATCCGGCCCTTTTTAATATTGATTTCCTCCCCTGCTTACACAGCTGAAATCCAAAGGCCTTCATAAATATTTTTTTCTTGCATCATTCAAAAATATAATCAACATCATCCTCCATGCCATAGACACTGAAGGAATTGATATAATCATCATTTCCCTGCAGGATCGCGCCGACCGCGACCCCGTACAGCGCGTTTTCAGGAATGATGAACTCGTATCCGAAAAGCTTCCCGACCAGTTCAAAACAACGCCGCGCTACCGGTGTCTGTCCGATGGAGCCCATGACAACAACTTTACCGGTTTTATACGGACGATCCGCCATCACAGCCATAACTGCCACGTTCTGAAAGATCAGATTGCAGACGCCGAAGGCATAATCCTCCGGAGTGCTCTCCTGATTTAATTTGGCCATATTGGCCGCGGTAACATCCCCATAAAGATTGTCGATCGGAATCGGACTGATATCACTGATCAGCAAATCCGCATTCTGAATGGTTCCCCGGTTTCCCAGTTCCAGAAAAGCGCCGACATCTGTCATGCCCAGACCGATCCCGGCCAGTGTTTTGAGCAGCGCGCCGCCAATCCCGGTCCCGCCGGCATGTTCACGCTTGTCACGTTCTACATAAACAAAAGAGGTGCCGGTTCCCAGGCTGACGACCATGCATCGTTCCAGTCCGGACAGAAAATAACCGCCCAGCGCCGCCGCGCGGAATTCCTCGACATGTTCCGTCGGAATCCCCAGAATGTTCTCTGAAACACCCGCTGCTCCCGCGCCGGTCACCATGATCTTCGTAACTTTTGAAAGATCTATGCCTGTAAGAAACGCATCATAAGCATCCTGCCTGTCGATCCGGCTTGTCTGAAGGATCTTCAGGCCGTCCATCAGCACAATTTTGGTTGTAGTGCTTCCAAGGTCGATTCCAAGAATCATAAGTCATGCTCCGTTTTTAACAGCCGGATGCCCGTCTTCGTCCGGAAGATCCGTTCCATCATGCTCCGGATCGTCTCCCGGTCCATCTCTCCCTCCATGGAATTGACAAGGAAGTCCGCCTCGATCAGGATCTGATAGTCGTCGCCGTCAACATTCGTATAAGTATGATGATGCCCGATCAGATAGCATACCCGGTCGATGAAGGCTTCCGAAAGCCCCTCGAACTTCTCCAGCATCGGCCGAGCATAATCCGGCCCGAGCTCTTCCTGGTGCGGTCCGATCGCGTCGCCGTATTTCTCCAGACTGGGGCGTATCCCGATGTCATGCATCACCGAGGCGACCATCAGTATATCACAGGTCTTCCTGTCAATACACTCGCAGGCCGCAATCATTCTGGAGAATTCATAGACCTTCATGAAATGCTGGATCCGCTTCGCGTCGCCGTGATCAAAGGCTGACATCTCCAGAATCACTTCATCCGTCAGCGTGACCACTGTGTAGGGCCAGTCGAGGATTCCGCCCAGATCATAAAGTACTTCATAGCCGAGCTGTTCCAGCTTCTGAGCCGCCAGAATGCTTCTTCTGCCGCTTCTGCAGTATATAATAAACGGCTGCGTCTTATCCTTAAACTGCTCTGAAGCCCTCTGCTCCAGCTCCGGCAGCGGACAAAGCCGCGCACCCGGGATATGTCCCTCCAGATACTCCTCCGGCTGACGGACATCGAGCAGCACTGCCTCCTGCCCTCTGATCATTTCCCTGGCCTTTTCCGGTGTGACTTTATAAATACTCATGTTTTCTCCCTATCTTTTAAGTTGAACTGAAAATACAAATCCTATATTCTTAAAAAAGAGTTGTCCGGGCTCTCCTTTCCGCGGAAATCTTCTGTGTGAGAAAGGCCTGAAGCAGCCTTTTACGGACGAAAAATTATGCTGACACAACAAATTATTATACAACATTGATAAAGGTATCAAAAGTATGAATACAAAAGTCCTGATGAAAAAAACTTCCGCCGCCGGCCGTTTCCGTCGTATCGTTTTTCCGCTGTTTATTCTCGTTCTGAGCATTGCCGGCTGTTCCTCCGCTGCCGGCTCTGCCCCTTCAGAAGCGTCCTCCCCGGAGTCTGCAGTCATCACCGGCCTGACGGCACAGCAGGAGGGAGCCCTCACGGAAGGGATCCCCAATGAGATCTGGTCCGAGGATTTCCGGGATTATTACAGTGAATATGTACCGGAAGGCGGTGAAATCGCTTATGTTGCTTCCGAAAGTATGATCCTGGACGGGAACTTCAATCAGACCATCTTTTCCGGTCTGCAGCAGTACGCTTTTTCGGCAGGGCGTACCTATTCCTACTATAAGGCTTCCGCATCTACCGAAGAAGCTTATCTGGCCGCGCTGCAGAAGGCTCTTTCCTATGAAAACTGCCGGCTGATCGTTACTGCCGGCTCCGATTTTGACATCGCCGTCGGAAAGCTGCAGGATCAATATCCGGACAAGGCGATTCTGATGGTCGGCGGCCAGCCCACTGATGAGGAGTGGAATGATCTTCCGATCGGGGACAATGTTCACTGCGTTTCCTTCCGCGAACAGGAGGCCGGCTATCTGGCCGGCTATATGACCGTGCTGGAAGGCTATCGGAAGCTCGGCTTTATCGGCGGTGAGGAGGATGACGGCGTCATCCGCTACGGCAGCGGCTATCTCCAGGGGATCGATGATGCCGCCTATGATCTGGATATTACCGGGGAGATCGAAGTCTCCTACTGGTACTCCGATACCTATCTGCCGAGTGATTACATCTATGATACCGCCTCTGAATGGTATCAGAACGGCACGGAAGTTATCTTCGCCTGCGGCGGCTCCATTTATGAATCCATCCTCGCGGCCGCGGATGAACAGAACGGGCTGATGATCGGTGTAGACATCGATCAGAGCAGTATTTCCTCCCGTGTACTGACCTCTGCCGTCAAGGGCCTGGACCGGGCCGTCATTGTCTCTCTGGATGATTATTTTGCCTTCGACCACTGGTCTGAAAAGACTGCAGGCGCACTGGCTTCTTACGGAATCCGGGAAAACTGCTCTTCTCTGCCGCTTTCTCCCTGGCGCTTTCAACACGTATCCTATGAGGATTATCAGGCGATCTATGATGACATTGCGGGCGGCATGATTACACTGGATGACTCGATCGATGAAATGCCCGCGCTGGATATTACCGTCGATGTTCTTCCGACCGGAGAAGGCAGCGATGAAGCTTCCGCCGGTGAATGGAGCCATTCCTGGCAGGCCGAGGATCTTTCGGAAAAAGAAGAGGAAAAGGAGATCATTGCCGTCAGTCCAAAGGAACAGCAGGCGTGGATGAATGAATATGATGCGGCCGTTTCCGGTTACGAAACTGCCGGGGCGGAGCTTTACGAAATAACCTCCGAGCATTTGAACGAAGGCCGCCGTACCAGGGGCGAGCTGACCTTTGATCCCGAGGCTGCTCTCTCCTACGGAAAAGGGGTCCACTGCCTGTATGATCCTGATTCCGACCAGCTGGTTTTCCAGTGCAGCTTTGATCAGCTTCCCTCCAGTGATGACGCGCATCTGTATCTGTTTATTTTAAACACCTGGGAATCCGAAGAAGAGCTGAAAGGTGATCTGGCCGCCTCCACGGAGAAGGGCCACACCTGTGAGATCCGGCTGGATTATGACGAAACAGCGCTTTTTGCCCGCTTTGTTCCCGCGCTTTTAGTAGATGGGGAATACCTTGCCGTCTCTGCCGGCAAATACCCGGCCAATCCGGAAGCGCTTGCCGCTAACCAGGACGATTACCCTGTTATCGAAAGTAAAAAAGGTCTGCTGCTGGATCCGGCCTGTCTGGGGACGGAAAAGCTGACTTCCCTGAATGTAAAACGCGGTGTTTATAATATTCCGCTTTCTCTGATCATCGGTGAAACTACAGACCCGGCTTATGAAACGATCTCCTATACCTATAACGGAGAAACCTATTATTTCAACGGTGCCGGTATCGCCGCCTATGACAATATCTTTACCTATCTCACCCTTGCCGGCATTCATTCCACCGCGATCATTTTAAACGACTGGAATGACGCGTATCCGGAGCTGATCCATCCGCTCTCCCGCAGCAAAAATTCGGGAGCTTATTATTATGCCTTTAATACGGAAGAGGAAGAAGGCTCCCGTCTGATCGAAGCCGCCGCCATGTTTCTGGCCGAGCGCTATACCTCCGGGGAACATGGCATGGTCCATGACTGGGTCATTGCCAATGAGATCAATCAGCACACCTCCTGGAATTATATGAATACCTCCGATCTGAACCTGTACACAGATTCGTTCCAGCGTTCCTTCCGGATCTTCTACAACGCGATCCGTTCCCATTATGCCAACGCAAAGGTCTATTTTTCCATCGATCATGACTGGAATGACAACGGCGGCAACAACAGCCGCTGGTTCAACGGTCATGAGCTGCTCTATACCTTTAACCGCTGCGCCCTGGCCGGCGGAAACTATGACTGGGGAATCGCGATTCATCCGTATCCTGATCCGCTGACCCGTGTCAATTACTGGAAGGGCAATTACGATATGACGGAGAACGCTCAGTGTCTGACCATCATGAATCTGAGCTCTCTCACCGACATCCTGGATAAGGACAGCTTCCGGATGACAAACGGCGGGATCCGCAGCGCTTCGATTACAGAGCTTGGCTTTTCCTCCTATTCCGGTGAGAAGCTTCAGGCCGCGGCCTTTGCCTATTGCTATTATATTGTGGATAACAATCCCTATATCGATGCCTTCCTGATGAACCGTCAGACTGACGCGCTGGAGGAGATCGCGGCCGGACTGGCCCTCGGTGTTTACAATACCGACCTGTCCGAAAAATATATTACCGATGTATTCGCCGGCATCGATTCGGACCGAGGAGAGGAATATCTTGAATTTATGCTCAATATTCTGGAGGCGGACAGTCTGGAGGAAGCGCTGTCCTGGGCCTCTCCCGCCGGAACCGGGGAATAACAGCCCCGATATTTACTCTTGATCAAGCTTGAAGAAAGCTTAAGATGCTCTTATAATCAACCACAGATAAGTTACTGATATACAGACGGTCTGTCTGTGCAGAGTGACCTGCACGCAGACTCATATGAAGGGGTGATTATGATGAATAACAACGATGCGATCTATGACGCAAAAACTCTTGGGACTCCCAAGATGCTCATCCTCGGACTTCAGCACATGTTTGCCATGTTCGGCGCAACCGTGCTGGTCCCGATTATCACAGGACTGAGCGTATCCTCCACCCTGCTTTTCGCGGGTATTGCAACACTGTTTATGCACTTTGTCACCGGCAAAAAGGTGCCTGTATTCCTGGGTTCCTCCTTTGCTTATCTGGGCGGCTATGCGGCTGTCAAAACGCTCGGCGAGTCCATGGGCTACTCCGACAGCGAATCCCTGGTCTATGCCTGTATCGGCGTTGCCTGCGCGGGTCTTCTGTATCTGGTTCTGGCGCTGGTCTGCAAGATCTACGGGAGCAAGAATGTCATGAAATTCTTCCCTCCCGTTGTTACCGGTCCTATTATCGTCGGTGTCGGCCTTCACCTGGCTCCCTCCGCGATCAATAACTGCGCCGACAACTGGCCGATTGCGCTGGTGGCTATCGCCGTCGTGATTATTGCCAACATCTGGGGCAAGGGCATGATCAAGATCATCCCGATCCTTCTGGGCGTATTTGCTTCCTATATCGTTGCTGCCGTTACCGGCTACGCGGACTTTACCGCCGTAAAGGAAGCTGCCTGGATCGGTCTTCCCTTCCATATGGAAAACACCGTTTTCGGTCTTGTCGCTTCCGGCAATGTCAACGGCGGCATGGTCATTTCCTCCATTATCATGATCGTCCCGATCGCTTTCGCGACCATGATGGAGCATGTCGGTGATATC
>R20__coassemble_1447_pt1 | contig 12958 bp, 10 predicted proteins | sample R20__metabat2_low_PE_019 | metagenome-assembled genome bin R20 | reverse complement strand
GTTCGGGCGTGCGCACTGTATTTGTCTGGTGCTCTGCGTGATTACAGTTCTCCTGCTGATCAGACTCCACAGAAGCCTTTCACCGGCTATGCGCAGCCGGATGCGCCGTGTTCTGGCTTCTTTTCTGTTGGCAGCCGAACTGTTTAAGGACGGGGTCATTCTCCTTCAGGGGCAGTCACTGCTGGGATATCTGCCGCTTCATCTGTGCTCTTTTTCCATATTTAACGACCTGCTGCATGCTTTCAGCCGGGAACAGAGCAGACTGCGCCAGTTTACCGGAGAGCTTGGCTTTTTACTGTTTGCTCCGGGGGCCGTCTGCGCACTATGCTTTCCCAACTGGACCAGCTATCCTATGCTGAATTTCATGAATATTCACAGCTTTCTCTGGCACACACTGATCCTGGTCTATCCGCTGCTGCTTCTGCGGGAGGAGGATCCTCCGCTGCCCCGCTTCCGGCATCTCGGGTGGGCGCTGCTGTTTCTTATTGCTTTAGCCTGTCCGGTTTTTCTGTTCGACCGGGTATTTGACCGCAATTACCTTTTTCTGAATACCCCCCAGCCCGGCTCTCCCCTTATTCTTCTGGAAAAAGTTTTCGGCTCGTCATGGCGGCTTGCCTATGCAGGGTTTGTTATAATCGTTCTGCTTCTGATCACAGCCTTCTGGGAATACATGCGCTGCAAATGCATGCATCTGCAGAACATTCGCTTAAGGGAACCGCACCGTGACGATCATAGCCGGGAATAAGATTTCCCACCGGCAAACACTTCTGTTTATTGCCTGTCAGGCTCCGAACCGGGCAAGGATCTCCTGCATTCTGCTCACCTGATCCACATGGAACGGGCATCTGGAATTGCAGTGCCCGCAGGAGATACAATCACCTGCTTTCTTTTCCAGTGTCAGGTAGTGCTCCTTTGCCAGTACATCTCCAAGCAGAGAAAGATCATAATATTTATTGATCAGGCCGATATCCAGTCCCATCGGGCAGGGATGGCAGTGTTTGCAGTAGACGCATTTGCCCTTCGTATGATCCGGTGTCAGAGAACTGATCACAGAATAATCCCGCTCCTCATCAGAGGCCTCCAGATAGGCCAGGTTCCGATCGATCTGATCGGTATCAGCCGCGCCCTGCAGGACAGTCAGCACCCCCGGCCGATCCAGCGCGTATTGAATGCACTGCGCAGGGGTCAGTGCCCTGTGGAAAGGCGACTTCGCCTCGTCCAGAAGCTGCCCGGCATTAAACGGCTTCATGACCGAAATGCCCACGCCTTCTTTTTCACATCGGGTATATAAACGGTAACGCTCCGAGCTTTCGCCATAGGCATAATCCCCCTGGCCGTAGTCATACATAGGATTAACGGAAAACATCATCATATCCAGAATTCCCATGTCCAGTACTTTGTTCGCCAGTACAGGGGCATGCGTGGAAAGACCCAGATGGCGTACGACCTTCTGAGCCTTCATATCCATCAAGAAACGCAGCACGCCGTTTTTTTCATAGTTTTCCAGATCCTTCAGCTCATCCAGACAGTGAATGAAACCAAAATCAATATAATCCGTCCGGATCTGATTCAGCTGCCAGTCAACAGATCGCTTTACTCCGTCCAACGTAATATTCCAGCCATATTCGCCGGAAGTATAATCCGCGCCGAAGTGGACCTGCAGCATGACATCCTTTCGACGACCTTCAAGTGCTCTGCCCATAGCCGGAAAAATACTTGCATGTCCGCCGGCCATGTCGATGTAATTGATACCCTTTTCAATGGCATAGGAGATCGTCTCTTCCGCCTTATCCTCCGAAACCTCTCCGACCACACTGGTGCCCAGACCGATCACACTGATCTGCTCATCACCGTGCGGCAGTTTTCTGTAGATCATTTTTGTTTCCCCCCTTTATAAAACCATATTCTTCCGCCGGAACAGGAGCCATCCTGAAGCCGTGGCGCTTCCAACACTGCGCTTTCCATTTGCTGTATTTCTGAATTTATTGTAACAGAAGTCCGCCTGTGATTGAATGTCCCGCCTTTTCTGATAAATTGACTTTTACGCATCACCTTCCGGATTTTCTTTCCGAAATCATTTTCGCGCATCATCCCCATCCGTCATTCCTGCAACCTTTCTCCTGAAAATGCGGCGGATCCGAAGCAGCGCAAAGACCAGTCCGCACAGCTCCGAGATCCAGAAAGCATACCATACTGTTCCGATCCCGCCGGTCCTTGCCAGCACAAACGCACATGGCAGCAGCGGAACAAACTGCCGCAGAATAGCCGCCAGCATATTGGTCAGACCGTCCTGCAGGCCGGAGGCCGTATAGCCGGAAACCAGTGTCATCGCTGCCGGTATAAAAATCGGTGATAGGATCCTGAGCGCCGGAATCCCAAAGGAAAGCATTTCTTCTCCTGCCGAAAACAGCCCCAGAAGCTGCCCCGGAAGTAGTTCAAAGATCATTGTTCCCGCCAGCGCAATCACAGCCGCAAAGGGATATACGACTTTGACCGCCTCATAAATCCGCTTTTTATTGCCGGCGCCATAGTTAAATCCGACGATCGGAATCGCGGCCTGCCCCAAGCCATTGACGGGCATGAACAGAAAATTCTGAAGTTTATAATAAACGCCGAAGAAAGCGACCGCTGTAGTAGAAAATGGCTGCAGGATCGCGTTCACACCGGTCACCATCATACTCTGGAGCGCCTGAGTGATGATGGTGGGAAGGCCGACACGATAGATCCCCCGGACATACTTCATATTCAATCTGAAACCACGAAATGTGACTGTCACATCTGTGTTATAAACGGCCTGCAGATAAAACCCCACCAGCATACTGATCCACTGCCCGATGACCGTTGCCGCAGCCGCTCCCCGGATTCCAAGCGCCGGCGCGCCGAGCAGTCCGAAGATCAGGATCGGATCCAGAATCAGATTGATCACTGCCCCGACTGCCAGAATCACCATACTCAGGAAAGTTTTGCCTGTTGCCTGCATCAGCCGCTGATACATCATGCTGACGATATTCCCCATGGAAAAGACCAGACAAATATAGAGGTAAGCTCTGCAGTCCTGCGCGATCCTGGTATCTGAAGTAAACGCATTTGCGATTGTGCCGGAAAAGAACAATCCGACCAACGTAAAAATCAGGCCGTTCAGCACCGCGAGCAGCACACCGGTCGTCGCCACAGCAGAGGCTTCTTCCCTTTTTCCGGCGCCCAGTGTTCTGGACAAAACAGCATTCAGCCCGACCGCTGTTCCAACCCCGACCGCGATCATCAGCATCTGCACAGGATAAGCAAGAGACGTGGCTGTCAGTGCTTCCTCACTGAGCCGGGCCACAAAAATACTGTCTACAATATTATACAGAGACTGTATAAGAAGTGAGAGCATCATCGGCAGCGCCATATCCGGTACCAATCGTCCCATCGGCATGGTTTCCATTTTGTTTTTTCGATCCATCGTTATCTTCCTTTTTTGTCAAATGTCCGCTCGGGGGGGCGACGCCTCCCAGCGTGCTTATCTGCCCACATAAAGAAAGCGTGAAATAAAGGGAATGGCATTCTCCCTGATTTCACGCTTTGCAAGCCGGCCGTTTGTTTTATAACAGGAGCAGAGCTGAATACACGGATCCGATCCTGTCTTTTTTAGAATCCATTATGAATATAGTTCACCGCAGCTTCATTCCGGCAGGAGAGTTTCTCCGAATTCTTCCTCGGTATCCTGTCCCAGAAACAGGATGCCCCGGTAGAAGGATTCCGGAAGCACTTTCGGAGATTTCGCAGCTGCCTCTGACAGCTGATGCAGGAGCCGCTCCTTGTTCTCCAGAGTTTTCCCGGAAAAATTTCGCAGCTTATCCAGAGGGTAATCAGAAGTATTCCCGCAGGGACTTGAGCAGGACATACAGCCCGGTGAAATCATAAACCGCTCATTTCGGATCAGCTTCAGGAGACGTTCCTCTTCTTCCGGCGCTTCAAGCTTTGTCAAAGCCTCACGGACCACACAGTCTGTATTTTCGGTTTTCCCGTTATTGGATACAGCACCGACCAACCCGATCAGCGCGCCGATAATATTCTCGCCTGTCAAAGCAGTTTCTCTCCGCGTGTTTAATAATTTTCAGCATGAACCTCAAAATAAGCCTGCGGATGATTGCAGACCGGGCAGACTTCAGGTGCCTTCTCGCCTACCACGATATGACCGCAGTTTCTGCATTCCCAGATCTTTACCTCACTCTTTGCAAAAACCTCCTGCGCTTCAACATTGTGAAGCAATGCGCGGTAACGCTCTTCGTGATGTTTCTCAATGGCCGCTACCCCTCTGAATTTGGCAGCCAGTTCAGGGAAGCCTTCTTCTTCCGCTGTTCTGGCAAAACCCTCATACATATCGGTCCACTCATAGTTTTCCCCTTCGGCCGCTGCTTTCAGGTTCTCTGCGGTGGACCCGATGCCGTTTAATTCCTTAAACCACATCTTGGCGTGTTCCTTTTCGTTATCTGCCGTCTTCAAAAACAGTGCAGAGATCTGTTCAAAGCCGTCTTTCTTTGCTTTGGATGCAAAATAAGTGTACTTATTTCTGGCCTGGGACTCTCCCGCAAAGGCCTCCATCAGATTCTTTTCTGTCTGAGTTCCCGCATATTTATTTGCCATTGTATTGTCCTCCTTTTAACTTTTGCTCCGCATAACTCAACTGACCGATTGCTGAAATCAAATTCTGATTTCAGAACATGCCGCTGCTGCACGGTCATTTGCGCTTCCGCAAGGTCATTTTACATCCATTATATGCCGAAACAGTCAAAAGTAAAATTGCGATCCTCCCCCGGTTCTATGAGCCGCTTTACTTTTGAACGGGCCATACAATCCTCTGTCTCTCTTACGGCACATAAATCCGGTTGATCGCGATAACCGTTCCGTTTTCCAGCTGTATGGTGGTATTTCCGTTAAAGAAATAATCCTTCGTCATTCCATCCTTCAGATCGGCATAATGATACTCTGCCTCTGCTGACAGATCACTGCTGTCTGTAAAAACAACATCTTCGGAAATCGGAAAATCACCGGTAAAATAGTATGTGTAGGAAGGATAATCATCCATGCCCGCATAAATATAGCAGTTATCCTCATCCATTGCCCGATATTCCTTGCCGCCGTTTTCATTACCGCCGTTTACGGTAATAAAACCATTTTCGTCAGAAACATCTGTAACCACTGTCATTTCAGTGCCGGTAATGATGGCATCTCCCGCCGCAAGCTGATGCATATCCACGATGTCATAGGTCTGGACCGTAAAAATCTCAACATTCTTCAATGTCTCATCCTGACCGCCTTCAAAAGATTGATCCGCGGCACTGAACGCGCAGGGATAAATTCCGTCTTCAATATGCCCGGGCGTAATATCATACTGTGCCGGCATGACAAGCTTTCCTTCCAGTCTGGTATATACATTTTCAATTTCCGGAGCAGCCTCATCCACAATCGTCAGATTGCCTTTTTCATCCGCTTGTACTGAATATACAGCAGGGTCGGCCTTAATTTCGGAATCATTCCAGGTGATATCCACCAGATCCTGGACACACCACTTGCCGGTTCCATCCTCATTGAGGATCACATAGCTGGTATTCGTAACTGTGTAATCTTCGATCTGCTCTTCCGTCTGCATATAATAGACCCCTGCAGAAACAGCAGCTTCCGTTTTCTCCGCAGCTTCATCCGAAGCTTCATTATCTTCAGCAGTCTCCGCCACTGACTGATCCTCCTCTGCGGATTCATCAGTATCTGATGAGGACTCTGCAACAGCAGCCGCGTTTTCGGAAGAGACCGACCGGTTTCCGCAGCCTGCGAACATTGCAGCCATAGATAAGGTGATTGCTGCGGTAAATATTAAACTGATATTTTTGAATTTCATCTGAAGTCCTTTCCTTTCTGATTTTTAACACGCCTGTAATTATAGCCGTCAATATTAAAAGTATCTATAATGTTTACCTTAATATTTGTAATAACTTTTCTTTATTTGTCAGCCTTCAATTTTCTTTATGTTAAATACAACGCCTGACTTCGGATAAATCCACTCATCCTTTATTGCAATATCATAAAGACCGGCACGCTGAATACATGCTCCTGAGTTAGCCTGGGTTTCCTTATTAAGATAGGAATACATTGTAACATCCATACCGGATTTATACTTCAGCTTGATATGCGGTTCCTTTGTCGGATCGACAAGGGTCACTTCAAATATTGAATTCCAGACACGGGGCATCTTGAAATAAATACTGACCGTATGTTCATTGATATCTTCCCGTTTATCATAATTAAGCCTGAATCTGAAAATCAAACCATTTGACTTTCTTTCAACCTCAAGTACTTTGTCATCTTCATCGTCCTCGCTGTTATCGATCCTTAAGATCGGCATAAATAAAGTATTGATAACCCTGTTGACTTTATCAGCGGGAATATTATTTATAAATTCAATGGCATCCGGTTCAACAACCAGATCCTCATTAAAAATACACTGGGTAAAATCTGCATCTTTTCCTGTTTCAAGAAGTCCCCCGTCAAGACTCTTTTTATCATAGGCAAATCCGATGCATACTGTATCCCCGGTATAGTTTAAATCCTTTTGTGACAAGTATTTTACGTTAAATTTTAACTCCTCATCGATTAAATAATATTTTCCTTCCGTTGCTCCCGGAAATCCTGCATCAATATATTCCTGTGTCAGCTTCGGATCCAGGTTAATGGTATAATCAAAGGATTTTCGAATTCTTGCCCCTTTGGCCTTGTCGAAATATTTTTCCATATTGGCTGTAAGCATATCAACCGCATCCCCATCCTTCAACAAAGAGGTAAGCGTCGATTTAACGAAATTCTTTTTATCTACATCCTCAAAGGCATCGAGTATCTCCGGTTCACCCATTAATGTTTTCGTTATTTGCTGAGAAGTCTCCCGTGTCTGTGCTTCCTGAGTAAGCTTATTGTATAGAATATCAAATACACAGAAGCCACCGAATACACCTATCAGATTGCCGACTACGCTGTCTACAAAATCAAGAAAATGATAGTCTCTGAAAATATACAAAATAAAGTAGCCGACAATAATAACTACAGCTGCCACCAGAAAGCAAACAGCAGTCGCGGACCATGAACCCGTAATGCCTTTCTTTTTTTCAGGCTTTTTCATTCAGCATTTCCTCTTTCGTAAAAACCCCTCTGTATAATGCAGGCCTCCTGTTATAAAAAGCCCAGAATCTGTCTCCGTAATCAAAATGCCACCATTCGGACGGCAGATTCACGAAACCTGCTGCTGTCACAGTATGATACAACAGCCTGCGGTTTTCTTTTACTCTGTCATTTTTTTCATTCTCATAGTAGGCCGTATAAGTCCTGTCCGTAAACTCATCAAAGTCTGAGCCCATGTCAAGCTCATTGCCATCCGGCCCAATAATGGTAAGATCTACTGCTCCGCCTGTTGTATGAACCGGCGGAACATCCCGGTCTTCTATAGGTTCGGACACAAATCTGCGGATAACCGCTTTGCGTTGTTCTTCAGTACACTGCTCTAATTCAAACTCTTTGATAATATCTGCTGAATACTCAACATATAATTCATGCTGCAGGGCAAACGGCCGCCACGCGTCAAAGATCCTGAATTTAAACCCTTCGGGAAGCTTTCCTGCCGCATCTGCAAGACGCTCATAAGCTTCTCTTCTCAGGAAGCACTGTTCTTCTGCGGCTTTCATTCCCAAAACAGGATATTGCATCTGCACATCAAACAGTTCACCGGAGACAATTTCCACAAATTCAGAGTCCATAAAATCAGCTTCCGTATATCTTGAAGGATCGGCTGCCGCCGGTATCGCAAACATTATAATTTTGCCCCCTTTGAACCTCCAAAACCGGCTGAATTCAGAATATTTGTATCAAAAGTAAACGTAAGTCCCGCCTCTGTTCTCACCCTCTTAAGCGCAAGCCGTATCATTCTGTCAAGCAATTCCTTATACGGAATGCCGACAGGCTCCCAGAGGTAAAACGCAAGTGATCCGGGAATTGTATTTATTTCATTAAAATAGAGCTTTCCGTTATCTTCATCGATCATAAAATCAATTCTTGCCACACCATTACAGCCCAGGTTCTTAAAGGCCTTTACGGCAAGCTCTCTTACTTCTTCCCTCTTTTCAGCTGTCAGATCCGCCGGAATTTTTCTTGAGACACTGGCCATTCCTTTCGAGCCGCCGCTCTTGGAATTGCTCATATATTTATCTTCATAGCTGAGAATATCCTTTGTGTGTAAGGGCTCCTCGCATTCAGAGGCGACTGCGTCATTTTCATCCCCTAAGACGGAACAGTTTATTTCTCTTAAATTGGTAATCGCGTGCTCCGCCAAAACCTTAGTGGCATATCTGAACGCGTCATCAATGGAATTGGCCAGTTCCACACGATTCCGGGCAACACTGATACCGACACTGGATCCCAGATTGACCGGTTTTATAATGACAGGATATCCCAATGAAATCTCCACATTATCAAGCAATGTTTCTATATTCCTGTAGTCTGATAAGGTATAGAGTTTCCCATCAAGGACCGGAACATCATTTTCCTTAAGAACCGCCTTCATAATGTACTTATCCATGCCTATGGCAGAAGCCGTCACATCACATCCGACAAACGGAATCCCCATTGTCTTAAGATAACCCTGCAGAGCTCCGTCTTCAACATTGGTTCCATGTACAACAGGGAATGCAATATCAATATCGATTTCTGTATTTCTGCCGAACTTTTTAAGAGGATAAGATACCAGCTTTACCTTTTCTCCCTCGTTAATCATAATGACCCTCTGGGATTTTTTCAGTAATGACTCTATATCCTTATAGCTCTCGATCTTTCCTATATCATCTCCGATATACATTTCGTTTTTCTTCGTCATATACACCGGTATGACTTCGTATTTTTCAGTATCCATACTCAAAAAAGCCTGTATACCGGATATAACCGAAACCTCATGTTCAACACTCTTACCGCCAAACATCATTGCAACTTTTGTCTTCATCTTGTGTCCTCTCTAATAATTATCAGGCAGATCATTCTCTAATAAAATGTATTTATGCCCCTGCCCTTTTATTGCATAAGCATATGCAACCGCGTCTTCCAGCTTGTCGTATACCAGGCATTTTTCTTCTGAAAATCCTTTACTGAGCACACCCTTCTTAATGGGTTCAGTGTGTTTTTTGCCGACAAGCAAAATATAATCACAGCAATCTGCCGCATATGTTCCGAATTTATAATTATACTCAGACTCCTTTTCTCCCAGTTCCACCATTCCCGGGGTTATAAGGATTCTGATGCCGTCGAACATTGCCAATGTTTCCACAGCAGCCTTAGAACCGATCGGATTGGAATTATATGCATCGTCAATGATTGTAACAAGGCCATGTTCCTTCATTTGCATACGGTGCTCAACCGGTTGAATCCTTCTGACCGGGATTTTCAAATCCTTTAAGGCTATTCCCAGAGTATTTGCTACCGCAATGGCGCCTACAACATTTATTACATTATGAGCGCCGATAAGTTTCATCTGAAAGCGATCTGTTTCTCCGTCAGGGGCCGCAACAGTAAACTCCGTTCCAAACTGAGACACAGAAATGTCTTTCGCACAGTAGCCTTCGCCTACCTTCTCAGAATAGTAAAAGGTCTTCCTGGCGTACTCTCCGGCCTTTTTCTGTATGTATTCATTATCACCGTTTAAGAAAAGCATTCCGTCTTCCGGAAGAGCATCAGCCAGTTCAAATTTGGTCTTCTGAATATTTTCCATGCTGAAAAAGGTTTCCAGATGCTGCGGCCCTACAGACGTAATAATTCCGTAGTCAGGGTGAGCAATATCACAAACCTCTTTAATCTCACCGACTCTTCTCGCTCCCATTTCACAGATAAATATTTCATGTGAGGTCTTTAAATATTCTCTTACCGTCTTTGTGACTCCAAGCGGTGTATTGAAATTGCCGGGCGTTACGAGAACATTATATTTTTCCTGCAGCAATGTCTGAAGATAATATTTTACACTCGTTTTTCCAAAACTGCCGGTTACTCCGATCACCTTCAGATCAGGCATCTCCCTTAGTCGCTTTTTGGCATCATTGATATAATAATTATTGATTGCCGCTTCGATGGGATGATTGATAATGTTAGCAACAATATTCATAAACCATTGTGCCGACACTAAAATGAGGCACACCCCTGTCAGCTTCTCAATTCCGTCAAACCGGATAACAAGCATCAGAACAGCTGCCGTAAGTACCATGATAGCAGCAATCATTCTTTTGACCCTTGCCGTATACACCAGCTTCTTTTTGGTATTAAGCCTTCTCATGGCTCTGTATACCAGAATATCCAGAAGCAATGTCAAATATATCATTATATCGATCACTAAAAACGGAAGAAAAAGCCTGATGATACCCAGTACCAGGCCAAATCCCAGCAGCCATTGCTGCCTTAAATTCTTTCTTATCCAATGTATATGCTCATCATTTTTATACCCGTTCAACTGAAACATATGCATATTATGTCTCATGGTTAGATAAAGAGCATACGCAGAAAGTAATGCCGCGATTATTGTTCTGATGATCATTAAACTGCTCCAATCTGAAAATATGACTGCATGATATTTCTGAAAACAGCAGGTTTTTCCAGGAAAGAAAAATGTCCGGTACCTTCCAAAACAGCAAGACCCGACGATGGTATTTTTTCTTCCATGAGCCTGGCATCACTGATTGGCGTTGCGGTGTCCCTGTCTCCCCAGATAAGCAATGTGTCCTGCCTGATCCTGGGAAGGAGCTCCGTAAGATCCTCATTTACCGCCATTACAAGACACTGCCTCATAATAGGAGTAGCATTTCTGTAATCTGCTGATCCCTGTCTGCTTCTCCAATCATCGATCAACTCCGGAAACAGCGCATAGACGACCTTCAGATTCAAAACTTTTTTCAACAGTTTATATTTTTTTATGCTTACCTTTTGTGAAAAAGTTTTTTTTGGCAAAATACCGGCGCTGTCAATCAGAACGATACGTTCAATTTCAAAGGGTATACTTTCTCTGGCTGCCAGTTTTATGATTACTCTGCCTCCGTAAGAATGCCCTATAAGAGTCGCTTTCCTGATTTCAAGAGCCTGCATCAGTTTGCAGAAAAAATCAGCATACGCATCTACATTCCATGCCTCTCTCGGTTCATCGCTTCCGCCGAATCCGGGAAAATCAAACTGAACAAAACGGTATTTCTGATTAATGGAAGCCGCAACGGAATCGTACACTCCGAGATCTGTACCCCAGCCTTGCAGCATGACAGCTGTTTCAGGCCCGTCTCCTGTAATTTTGTAACAGATATTATATCCATCAACTTCTATATTCATATCTATTTCTGAAGGGATTTTACATTCCCTGATCCTTCCGTCAATATTATTTAATGTTTATAAGCTTATCTGTATTGAATCATCTGTATTTAATCATCCGATGTTCCTGCTTCAATCATTTTGATTTGACATATTTTCCGGTTTTCACCCTTGCATCAGCCGGCTTCTTACAATCTGAAGGTATTGCCCATGACTTCCCGAACTTCGATGCCCCCTCAATTCTGCCTTCCAGGCAGAGGGTATTGCTCCGACGTTCACTGAGCCCCCATTTTTTCGATGTCTCTTTTAATGTCATAAATCCTTCCATTTGATTTACCTCATAAAATAAGCGTTGTGGAGGAAACCCACAACGCCAGTCATTCGTCACAAACTCACTTTATTATGCTTCTGATTCTCATCAGTTTGTGCAGTCCTTCATACTTTTACATTGTAAGCGGAATTCCGAATAATATCAAGTACTTTCTGTAATTATCCTGATTTAATCGCTTATAACTGCTTATATGAAGCTTTATCATTTGATGGAAGCAATTTTTACAATAAATCAGCCAAAAAGCTTCAGGAAAATTCCTGCTTAATCAAAAAACAGCCCCTTATGCTTGCACAAAAGGGGCTGCTTCTCATCGCCTTTCAGGCGCTTATCTTATTGCTTTTATGAAGATTACTCAACAATGGTAGCAACACGGCCGGAACCAACGGTACGTCCGCCTTCACGAATAGCGAAGGTAAGACCCTGCTCCATAGCGATGGGGTGGATCAGCTCGATGGTCATGGTTACGTGGTCGCCGGGCATGCACATCTCAGTTCCTTCAGGAAGGTTGCAGACACCGGTAACATCAGTTGTTCTGAAATAGAACTGAGGTCTGTAATTGTTGAAGAAAGGAGTATGACGTCCACCTTCTTCTTTGGTCAGAACGTAAACTTCAGCAGTGAACTTCTTATGGCAGGTAATGGTGCCGGGCTTGGAAACAACCTGGCCTCTCTCGATATCGGTTCTGTCGATACCACGAAGAAGGATACCGATGTTGTCGCCTGCTTCCGCGTAGTCCATGGTCTTTCTGAACATTTCGATACCGGTAACAACAGACTTCTGAGTTTCTTCCTTAACACCGACGATTTCAACGGGATCGGAAAGCTTCAGCTGACCTCTCTCAACACGTCCGGTAGCAACAGTACCACGTCCGGAAATGGTGAAAACATCCTCGATAGGCATAAGGAAAGGCTTCTCATTATCACGCTCAGGAGTAGGAATATAGGAATCAACAGTATCCATCAGCTCCAGGATCTTGTCGCCCCACTCGCAGTTGGGATCTTCCAGAGCCTTCAGAGCAGAACCACGGATGATCGGAATATCATCTCCGGGGAACTCATACTCGTTCAGCAGATCTCTGATCTCCATCTCAACGAGGTCAAGCATTTCCTCATCGTCGACCATATCACACTTGTTCATGAATACTACGATGTAAGGAACACCGACCTGACGGGAAAGAAGAACGTGCTCTCTGGTCTGAGCCATAACACCATCGGTAGCAGCAACAACAAGGATGGAACCATCCATCTGAGCAGCACCGGTGATCATGTTCTTGAC
>R20__coassemble_1420_pt1 | contig 13273 bp, 8 predicted proteins | sample R20__metabat2_low_PE_019 | metagenome-assembled genome bin R20 | reverse complement strand
GATCGGAAGTATTTATGATGGTATTCAGAGACCGCTGAACAAGATCATGGAGGTAACCGGCGGGAACCTTCTGCAGAGAGGTGTTGAGGTCCCGGCACTGCCCAGGGACAGAGTCTGGCATTTTGTTCCGACGGTAAAGGCCGGTGATGTAATCGGAGGCGGCGATGTCTTCGGAAATGTCAAGGAAACAGAGATCGTCACTCAGAAAATCATGCTTTCCCCGCTGCTGAAGGGTACGGTAAAGGAGATCGCTGAGGGCGATTATACACTGGAGGATCAGGTCGGTACTCTGATTGCGGAGGACGGAACAGAGCTGCCGCTGACACTGCTGCAGAAATGGCCCGTCCGTACCGGACGTCCCTATAAGGAAAAGCTTTCTCCCAAAATGCCGCTGGTATCCGGACAGAGGGTCATCGACACGATGTTTCCGATCGCAAAGGGCGGTGTGGCAGCTGTTCCCGGTCCCTTCGGTTCCGGGAAGACGGTCGTACAGCATCAGTTGGCGAAGTGGGCGGACGCGGACATCGTGGTCTATATCGGCTGCGGCGAACGAGGAAATGAGATGACGGATGTTCTGAATGAATTTCCGGAACTGAAGGATCCCAAGTCCGGTTTCTCTCTGATGGAACGTACCGTACTGATCGCTAATACGTCCGATATGCCGGTCGCGGCCCGTGAGGCTTCCATTTATACCGGTATTACGATTGCAGAGTATTTCAGGGATATGGGTTATTCCGTAGCGTTGATGGCAGATTCCACCTCGCGTTGGGCGGAGGCGCTCCGTGAGATGTCCGGCCGTCTGGAGGAAATGCCCGGTGAGGAAGGTTACCCGGCTTATCTGGGTTCCCGTCTGGCGCAGTTTTATGAGCGTGCCGGAAGGGTTGTGACGCTCGGCAGTGAAGGAAGAGAAGGCGCGCTTTCTGTTATCGGCGCGGTCTCACCCGCAGGCGGTGATATTTCCGAGCCTGTTACACAGGCAACGCTGCGTATCGTAAAGGTTTTCTGGAGATTGGATGCGGCACTGGCATACACCAGACATTTCCCGGCGATCAACTGGCTGAACAGCTATTCCCTGTACCTGGATTCCATGGAAGAATGGTTTAATGAGAATGTGCAGGAAGACTGGATGAAGCTGCGGGCCAGAATGATGCTCCTGCTTCAGGAAGAGTCTTCTCTGAACGAGATGGTACAGCTGGTCGGTATGGATGCCCTTTCGGCCCCGGACCGTCTGACGATGGAGGTCGCAAGATCTATTCGTGAAGATTTTCTGCATCAGGATGCCTTTCACGAGATCGATACCTATACTTCCCTGAACAAGCAGTATCTGATGATGAAGCTGATCCTGGATTATGATGTGGAGGCCAGAAAGGCGTTGGAAGAAGGCGCTTCCATCAATACGCTGGTAGCGCTGCCGGTTCGGGAAGCGATCGGCCGTTACAAATATACTCCTGAGGATAAGCTGGAAGAAGAATTTAAGAGAATTCACGATCAGTTGACCCGGGAGGCAGCAGAAGCCGCTGCAGATAAGGAGGAATTCTGATGCCGAAGGAATACAGAACCATACAGGAAGTCGCCGGTCCGCTGATGCTGGTCCGCGATGTTGAAAATGTAGCTTATGATGAGCTGGGTGAGATCGAACTGGCCAACGGCGAGATTCGCCGCTGCAAGGTTCTTGAGATCGATGGCGGGAACGCACTGGTTCAGCTTTATGAAGCCTCTACCGGTATTAATCTGGACAGCAGTAAAGTGCGCTTTCTCGGAAGAAGCATGGAGCTGGGCGTATCGGAGGATATGCTTTCCCGTGTCTTTGACGGTCTGGGACGTCCGATCGACGGCGGGCCGGAGATCCTGCCGGATGAGCGCAGAGATATTAACGGACTTCCGATGAACCCGGCAGCGCGTGCCTATCCGGAGGAATTTATACAGACCGGAATTTCTGCGATCGATGGTCTGAATACACTGGTCAGAGGTCAGAAGCTTCCGATCTTTTCCGCTTCCGGTCTTCCGCATGCCAATCTCGCGGCGCAGATCGCGCGTCAGGCGAAGGTTGTCGGAACGGATGAGCCGTTTGCCGTTGTCTTCGCAGCCATGGGTATTACCTTTGAGGAGTCTAATTTCTTTATTGAATCCTTTAAGGAGACAGGTGCGATCGACCGGACGGTTCTGTTTATGAATCTGGCCAACAATCCGGCCGTTGAAAGAATCGCCACCCCCAGAATGGCGCTGACTGCCGCGGAATATCTTGCTTTTGAAAAAGGCATGCATGTACTGGTTATTTTGACGGATATTACCAACTATGCGGACTCTCTGCGTGAAGTTTCCGCAGCCCGTAAGGAGGTCCCCGGACGACGCGGATATCCCGGCTATATGTACACGGATCTTGCTTCACTTTATGAACGCGCAGGTCGACAGAAGGGCAAAAAGGGATCGATCACAATGATACCGATTCTGACCATGCCGGAGGACGATAAGACGCACCCGATCCCGGATCTTACCGGCTACATTACAGAAGGCCAGATCATTCTGAGCCGTGATCTGTACCGTAAGGGTATTCAGCCGCCGATCGATGTATTGCCGTCGCTTTCACGACTGAAGGATAAGGGTATCGGTAAGGGCAAGACCCGTGAGGATCATGCCAATACTATGAATCAGCTCTTCGCAGCATATGCGCGCGGCAAGGACGCCAAGGAGCTGATGGTAATCCTGGGAGAAGCGGCGCTGACAGATATCGATAAGCTGTATGCCAGATTTGCCGATGAATTTGAAAAGGAATATGTTTCTCAGGGTTACCGGTCCAACAGAAGTATCCAGGAGACACTGGATATCGGCTGGAAGCTGCTCAGAATTCTTCCCCGGACCGAGCTGAAGAGAATCAAGGACGAATACCTTGACCAGTATTATGATGAAGGTCAGCAGTAAGCTGACCGGGAAAGGAGTTTCCCTTGGCAGGAACAAATGTGAACCCTACCCGGATGGAGCTCACCAGACTCAAAAAGAAGCTGGTCACGGCACGCAGGGGACATAAGTTACTTAAAGATAAACGGGATGAGCTGATGAGGCAGTTTCTGACACTGGTGCGGGAAAATAAGGAACTGCGTGAGAAGGTAGAGGCCGGAATTCTGGAAGCCAACAAGAATTTTGCCATTGCCAGATCCGGTATGTCGGATGAAGCAGTCAGAGCAGCTTTTATGATGCCGAAGCAGGAGATCCGTCTGAACATTGAAACGCGAAATATCATGAGTGTGGATGTGCCGGTATATTCCTATGAAAACCGGACTTCCGATGCCAGTGATATTTATTCTTACGGATTTGCGTTTACTTCCGCGGATCTGGACATGGCGGTGGGAAGGCTGTCTCAGCTGCTGCCTGATCTTCTGAAACTGGCAGAAAGTGAAAAATCCTGTCAGCTGATGGCAGCGGAGATCGAGAAAACCAGACGTCGTGTCAATGCGCTGGAGCATGTTATGATCCCGGAAATGGAAGAAAATATTAAATTCATTACCATGAAGCTGGATGAAAATGAGCGAAGCTCTCAGGTCCGGCTGATGAAAGTAAAGAATATGATGCTGGAACAGGCGCATCATTATTCAGAGAAGTGATGAACTGCTATCTGGATCTATGCGAAATTTTTTATTGAGAATTTTATTTGCGGTTGCGGTTTTTATTTTGACAGTGATCCTGCTGGAAAAAGTCGATACTCAGACACCATCAGAGAGTGCTGTGGAAATGGAGGCCGCAACGCTTCCGTTTATTACCATGAATATTTCGGGCGGGGAGCTGAATGAATTGCGCGGCTATACATCAGCCAGGGATCTGCAGCTGTTTCGGCCTGTTTATACCCCTGTGGGAACGGACCGCAGGGTTTCTGTATGGATCGATCCCTTTGAGGAACAGGTTACAGATTTTCGATATGAAGTCCGTGACGTGGCAGAGGACAGGCTGATTGAAAATAATCAGGCTGAGCTTACACAGGACAACAGGAAGGAAGGAAAGCTGACTGCCTCTTTTGTGCTGAAGGATCTGCTGGAGGAAGATACGGAATACCTTCTGGTGATGATTCTTTCGACAACCAGAAGGCAGGAGATACGCTATTATACGCGGTTCAGGATGACAGATCAGGATTATGCGAACGCGCTGGAATTTGTGAATAATTTTCACCGGGGTACGCTCAGCAAAAACGGGGAGCTCCTGCAATATCTGGAGACGGATCGCTCAGAGGATACGGAATCCCTTCAGAAGGTTACGATACATTCAAGCTATGACAGAGTGACCTGGAAAAAGTTGGAAGTCAGTGAGCTGCAGACCCCGGTTCCAACCTTAAAGGAAGACTGGGACGGGGATCTGATCTTTTCGATGGAATATCGGGTCTGTATTGAGGAGAGTGAGCCCGGGGCGGATACCGGAGATCCTTCGGAAGAAGAGGATGGGCCCGGATGGTATGACTGCACGGAATATTACAGGATCAGGGAAGGCAGTGAAAGATACTATCTGATCGACTATGAACGGACAACAGATTCCGCGCCGGATCCTGTAGGAGAGATTTACGGGGATGATCTTATCTCTCTTTCGATCGCAGATACCGGACTGGATTATATGGAAAGCAGCGGCGGTGCCTTTGCGTTTGTAAACGGGCGACGGCTGTATACCTGTGTTCCTGCGGATAATTCAGTGGCTTATGTATTCGGCTTCGCGGATTATGACAGCACGGATCGCCGGGAAAACAGCGGTGAGCATTCTATCCGGATTCTGAAGGTCGATGAGACAGGAAATACAGATTTCCTGGTTTACGGTTACATGAATCGGGGCAGTCATGAGGGAGAAGTGGGGACGATCCTGTACCACTATAATAATATTTATCGGACGATCGAAGAGGAACTGTTTATTCCTTATGACGGATCCTATGAGCTTCTGAAACTCCAGATCGAAAAGGTTGCGTATTTGAATAATGCAGGTCAGCTGTTTCTGCTGCAGGGAGATCAGCTGTATTGCTATGATCTGGAGACAGGAAAGCTGTCCGTGGAGGCAGACCGGCTGCTTTCCGGCAATTACAGAGTCGCCTCGGATGGAAGTGTAATCTCTTATGAAGAAGAAAACAGGATCATCATGCTGGATCTGACGACCTGCAGTAAAAGGACACTGACACCGGAAAACGGAGAACGGCTGACGTCGATCGGATTCCTGTCGACTGACTTTGTATACGGAAGAGTACACAGCTCTGAAATTGAGACAGATGAGCTGGGCAGTGAGTTCGCGCCTATTTATGCGTTGGAGATCATTAATCAGGATCTGGAAATCCAGGAGCATTATGAGGAAAACTGCTATATTACATCCGCTGAAATTGAGGGGAACCGCCTTTCCCTGGACAGGGCGGAAAAACTCATATCGGAAAGTGGAGAAAGCTATTATTCGGCGATTGAAGGAGATCAGATCGTAGGCGCACTGTCAGGTGGACAGGGCACAGACCGGATTCACGGACGCAGTGATGAGAAATACGGTGTCATTACTGAGATTGACGCTATAGGCCTTGAAGCAGGTACGATCCGCTTTATTCGTCCGAAGGAGACCAAGGCGTCCGCCGTGAGCCTGCAGACAGAGCAGCAGACCCAGACAGAATACCTGATATATACGGCATATGGCTTCCGCGGCGCGCAGGAAATAGGGACAGATCTTTCCGAAATGATCCAGAGGGCCGGAGAAGAATCCGGTGTGGTGACCGGGAACGGCGGCAGGATTATCTGGTCGGCTGAATTAAAGCTTCCTAAAAACCAGATCATGATTCTGAGCGACAGCGAAAATGTGACACAGGCGGAAGGACAGGAGGGAATGGCAGAATGTCTGGAGCAGATCCTGACCTTTGAAAACAGAGGAGCATCTGTTCTGGAAGAACTCAGAACCGGCAGATCTCCGGCAGAGATCCTGGAAGAACATCTTCCGGAAAGTACAGTCAGCAATCTGACCGGCTGCAGTCTGGATGAGATTTTGTACTTTGTCAGTATAGAAAAGCCTGTTTTGGCGATACGCGGTAATGAGGATCCGGTACTGGTCATTGGCTATAATGCGGAGATCATTGTACTGCTGGATCCGGCCGCCGGAAATGTATACCGGGAAGACAGGAAGAGCTTTGCTGATATGACAGAGAATGCCGGCAATCGGTATCTGGCATACCAGTGAAGCAATTAAAAAAGTTCCGGCAGCACTGAAAGATCAGGCTGTCGGAGCTTTTATCAATTCGGGAGCCGATAGCTTCCGCTTTCCATATAACGGGATACAATATTGCGGATCCTGTCGCTGGGATTTAGAAGATCGCTGATCGAAGAGTCATGATTCAGTGTATCGATAATGTAGGCAATGTATTTGCTCATATCGCAGCTGATGTACCAGGGACGTTCCAGCAGTTCAGGAGATTGATAGATCAGATTGGTGGTTAGAATCCTGTCGAAGAGACCTTCTTCATAAGCGGCATCAAAACGGGCAAGCCCCTGGGTAAAGAGACCAAAGGTTACAAAGACAAAGACTCTGCGGGCTTTGCGGACCTTCAGCGCACGGGCAGTTTCCAGAATAGCATTGCCGGAGGAAAGCATATCATCGATAATGATCACATCCTTGCCTTCCACACTGGAGCCAAGAAATTCATGAGCGAGAACAGGATTCTGACCGTCTACAATACGGGTATAATCTCTTCGCTTATAAAACATACCCATATCCAGACCAAGGACGTTGGCAATATAAACAGCACGTTTCATGCCTGCTTCGTCCGGACTGATAATCATCATATGATCGGAATCAATCGTCAGACCATCCACATTGGTAAGAAGTCCCTTAATAAACTGATAGACCGGCTGCACAGTATCAAAGCCGTTCAGCGGGATCGCGTTCTGTACACGGGGGTCATGCGCGTCAAAGGTGATAATATTATCAACGCCCATCCGAACCAGCTCCTGCAGCGCGATAGCACAATCCAGAGATTCTCTCGTGGTACGTTTATGCTGCCGGCTTTCATACAGGAAGGGCATGATCACCGTAATCCTGCGGGCTTTTCCTCCGACAGCCGCAATGGCACGCTTCAGATTCTGGAAGTGGTCGTCGGGGGACATGTGATTTTCACGGCTGAACAGCTTGTAGGTCTCACTGTAATTAGCAACATCAACCAGAATAAACAGGTCCATGCCCCGGACAGACTGGCGCAGGGTTGCCTTTCCTTCTCCTGTTCCGAAACGGGGAAGATCACAGCTGACAATGTAACTGTCACGCTGGTATCCGGAAAAAGCCAGGCTGTTTTTATGTTCATTTTCACGCTCTTCGCGCCAGATAATCAGATATTCATCAATTTTTGACGCGATCTTTTCACACCCCTTCAGAGGAACAAGACCGAGAGTGCCGACGGGAATGGTTTCCAGCGGGCGCTTGTCATGTCTCCTGGATACTGCCATAATATACCTCACTTTCGTCGTTTCAGGACCCGGATATCCGGACCCGTCAGTTTATAAAGTTCAAAATAATTGGCGATCCTCGAAAAAACTCTGTCAGAATAACGGGACTGGAGTTCAGCCAGAGACAGATTGGTGGAGATCACCACGCTTTTGCGATTCAGCTGACGCTCATTCAGACAGGTGAAAAGGGAAGCGGCAACAAATGCATTTGTCAGCTCTGTTCCCAGATCATCAATAATCAGCAGATCACAGTGATACAGTTCATGTGTAAAGTGCTCCAGTTCTTCATGCACCTGTTTGCCGAAGGACAGTGCCGCAAGGCGGTCAAACAGCGAAGCCGCGCTGAAATAAAGTACAGAATGCCCCTGCTTTAAAAGACTGTCCGCAACACAGGCGGATAAAAAAGATTTTCCGGTTCCTACAGTACCATAAAAATACAGATTTATGTAGGTATTTCCGAATTCATTTACAAAACGGCGGCAGCCTTCTACTGTTTTTCGAAAGCGTCCAAGATCCTCTCCCTGATAAAATTCTTCCGAAAGCGCCGAAAAATTCTCACTTTTTACGATCTCTTTCAGATGAGACTGATGATACAGAATATCGGCCTCCTTTTGAAGCAGGCATCTGCATTTACCGTCGGAGATATAACCGGTATCCCGGCAGGCCGGACAGTCATAGATCGGATCCAGATAATCCTCCGGGTAGCCGTATTGCTTCAGAAGAGCTCTTTTCCCGGCTTTAATCTGAGCCGCCCGTTCATGGAGTCCGGCGGCAAAGGCCGGCATATCGGCCGCTTCCGAAGCCACAGCCTCATTTTTGGACGCAAGAAGCTGCCGGAGACGTGATACGCCTTCGGCAGGGACGATATGATCCAGCTCATTATAGGCGGGGATCCGGGCCGCAATCCGGCGTTTTCGCTCCGAAAGCTCGCGTTCATGACGCAGACGTGTTTCAGAGTATTGCCGCATCAGGCCGTCATACTGTTCCTGAGATAATGCCACGGAAAACTCCTTTTATAATGACAAAATAAAAACAGCGCGATCAGTTGCTGAGCAGTTCCTTTTCCAGCTGGTCAAAATCATACTGATTCTGCTCAAATTGACCGAATTTACCGCCTGTGGGACGGACAGCGCGCGCCCTGCCGTTTTTTCTGCCGGCAGCAAGGGCACTCTGAGCCTGTCTGGAGGTTGTGATACCCTCTGCAGCCCAGTTGACCGCGACTTTTTCAATATAGCGGAAATCTTTTTTGCCGTTATCGACGCAGTACTGTACAAGATAATCAATCAGATTATCCGAAAAATGAAGCTCCTCGGAAATATAATAGATCGTCTTCATCTCAGAGACCGAGAGCGGTTTGCCGATATACTTTTCCACAACAAAAAGAAGCTGAGAGCGCTCCTCATTGGAACGGAAGCTTTCCAGGTCCGCAGCGGTGATCCTTTTACGGGAAGAGGCTGCGGATGCTGTCTTACCGGCAGCTTTTTCAGATTGCTCCGGCAGGGCAGAAGCCTGCCTGGCAACTTCGGAATTTTCAGCCGGCATCGCAGACTCCAGCAAAGGAGTAATGGAAATGACACGATTGTCGCAACGGCGCTGAGTCTTCACGGTACGAAGCTCACACAGATGGATCCCGCATACCTGGCGGGCATTGTCATAGTCGATCGTAAGAAGACCCTGTTTCTCCCAGTACTTCAGAGAGCGCAGAACTTCCTTTTCAGTATGGTTGAACTGATCAGCCATATCGGAAATACTGGTAGCGCGGCGCGCGCCCATCATACGGACCAGATAAAGATAGATCTTAATCTGAGCGTCGTTGGCATCCTTCATATATTCATCTATAAACAGATTGGAGACAGCTGTAGAAGCTGCTTCACTGTCGTTGTACAGAGTAAAAGCGCCCATAGAAACCCCACATATTGTTCAAACTTGCATCACGGAGTATAGCATGCGGAAGCCTTTCGCGAAATGGTCAAAATCAACAGAAAAGATTTTCGGCGCACGGGCATATACCGGGATGGTCAAAAATGGGGATAATGTGAAATTGTGGAAAAATTTCCCGGAAGAAGGGAATCGGCCTGTTTTTCCGGGAAATAAAAATGTTGATAAAATCATACCGATGATTTCAGCAGTATGCGGAAAAATGTGGATAACTTTCAGTTTTCGGAAGAAGAAATCAGTTTTTTGGCAATAGAATTCACGTTTCCGGCGCCCATAGTTATCAACAAATCATTTTTTCGGCAATTTGCCATCAGATAATTTTCAATCTTTTCAAAACTGTCAAAATAGAGACAGTCATGCCCCAGAGTCTGGATTTCCTGCTGCAGAGTCCGGGAACTGATGCCGAGATCATCTGTTTCGCGGGCGGCATATATGTCTGCCAGGATTGTAACATCCGCAAGAGAAAGAGCATGGGCAAATTCATGCATCAGCGCTTTTGTACGGGTGAAGGTGTGCGGCTGGAATACAAGATACAGCTTCTCATGCGGGTAATTCATCGCGGCCTTCAGTGTGGCCTCAATCTCAGTGGGATGATGGGCATAATCGTCAACAATCGTTACACCGTTTCGCTTTCCGAGAACCTGAAAACGGCGGTCGCTTCCTTCAAACTGCGCAAGCGATCCGGCAGAAACAGCGGGATCGACGCCGAGCAGGTCGGCTGCCGCCAGAGCAGCCAGAGAGTTGTATACATTGTGTTCTCCCGGAACACTCAGGTGTACGGACCTTTTTGCAGCATACGGACCGGGGACAGAGCTGCAGGCTGTAAAGAAAGGATGTCCCAGGGAATCATAGGAAATGTCTTCTGCATAGTAATCAGCCTCCGGAGATCTGCCGAAGGTGATCACCCGGCAGTTGATCCCTGCAAGGAGTTCTGAAAGAGACGGAATGTCGCGGTTGATGATCAGTGCGCCGTCCTCCGGGATTCGTTCAATAAATTTCCGGAAGGAAGCACGGATATCATCCAGGTCCTTAAAAAAGTCCAGATGATCCGCATCAATATTCAGGACGATTGCGAGACTGGGATACAGCGAAAGAAAGCTGTTGGTGTATTCGCAGGCCTCCGCTACAAAATATTCCGGCCCGCCGATCCGGACATTGCCGCCGATACTCTGCAGATTGCCGCCGATCGAAAGAGTAGGATCCATATCAGCATGCACAAGAATTTCTGAAAGCATGGAAGTCGTTGTGGTTTTGCCGTGGGTGCCGCTGACAGCTACGGGAAGCCGGTAATTTTTCATGACCTGCCCCAGAAGCTCGGCGCGCGTCAGACTGGGGATACCAAGCTTTCGGACACCGACATATTCAGGATTGTCCGGGTGAATTGCGGCAGTAAAAACAGCCAGATCAATATCGGATGTGATATTTTCTTCTTTCTGACCGTAATAAACGGGAATGCCGGATTCCTCCAGATGAGCAGTAACAGCGGAAGGGGCGCGGTCAGAGCCGGATATCGTAAAACCGCGGTCTTTCAGAATCTCGGCCAGTCCGCTCATGGAAACACCTCCGATACCGACGAAGTAAACGTGGATCGGATGGGAAAAATCGATCTGATACATGGTAGTTATCCTTTTCGTTGAGATCTGTACGGATAAGATGTCATCCTGTAAATAATGTGTTTTCTATGCTCACGATTATAGTCTTTTTTCTCATCAATAGAAAGATATGATATAATTTCTGTTTGCGGAGGGGGTGCTGCCAGACCTGTGCGTACTTTGAAAGGGACGGTCAGTCAGCCCTCAGTGCGCTGCGGACACGCTTCCGCTCGATTGCTCGATCCAGCGGAACTAAATTCGAACGGCGCCTGCGGCTTGTTCTCATTAAGTACCGGGACTCGCAAACGGTCCGTGCACTGCACAGTGCGCTGCCAGACCTGTGTATGCTTTGAAAAGGGACGGTCAGTCAGCACTCAGTGCGCTGCCAGACCTGGATGAAAGGTAAACAGAAAATAACTGTAAAGGGATGTTACATGGAAATTAAGGTGATCACGGGACTGGGAAATCCCGGCAAAGAATATGAGGGGACGCGGCACAATGCCGGCTTTGCGGTAGTGGATGCGCTGGCAAAAAAGTATGATATGGAAGCTTTTTCGAGATTCGGAAAGAGTATGGTCGCAAGGGGATTTATCGGTTCCTCAAAGGTACTTCTGGTCAAGCCGATGACCTATATGAACCTCAGCGGAGAGGCGGTCCGGGAGGTACTGGACTATTACAAGGCAGACGCGAGGGAGTCATTGATCGTGATCTCGGATGATATAAATCTGCCGACGGGGAAACTGCGAATCCGGGGAAAGGGAAGCGCCGGAGGGCATAACGGGCTTAAGAATATTATTCTGCATACAGGGACAGAAGAATTTGTCCGGGTCCGGGTCGGCGTAGGGGCGAAGCCTTCTCCGGATGCTGATCTGGCCGGTCATGTGCTGGGACATTTTGCCGGAGAAGATAAAAAAATCATGGAAGAGGCCGCCGAAAGGGCTGCCGAGGCAGTAGAGTGTATCGTGGAGCAGGGCTGGGAAAGCGCGCAGAATCGATATAACGGAGCAGATCCGGAAAGGAACAAATGAGAGTATTGACCGCTCCCCTGGAGGAATCAACCGAATACCGGAAAATGCTTGACCTTCTGAAAAACGGCAGGCCTGTCCTTGCGGACGGCTGTGAGGGATCTCAGAAACTGCAGCTGGTTCATGCGCTCTGTCAGCGGGAAGGACTGGATACGAAGGCAAGATATCGTATCATACTGACCTACGATGAACTGCGCGCAAAAAAGCTTCAGGAGGAGTTTGAGTTTTATGATCGTTCGACGGTTCTGTTTCCGGCCAAGGATCTGATCTTTTATCAGGCGGATCTTCACAGCAGAGAACTGGAGCAGCAAAGAATGAAATGTCTGCGCCGGATTCAGGAAGGCCGTCCGCTGACTGTGATTACTACCATGGCGGCGCTGCTGACACCGCAAATCCCCGCGGAACAGCTGCAAAAAAATATCCTTTATCTGGAAAAAGGGGCAATTGTTGAAACAGCAGCTCTTGCTGCGAAGCTGGTTGCCATGGGATACGAACGTACAGCGCAGGCTCAGGCACCGGGGCAGTTTTCCATCCGGGGGGATATTGCGGATATTTTTGATCTGACCGCGGAGAATCCCTGCCGTATTGAACTCTGGGGGGATGAGGTCGAATCGGTCCGGCTTTATGATCCGGAAACTCAGCGGTCACTGCAGCAGTTGGAATCTGTAAGGATCTTTCCGGCTTCTGAAATCATTTTGTCGGAAGGAAGGCTCGAAAGCGGACTGCGTCTGATGGAAGAGGAGCTGGAAAAAAGGGTTCGTGAACTGAGACAGGAAGATCGTCCGGAGGCCGCGCACCGACTGGAAAATACGATTCGTTCCATGGCGGAGGAAGCCAGAGAATGGAAGCAATACGGTCCGCTGGAGAGTTCCATTCATTATTTTTATCCTGAAACAGAAACCTTCCTGGGATTGTTTCCGGAGGAATTTACTACGATCTTTTATGATGAACCGGAAAAGGTCGGGGGGCAGTCACAGGCTGTCTGGGATGAATTCAGGGAGAGCATGATCAGCAGGGCAGAGGGCGGTTATATTCTTCCGGGGCAGATGGAACTGCTTTGGGACCCCGCGCGGGTCCATGAAAAATGTCAGAAGTTTCGTCGGGTCGGTCTGACAGGGCTGCTGACTTCCGCCAAACTGTTTGATGGGGCCGACATTGTTTCGATGCATTCAAGAAGTGTCATGTCATACCATCGAAGTTTCGAGGTGCTGGCAGAAGACCTTCGGAAATACAAAAAGCAGCGATACAGAATTCTGCTGGTTTTTTCTTCCAGAACACGGGCGCGCAG
>R20__coassemble_1406_pt1 | contig 13361 bp, 10 predicted proteins | sample R20__metabat2_low_PE_019 | metagenome-assembled genome bin R20 | reverse complement strand
ATGGAGGACAGTACTCCGCAGGAAAAACAGAACATCGTAAAATCCGTAAATTCCAGGCTCTTGCACAGATGATAAAACGGCAGAGCGATCCCGGCCTCCAGTGTTTTTTCCGCACGTTCCCCGATCAACCGGATCATATCCTGCGGTGTTCCTCCCCGGACCCGTTCGGACGACATGGTCTTCGCGGCCGGCTGCCCGGAAGAAGCTGCTGCCGGATCTTTGTCTGTCTCTTCTGCTTCCGCTCCTTCGTATCCCGCTTCCTGTGTATCCGCTTCGTCCGCGTTTTCCTCCGGCTGCTTCAGGCTCTGCTCCATTCTGGCGGTATATTCTTCCCTGCTCATACCCAGACTGGCTGCGGTCATACTGACCACATTTTCAAAGATCTCATCCTCGTTGCTTCCCAGGAAAGAATCCGGAAGCTCTTCACCGAACTCTCCGGAAATTTCTTCCTCACCGGACTCCTCATCAGAATCCTCACCGGAAATTTCTCCGGAAATTCCAGTGGTATTTCCGGTATTCTCTTCCCCGCTTTCAGGGCCATTTCCCCCGTTTTCGGAAGCATCCTCCGCAAATAATCTGTCAAATTCTTCCGAAAGATCTTCAGAATCCTCCTGATCTTCCAGCGAGTCAAACAGCTGCTGAAACTCAGAGTCATCGGAATCACTTTCTTCTCCTTCCTCAGCCCCGGCATCATCCTCCGAATCGGAAAATCCGAAGGACGAGGCAAATTCAGACCACAGCGCCATATCCTCCTCTGCTTCCTCCTCCGGTTCCCGGATCATGATGCCGTCCTGTACAGCTCCGGCGTCAAAATCCTCTACGCCCTTGCGGCAGATATCATGTGCCATTCCCAGCTCCGGATAAAGGACATTCCGAAAGCCGCCGTCACCGTCCGAAAAGGTTTTTTCCATTCCGGCCAGATAATCGTCCAGTGAGTGGTTGACACAGGCAAAGATCCAGGCCATGAATTCGTCATAATCCCTAAACGGCTGATCCTTGATACTTTCATTAAAATTAGGAAACATAAAAGGCCTCCGTCTGTAACCGGGCAGAGCGGGACTGCACCCATCCTGTCCGGTTTTGATAAATCGCCGCAGCCTTCCCTCTCGGAAAGCTGTGGCGATCTAAAATGTTTACCAACTGTTACAGTGTCAGCAGTCCCTGTTTCGCTCCTTGTACAGACACGGGCGGAAACGGATTTTGACACTGTAATCACCTGTATTCCTGCGGAAAATCCTCCGGCAGCTCTTCTTCCGGTATCTCTGTCAGTTGCAGCCAGCTCCGGAAACAGTATCCGGTCACATCCTCATACCGGATCAGACACCAGTAATCTCCGTCCTCAAGCACATAGCCGGTCGTCCCGGGTTCCATGCTCCCCAGAATCTTGGCCTGTACACTCGGCGTCTCCCGAATACGCAGCCCGTTCGTATAGTTCACGGTCGTATAGGTATAATAATGCTTAACCGTTTCCTCCGCGTTCTGCTGATCGTCCGACGCATCGGCATCCTCCTGCTCGTCCGAGGCCTGCCCTGAGTCCTGTCCGTCTGTCTGCTCGTCCTCGATCACGATCGTTTCCTGTATGGTCAGATCCGCCGGCGGCTGGGCATCCTCAAAATTATAGACGATATCCTCCCGGTTCCTGATATAGGAACCGTTTTTGTAAAAAATGAATATCGTTGCCATCCCGGCGGCCGCATACAGTATCAGGGTGATAATCAGCCGTTTTTTCTTTGCCTTGCGATCATTATTCATGAAGCTTCCTCTGTCCGTATTTTTTTCAGATCAGCACATGGATCCGGAGCATTCCCTCAGATCAGAAATTCCTTCCAGTCCTCTGCTGTCATTGTATAAGAATCCTCCGGTATTTCCGGCGCTGCGTTTTCTTTCTCTTCCGTTCCATTCTGTGCGTCCGGAATCCGATGCGTATCCTGATCTTCCTTTGCGGCCGACTCCTCCTGAACAGGCTGATCATTCCGATCTTTCTGATCTTCCGGATCCTCCCGGTCATTCTCTTCTTCCTTTACAGCAGCGGCCCGGTTCAGCGCCTGAAGTAATGCCTCGGAAGGCTCCTCCTGTCCGGAAAGCTCCGTCAGAAAGCTCATCGCTTCTTCGTCTCCCGCGACCGGGATCCGGATATAAATGCCCATTCCCTCACCCAGGGCGCTTCTGGCATAAATTGTTCCGCCGTAATAGTCCACGATCGTTTTGGCCTGCGTCAGACCGAGACCGTTTCCGCTGATCCGGTTGGAGCCCTGAAAGTTCAGCTCAAAAATATGCTGTGTCTCTTCTTCGGAAAGACCGGCCCCATTGTCCTTGAGTACGATGAAGGCATCCTCATCCAGCTGAGAGACCGTAACGACCAGATTACCCGCTTTCTGCATGTATTTCAGTGCATTATCGATAATATTGCGCAGCATGATCCGGATGCGCGAACGTGCAGCCTTTAAGCGGATCCTGTCCTGCGTTGTATTCAATCGGATGGAAATATCCATTTTCCCGGCGGCTGTCAGGAATTCCTGGATCGTTTCCCGTGTCAGAGCGATCAAATCAATATCGTCCTGGTCAGACTCGCTCTCATCGATAGGCGGAATCAGCGAGTTCTGATCACGGAAGACCGATTTCTTATTAGCCTCCTCCAGTTCTTCTCTGGAGCGCTCAGCCGCGGCACGTGCCTGCTCTTCTATATTATTCTTCTCAAAGGTAAGACGACGGAGCATGGTGCGGTTTTTCTGCAGCTGCTCCTCCAGCTCCTTCTGCTGTTTTTCCATGGAATCGATCCTGCCGGCGGCATCCTCCAGTTCCGAGGTCAGCCTTTCTTCTTCCGAGCGGTCGTTTTCCACCAGATTCAGGGCAATCAGAAGAACAGAACTTACAATGAAGCTGATCAGAAGCACCCACATGCTCTGTGTCAGGAAACTGTACAGGACGACCATATAAGAAATGCCCGCCAATACCAGTATCACCTTCTGGAGTTTATTAAACATTGATTGCCTCCTCCTGATCCAGTCTGATCTCACGCAGCGACATTTTCCGGACCCACTCCAGATCATGCGTCGCTGCAAGTACAGTGGTTCCCCTTTGTTGTATAAGCTTCAGCAGCCGGAAGATTTCCTCCGTTGCCCCGGGATCCAGATTGCCGGTCGGTTCATCCGCCAGCAGGATCTTCGGATGATTGATCACCGCTCTGGCCATACAGACCTTCTGCCGCTCTCCTCCGGAAAGATTGCCGGGATATTTGCGGTGCAGCTCCGGGATCCCCATCATGGACAGCACAGAAGTAATCCTCATATCCGCGTTTTTCTCCCTGTCACCTGCTGCCAGCATAGCGATCCTTAAGTTATTATATACCGTTTCGTCCTCGATCAGAAAGGTCTCCTGAAATACAATTCCGAGCTCTCTTCTGTAAAAAGGAAGTTTTTTCCCGGACATTTCCGAGATATCCCGTCCCTCCACAAGGATCCGGCCCCCGGTAACCTCTTCTTCCCTGGCGATCAGCTTCAGAAGCGTTGTTTTCCCGCTCCCGCTTTTTCCGGTAATCGCGCAGATTTCTCCCGGTCGGATCCGGAAAGAGAGATCCTTCAGCGCCGGCTCCGATGTCCCGGTGTATTGTTTGGTCACATGCGAAAATACGATCATAAAAGTGTAATTGCGGAGTCCATGGTATCTTCTCCGTCCATATATCCGCTGCCCGGCAGATACGTACTTGAATTGATGTCCAGGTATGTATAGGAGTCCAGCGTTCCAGTCCTGCCAAGTTCCACCAGATTGAGCCGGCACCGGATCGGCAGATACTGATTCAGCAGATACATCAGCTGAGATTTGCGTGTCTGCGTCAGTTCTCCCCGGATCATCACAGTAACATCATACAGACTTTTTCCGTACATTGCATTGAAACTTTCCAGATATTCCTCCGGAATATCCTTCTGTCCACTGTTGCGTTCCACGATGATGCCTTTCTCGCCCAGAAGGATCTCGGTGATTCTTTCCAGCGCCCATTTGGTCCCCTTCATTCTGTTCAGGAGATAAGCCTCCTTGACCAGCGTCCGCAGCTCATCCTCCTGAAGGAAGCCGTCTCCCACGTCAATGCCGAGCCATCTGCCGTAAACCGGCAGCAATGCCGGATCACAGCTGTCCAGATTAAGGAGCGAGGGAAGCATGTCGATTTCGTCCTCCATATCATTGTACATAGAGGAAAACACAGACATAAACCGATGAAAAAAGCTGTTTCTTTCCTGATAGATTTCCGGAAAAGTCTGCATAAAATTATCGCCCTGGCGATCTATGCGCAGTCTGTCCAGAACAACGCTGCCGCTGCCCGCGATCTCAATGGCCAGATACAGGTATCTCCCCTTCAGATGATACAGCAGTATATCATCATGTCCTACCGTTTTTCCGGCGCCGAGCGTCCGGAGCATACTTCTGCAGGCCGCTCTGGTCCGTTCCTCCGGCATCAGATATTCATTGGAAGCTGCCGTATGAAGAATGCATACCGCTTCTCCTTCAATCCGGATCCGCATGGAAAAGCGCCCCCAGAGGGCGTCCTCTTCCACGGCATCGACAGGCTCAAAGCAGATGAAATGATGCAGCGCCGGCTCCGTCACGATGCTGCTGCTCTCCTCATTCACCGCAAAGCCTTCCCGAAAGGCTTTCTTGATTCTGTTGTATCGTATGGAATAACGTTTTTCAGGCATTGCCTCCGTTTATCCTTTCTTCTATGATCACGGCCAAAGCCGCTCCCGATGAGAACCTATTCCGTCCGGACAAGTTCCAGATGAATATTGCCCGGTATCAGCAGCACGTTTTCGATCGGATAAATGCTTTCATCACGCACCGATGCCAGCTGTCCGTCCTCCGGCCGCATCTTCAGCTGATAGACATATGACACACAGGGAAGCTGTTCGATCGAACGGAAAACATTCTCAAAGATCAGCGGCTGAGAAAAGTTATGCTCGGAATGGACATAATCTGTTTTATGAAGCAGTACATTCCGGATCTGCTGCTCTGCATCGGTGTAATGCTTCTTGACATAAATCACCGCTGAAACATCGACCTTTGCGTAAACGGGACCGCGGACATCCACACGTGTCGTCAGAAGTCTCCTCTCATCAAGGCGTTCAAAAATCCGTCTGCGGTAATCCTCCGAAAGAGCCGGTCGTTTATCCTCCCCCGCGGAAGGCATGACCGCCACCAGAACCTTGTTCTCCTCTCTGCTCAGATAAGCCCTGACCTTGCCGATGCACAGCCCCGGTGTCGACAGGGCAAGATTTTCATAATCCTGCTCCGTTACTGCCGCAAAGGGAGTATCCAGATCTGACACAAATCGTTTTCTGACACTTTCCAGGCTTTCCGCGAACTGACCGCCCTGTGCTTTCCCCGGATTGAAAAAACGTATATACGCGGGCAGTCCCGGTGCGGTAAAGGTACTGTTCTCCAGCACATTGCCGGCCTCTCCCCTGTATACCGCGACTCTGCCCATCAGAAGCTGCGCGCCGATATAATCACCCGCGTCCCGAATGACAATGCGCCCCTCTTTCTCGTAAAGGACAAAATCCAGATTGCCTTCTCCGCTTCGCCCCGGCCGGACAAAATCATAAATTTTCTCACCGTCCGGAAGTTCTCTCCTGGCAATGACGAAAAAGGATTCCGCGACAATATTACCGACCGGGAGATCAATGCTCTGATCATCATAGCCCTCTACCATGCCAAGGCTGTATCTGCGCATGATCTGCTCATTGTATCCGATCACCCGGACCGCTCCCCGCCCTTTCATCGGGGCATATCCGTGTGCGTTTCTGTCAAAATGGTAAATAATCTCTCCATCCTTTTCTTCCGTCTCATAATATCTTCCGACCGCGTCCGGAGAAGGAGCCGGCAGGTACTGATGATAGGAGGAGCCTTTTTCCTCCTTGCCGAAAACAGAAATATAGTGGTCCAGCGTCAGGTCGCTGCGGATCGACATGCTGGTGCCCTGCGTTCCTGAATAAGAAAAAGAAACCGTATTCTGCTGAAAGGCCTCGGTCAGAAAAGCGAAAACATCCTGTACCGTCGGAGCTTCATCATAAGTGGCCTCCTCCAGGACAGCGCGAATGCAGCAGCCGGAAAACTCTTCAGTCTGATAAACAGCCGGCTTTTCCTGCGGCATGCGCAGGTGGATCTCCCCGCTGGTCAGAAAACCGTTCGTATTGTCTTTGGAATGAACGGTGACAAAGCCCTGCTCTGTATAGATCTGCCAGGACACCCTGGCAAACAGATCCTTTTCTTTCTCCTCAAACGCGTTCCTGTCCGCGGATTCCCGGACTCCGAAATAGAAAATGATCTCTTCGGAAGCCTCCGGAAGCTCATTACAGAAAATAAGCACCTCATTGCCGGCCTTCGGTGTTTTCCCAAAGATCTTTCCCTGAAGCGGGATCTCGCGGTCGATCAGCATGGAAAGATCCGTCAGCCGTTTCTGACCATCCTGCGTCTGTTCAATAAGACAGATATCGGTAATATAAGATCTGCCGATCGTCGTGCTTTTGATGGTCTCAAAGCGCACATCCCCGATCTGAAAGATCTGCCCTCTCGGAATTTCCAGTTCTCCCCTGCATCCCTCTGCCGCCAGAAGGACTCTTGCACATTTTCCGCGCGCCGGTACAAAGCCCGCCATCTTCAGAAGCGCCGCCTTGACCGCAGGATTCTCTTCCCTGATATGCTCCTGCTGAAGTGTGTTGAAAAGAGAGAGATTCTCCAGAACGGTAATACCGGGTTCAGAAGGATTATAGTTGGTCCATTCATCAGAATATACAGAGATCCCGGAGATCGCTTCCGCGATCCGTTCCTCATAGGTTTTCAGATCCTGATCATTATCTCGAAGCATAGTTTTTTCCTTAGCCGGGTTATTTGTTTTCCACGTGAATACTGTGTCTGCCGGAAGTACAGATCATATAGGGAGTCTCCTGCAGCTCACTTAAATGCATTTCATGATGCCCCGCCGTGTCCGTATAAGCGGCAGTGATCACCATGTTATGTACCGCAACAGGACTGCGCAGCGATGCCAGCTTCATTCTCAGCTGGGATTCTGTCGGCATAACCCCAATCCGCCAGATGCTGCCCTCCCTGACCGGATCCAGGAAGTTTTCCAGCTCCTTCAGGATACTGCGCTGCAGCGCAAAGCTTTCCTGCGGATCCTCCGGAATAATCCAGGCTGTAACAGTGATCTTCACAAATACCGGTTCCAGCAGCAGAAGACAATCCGAAGGAATCGTCATTTCACACCGCTGCAGGAGGTGTGTCCTGAGCCGCTCCTTGAGCTGATGAAAGGAATAAGAGCCCTGAGCAAAATCCTTCATCAGAAGAACCAGCGCGACCTTTTCCTCCTCCGGCCCGTCCGCCCCCATTCCGGGAAGTGCCTGAACCTGATGCACCTGATCCGAGAAGGAGTAGATCTCCCTCATATAATCTGATACAGATACGAGTCTTCTCCGGCTGGAAAACAGATTGGCACCGCGCTGCATGGCATGTTCCAGCTGCTCCATATCGCATCCGCCATAGCCCCGGATCGGATTATGGATCTCATCAATAAACAATAAAGAGGTATAGGCTCTGTCGATCGAACCCTGCGGGACATTGCCGGCACTTCCTCTGCTGGAGTGTACCTGAACGATTACCGCCGCATCACCGGTCGTACGGGGGATCTCTGTCCGAAGTCCGTCTCCGAAAATAACCTCTCCGGACTGACGATTCAGACGGTACACTCTTCTGTCCTGTGCCCCTGAAAAATCCTCTGTTTCTTCCCACTGCACATAAAAAGCGGAGATCTGTCCCTGAAAATCCCGCTCCATACGGACTTTTTCAGGTATTTCCTGCTGCATATCCAGCATCTGCTGATAGCTGAGCTGGCTTCTTTCATTGACCAGCACCCGGACATCCATGATATCCCGTGCGGACAAGGTCAGCCTCAGATCCGGCTTCGGCTCCTCCAGATAGAAGGACTCTTCCGGACGGACATCGATATTCCGGACAAGAATCCCATTCAGGGAGATGCCGCGGATCACCGGGAGCCGGCGCATAGTCGGACCTGCCTGTCTGCTGACCAGACGGATCCAGAAGGCACTGCTTTCTTCCTCTTTGCAGGGAGCAAAATCCACGGGCGGCAGGAAGGAGATCAGTCCCGAGCGGGTAAAGCCTTCCGTATTATCCACCACCTGCAGATTCCGATATCCCTGCCGCGTGCTGTACTCAAAGGAATACTCAAATTCCGAGTACCGCTGATTGTCCATCAGTTCAAAAAAGAGGCTGATCGGACCCTCCTCCGGTGCTCTGTTCAAGCCGATATAAAGCATGTCGTGCTTTCGGCCCGAGCCATGAAAAACCGTGAAAGGCTCGCCCGAATACTGAGTCAGCGTAAGATTTTTCTGCCTCATGCCGGAGCAGGAGATCAGGCGCTGCGCCTTCTGATATCGTTCCTCATAGGTATAGGTGAACTTCAGATCCCGGATCACCGGATAGTGATGGATCGCGGGACGCATATAGCAGTTGTCCGCCTGCAGGATCTGTATACGCAGCATGCGTCCGCGGCAGCTTCCGCTTTCTCTTTCCTCCCAATCGGAAGGACAAATGAAGGAGACTGTAACCGCTGCCCCTTCTCCCTGCGCAAACATCGCCGCCGTTTCTTCCCGGCAGGAAAGTTTCTTCCAGCCGATTCCGTTATAATATTCCAGTGCGATCCGATCTGCGTATACATCCACCGGACGTTCCTGCACACTTCTGGGTCTGCGTTTGATGATCTTGAGCTGTTCGTTTACCTGCTGAGCGGTCATGGACTCCAGACGTGTTTCAAAGGTCAGCCCGAAGGTCATGGTGATCAGGGACTGCTCCTTACGAAAATACGGATCCAGACTGATATAGCATTCCTGATAAAGGCCAAGGGTCTGACCAAAGGGTTCGAATTCGGAAATATCAAAATCGCGGCTGCCGTCTCCGACATAGACCGGAGCCGCTTCGCTTCCGGACGCGGAAAAAGAAAGCTCCCGGATCGAGATATCCTCCGTAATCGGGACACTGCTCTCTAAAAGAAGCAGACTGCACTCCTGTTCATCGATCAGCTGACGCTGCTCTTCACCGGTTCTGACAAGCTCCAGCAGCAGTTCACCCTGCGCATCATCCTGATTCAGGATCCGACAGCTTTCGATCTGTGTAAAACTATCTCCGGAGGGATACAGAAAGCGCAGCTGTCCGTCCGCAAGCATCTGACGAATCTGCTCCGTTCCCGAGATCCGGACATAGATACTCTGATTCTGATCCTCAAACAGACAGGAATGATAGATTGCCAGCGCGTTTCGGCGCAGCGTGTCCCGGTCGTCAAACAATCTGAAGGGCTCAATCTGCCGGACAACATTTCCGGACGGAAGTCCATCGGCGGATTCCGCTTCTGCCGCTTCCGCATTCTCCTCTGCTCCTTCCTCCGGCTGCACACCGGCAGGACTGAGCAGTCCCGGAAGCTCATAGTCTCCCAGAACCGGACGGATTCCCCCGTCATCGGCAAAGCCCTGGAAGATCCTGCTGAGCGAAACACCGGTAATATATGCGTCGCTGGCCGTTTCAAAAACGATATCTTCCTCATTTTCACCGAGAGCGGCCAGGAAACGAGTCCCCTTCGGAACCGGAACACCGGTAACCGTATCCTGCAGTGTCTGCATCAAAAGGATTGACTCCGCAGGTCTGGGGCCCTTCAGTGACAGGTCCAGAAGATTGACAAATTTCAGCTGATACCGCCACAGGGTCTGATTGATCCGCTCCACATTTTCCGCTGTCTGAGCGCTGTTCAGACAGGCGATCACCCCGCCGATATCCGGATTTTCCTCATCCATATGCCACTCCGGCGTATAGCTTGCAGCCAGCTTTTTAAACTGCTGCCGGATATCCTCTGTATTTCGTTCATCGAGCAATATTGTCGTCTGCGTTTTCTTCATTGATCTCATCCATCTGCGTAAACATTTCAAAATCGTCTTCCGCGCTGCTGCCCTCACTGCCTGCTCCGCTGTCCGCGTTCAGATAGAAGGGAAATACCAGATTATCCCGTGTATTGGTCCCGGCGATCATGTAATTGATATTCACGATCAGCCGTCCCGACTGAGTCTGGGGTTCGATTGTGATATCCACCTCCGCGATCCTCGGCTCCTGGCTCAGGATCAGGCCGGTCAGCTCACGCCGCATCATATGCAGCGTCGTCACGCCTGTATTCATAAACGCGTAGCTGTCGATCCGGCTTCCGAACTCCGGACGTGTCAGACGCTCCGACTGCCGGGTCATCAGAATAAGATAAATGGATTCCTTTACACTGCGTTCCCCGGAGGAGGTCATGATCCTTCCGGTAGCGGGGTTGATCTGCGGCGGGAACTTCATTCCGGTCCCCAGAAAGCTGTTGTCTGCCATTGCTGCTCCTGTCCGTTTTTATCCAATCTTGATCGGGGATCCCGAAACGGTAACCGGACCGCCCGATATTTTAACGCTGCTGGATCCTGAAACGCCGATCGAAGCCGCATCAGCCTTGAACTGCTTATTGGCATTCATCTCGATGGTATCCGCTTCATCCACCTTGAATTTTTTCGTTTTGAGTTCTGTTGTTCCGTTGGATCCGTTCATGGTGAGCGTGATACTGTCCCCGATCATTACGGTAAGCTTCTTCTCCGCCAGCACCGTGATCTCCCCCTTTTCGGTATCCATCTGTATCTTGTTCTTCCCTTCTTTATCGGAAAGAAGGATGCGCTTATGCTCATTATCCAGCTCGACCCGGTGTCCGGTCTGAGCCGTAATAATCTGGATCTTGTCCTTTTCGCCCTGATCCGCGCCCTCACCGGATTCGTCCGTAAAGGTAATTGTACTGCCGTGCCGGGTGGTGATCTTCTTATATTTATTGTGCTCATCCACCGCACCGGTCAGAAACGCGTTGCTGTCCTTGGGGATGCAGCCGATCACATAAGGCTTCTCGATGTTTCCCTGCTCAAAAACGACCAGGACCTGATCTCCGACCTCCGGCAGAAAATAATGTCCCCAGCTTTTTCCGCTGGAGGGCATCGCCACCCGGGCCCATTTGAGCACGTTGGCCTCACTGTCTCTTGTCGGGATCTGTACGCAGACCCGTCCGGGCATTGCCTTGTCATAATTATTGGTCACCAGCCCCACTACAACTCCGTAGATCCGGTTGTCGCCGGTCTCGGTCTTGGTGACCTGCTTCTGGGCAATATCATCGATTACATCAAAAAGTCCCATATTTCCTCGTTATACCTTATCCAGGGAGGCTGCTTTTCCCGTAATATGGGTCACGTAGCCTCTGTCGGAATCCATAATATGTGTGACCGAAGTCAGATAGAATTTGACCTTCATGTTCTTGCCGAGTCCGGAAAGGGTCACAAAACGTCCCGGAATCAGCTCGGGGATCCCGTTGAGATCCGCTTCCAGCGTTCCCAGACGGTAGGCGATATCCTCCGCCAGATACTCGGAACGATAACCGGCCTCCTCCTTGGAGGTGACGGTAGGATCGATCACGACCTTTTCCGATCCCTGTACCAGGCCTTTCGCGTTGTTTCCCTGAGAGATTTTCTCGGAAAGCTTCTTCTCCGCCTTGACCAGTTCTCCTTTTCCGGCATTGATCGTCCGAACCTCGACCTTTTCCACCAGTCCGGTCAGGTCATACTGGACCTCCATATTCCGCATGCCGGTCTGCGGTCCCAGATCAATCAAAATCGTGCTGTTGCTCTTGGCCTTCCGGAAGTAAACAGTTTTGCCCAGGGTAAAGAATTCATAATTGTATTTCTTTGCGGCCTTGACCACAAATTCATAATCGCTCTCGCTGACCATTTCCACGGTGCGGTCTGTTGTTTTCTTCTCACCGCCGCCGGAGGATTTGGCTGCCGCCGCGTCCGGCGTATCCTCAACGGAAAGCTTGCTGATAATATTTTTGGTGCGGAGCTTTTCATAAGCGGTCCTGCTCAGGATCTCCGATACAGCAGCGGAATAGGTCTCCGCCTTCAGCTGCTTCGCATAGGACCCGCTCATCATGATCCCCTTGATATCCATTGCCGTGACCCGGATACAGGGGCCGTCCGTCTGATCAAAGGAGAAAGTCACCTGGGAAATAAAACCGGAAAATACCACCACCGCGGAACGATGATAGCCCATGCTGATCTCGACCGCGCTGCCCAGCATGATATACGCCTTCGCCTGTTCGAATTTAAAATAACTGGCCTCCAGATCATAGCTGTTATAGATCGTAAAGGTCGCGATCGAAGCCTCGAACCCGCTCGTCAGCTCGATCGTCAGATCCGACAGCACCAGCCCGTCCTTGTTCCCGGCAATGTCCTTGTCCCCGATCTTCACAACGGCGATCGGATTGGCAAAATCCTGATATTTAGTTAACAGCTTTTCATATTCCAGTGTCGCCATCCGACTGCCTCCGCAGGCTACAGATTAAAGTTAATCATGCTGCCCCATTTCTGGGCCTTTCCGGTCAGATTGTTCGATCCGCCCTTAAATGCTTCCTCATATGCTTCTTCCCACATGCCCTTAGAGGTCGAGTTGACCTCCTTGTCGATCAGGATCATGCTGACATGAACCGTACCGTAGATCGGTTCTCCTTTCGGATTGAACATCTTATATTCCGCATGGACCGAATCCAGAAGCCCGCAGTAAAACATACTTCCCCAGCTGATCGACATCATACTCGTATCAAAAATCCTGGCCGCGGCCAGAAAACCTTCCAGTTCCAGCTGTACCGAACAGTTCTTCGTCGTTCCGCGAAGCGTACGGACCGCGCCCATCAGGGAAGGAGTAACCTTGTTTTCCAGAAACGCATCATCCGGATCGACCCTGTTGAAAACAAGTTCAAAATCCATGTGGATGGACATCGGGGAGACCGCTGCCTCTGACTGTCTCGTCCCGTCCTCGCCCTCTTCACTGACGGCCATACCGATCTTGTGGATCGGTTCCTCGCCGTGCCCGTGAAAGTGCAGACTTTTGGGATTGATCGGCACCACATAGGATTTTGTCTGTCCGAAGATCTGCGTCAGTGCGCTGATCTCCTTCTCGCCCGCTTCATTGAGAAGCTTGCTTTTGGCCTTGATCAGCGAGGAAGAAGCCTTCATCACAGATCCGGCGGAAGTCTCGATCCCGTTGATCGAAACAATGCCCAGCTGTGTGACGGAGTCATCCCCGTCACCGCTTCGTCCGTCCAGGATCGTGATCACGGCGCGTTCTATATTGCCGTTGTCCAGCATTTTTGCTTTCTTTACTTTTGCCATGCCTTAAACTCCGCTCAGCGCGTTTGTCATCATTTTCCCTTCAGAAGCGGTCATACTCACACCCAGCTTCGTAATTTCATCGAC
>R20__coassemble_1391_pt1 | contig 13544 bp, 9 predicted proteins | sample R20__metabat2_low_PE_019 | metagenome-assembled genome bin R20 | reverse complement strand
GGCCATACCCGCGTTTAAAGGAAGCCATCCGACCTTATGTCCCATGATCTCCACAATAAATACCCGTCCGTGAGAGTTCGCGGTCGTATGGATCTGATCGATCGCCGTTGTCGCAATATCAACAGCAGATTGGAAACCAAAAGTCATATCTGTTCCCCAGAGATCATTATCGATCGTCTTGGGCAGCGTGATTACATTCAGGCCTTCTTTACTCAGAAGATTCGCTGTTTTATGAGAGCCGTTTCCGCCAAGCATGACCAGACAGTCCAGCTGCAGCTTATAATAGTTCTGCTTCATAGCCTGAACCTTATCCAGTCCGTTTTCATCCGGATCCTGAATCGTCTTAAAAGGACAGCGGCTTGTTCCCAGCATTGTTCCGCCGGTGGTCAGAATACCGGAGAAATCCCGGCCGGTCAGCAGACGGAAATGTCCATAGATCAAGCCCTTATAACCATCCTCAAAGCCATAAATTTCTACCGGTTCCTTGGAATTGCTCAATACTGTTTTGACAACACCTCGCATTGCCGCGTTTAGAGCCTGGCAGTCACCGCCGCTGGTAAGCATACCGATCCTTAACATAACTGACCCTCCCGATTATTTTTACTTTATGTTTTCGTGTCCTTTGCGGAACTGTTTCCATTATAACCCAAAAGCCCTTGATCCACAATCTGCAATGGGCCGGACGGACTGACAGCATACAGATCTAAAAACAAAAAATTATTTAAAGCGTCTCCGAATATCCGGCCGATATATAAATAAACAAAATGTTCTTGCAACTTTTCTTATTTGTCTTCTATAATGTCATTGTTGTATGGAGGATTACCCAAGCGGTTCAAGGGGGCGCACTCGAAATGCGTTAGGCCGGTCAAACGGTGCGTGGGTTCGAATCCCATGTCCTCCGTTATAACAAAACAGCCGCTGCATGCAGAAAGCAGCGGCTGTTTTTATTTTTGAGCCCCATACCTGTATAAGGGGATCTCTGACGGCCTCTGGTCATCGGGCGGCATGCTCCTTACCGCAGATAATGCTGCGCCAGTTTTACATTGCCGAGGATCGGGCAGTCATCGACTATTTGATACCCAAAGCCCGGAATCATCTTTTCCTTCAGCTTCAGATAAGTTGGTGTCGCCATACCTCCGGAAATGCGGATCACCGGATCCAGGGGCAGTACCTCTGAAGCTTCCCGAATCGTAGTTGCCAGTACCTCCTGCATAGCGGAAAGGACTGCGGCAAGCATCTGCTTCCGTGTTGACCCCAGCGTCAGACCATGCCAGGCCGCTGTCTTTTTTTCCAGAGACTGCCTGTCTCCGGACAGATAAGGATCAAAGGTCACTTCATTTCCTTCCAGGCATTCTTCAATGCACTGAGGTACAAAATGACTATAAAATTCTTCCTTTGTCATATCCTGTCCAAGTTCCTTATAGAACCAGTCCACCGCAAATCCGCCCGCTGTCGTGGAATAGATCTGCCAGAGTCCGGGGAGCGCTGAATTTCGAAGATAATAATGAGGATTCGTCTGCGGAATATCCGTCAGGATACTGACCATCTCTGAACTGCCGGTTGTATTCATGATCCGTCCCGCCGTCAGATTTCCGGCTCCTACCTGTGCGGATGCGACATCATTGGTTCCGACCGCAACCGGAATACCTGCCGGGATTCCCAGCTTTCGGGCCATTTCCGGAAGCAGCGTCCCGTGCAGTGTTCCGGGATTGTAAATCTCCCCAAACAGATCGGGATTCAATCCAACTGCGTCAATGACCTCTCCGGACCAGCCTTTCTGTGTTGTTGTCTCATACAGCCCCATCATGGAGGCATTGACCAGATCCACCATCCACTTTCCTGTAAGCTTATAGTGTATATAGGTCGGGAGATGTCCGATTCTGCGGGTTTTTTCATAGACCCAGGGCTCATTCTGTTTAAACCAGAGAAAGGTCATCGCGGAGCAGCCTCCCGCAAACGGATAGATCCCGGATATGGACAGATAGTGGTCTTTTCCGATCAGACGGTTGATATCCTCTGACTGGGCGCGGCTTCTTCTGTCCAGATGCGTAATAATATTGGGATATACTAGCTCACCGCTTTCATCCATAAACACAGGGGATGGAGAAAAGGTATCATAGCAGATCATTTCGACCTGTCTCCTGAGCTCCGGTTTCAAACTATTGGAAGCTTCATATACTGCCTGCAGCATCCGGTTCGGATCCATTTCCACTTTCTCTCCGGGAAGCAGCATATACGGATAATCCTTTCGGGCCCATTCAAGTGTTCTGCAGTTTTCATCCACGATTGACAGCTTAACGGCACTGGTCCCGAAATCAATTGAAAGATACAGCATATTTACCCCCTTGTATCGTACGTTTATACCCTTTGGTCGGCGTACCGATTTTTTTGTAAAACAGCCCCCATTCTCTGCAGCTGCTATTGGTGCGGGCTCTTTGCAAAATCATCATACCATATTTTTGCCGGCTTCTTTCCGTACAATACCGTCCTTTTGGTGTTTTTTTCAAAATCCGCACGCGGAGATCTTCCGATATGTTAAACTGTAACTGTTACAGGAAGTCGATCGAATCACCCCTTTAAAGGAGGTCCTCCATGCAGGAAAAGCTGCGTGGAATCATCATTCCGGCCATTACGCCGTTTGATGATTCCGATGAATTCAGTGCTCAGATGCTGACAGAAAATTATGAAAAATGGAACCGGACGGATGTACGCGGTTATATGGCGCTGGGAAGCAACGGAGAATACCGTATGCTGGACGATAATGAATCACTTGATGTTGTCAAAGCAGCCGCCTCGGCACGGGATCCGAAAAAAACGCTGATTGTCGGGGTCGGTCGGGAATCACTGCACCAGACGCTTCACTTTATTGACCGTGTGGAGGATCTGGATGCCGGAATCGATTATGTCTCTGTACTTGTTCCGCATTACTTTGCAGGGCTGATGACAGACCGGACGGTAATAAACTACTATACTGCGATTGCCGATCATGCAAAGCTTCCCGTTCTTCTGTACTGTGCCCCTTCCTTTGCCAACGGTGTCACTATTTCTGCGGAAGCCGTTCGGATCCTGGCAGACCATCCGAATATTCTCGGCATTAAAGATACCTCCAAAAACATGATGGATGCCTATATGGACGCCGCCGGCGGCCGGGAGGATTTTGATATTATGGCAGGCTCTGTCAGCAATTTGATCCGTTGTTATGAGCGGGGAGGTGCCGGCGGTGTTGTTTCAGCGGCCAATTATCTCCCTCAGGAATGTGCTGATATTTACAATGCCTTTCAGTCAGACGGCATTGAGGCTGCCGCTGCTGCCTGTTCTTCTGTTCAGGCCCTTGCCCGCAAAACAGGCGCCAGAGGCAGTGTTGCCGGTGTTAAGTGTACCATGAACCTGCTCGGCTATGCGGGAGGAAATCCCAGAAAGCCGCTGCTGCCGGTCGACCCTGAAACGGAAGCGGAATATGCCGCTGCTTTGCGGGAAGCAGGCAAACTATAGGCTTACAGGCCGTTTGTCTGTTTTCAAAACCTGATCCATAAGCACGACGGAACACTTTATAAAGCAGTGGAATCCGCATACGGCGGAACCTCTGTTCAACCACAAAGGAGATACTCACAAGATGAACCGGAAAGAACTTCTTTCATTAAAACTGACGGCTGAAAAATGCCGCAGAAATGCAGTCCGCATGGTTGAAGCCTCCCACCACGGACATATCGGCGGAACCTTTTCCGCCATGGATATCGTGACTGCGCTTTATTTTCATACTATGAAAATTAATCCAAAGGATCCGAAATGGGAGGACCGGGACCGCTTTCTTTTATCTGCCGGTCATAAATGTATGGTGCAGTATTCGGTTCTGGCGGAAAAGGGTTTTTTTGACAAATCAGAGCTGGATACCTACGGAGGACTCCATACACATCTCCCCGGTCATCCGGATATGTATAAGCTTCCCGGCGTGGAGGCCAATACCGGTGCGCTCGGACACGGTCTTTCGATCGCAGTCGGCATGGCTCTCGGTCTGAGAGCTCAGAAAAAAGACTCCCGCGTGTTTGTTGTCATGGGAGACGGAGAACTGGCGGAAGGTTCCAACTGGGAGGCCGCTGCCGCTGCCGCCCATCACCGCTGCGATAATCTGGTCGTCATCGTAGATTTCAACGGACTTCAGATTTCAGGACCTGTTGACAAAGTCATGAACTTTACCCCGATCGCGGAGCATTTTGAAGCTTTCGGCTGGTCCGTACGGGATATAGACGGAAATAATATGGAAGAGGTCGTGAACGCTCTGGATGCCGTACCGTTTACGCAGGGAAAACCTTCTTTGATTGTCGCGCATACTATTAAAGCAAAGGGCCTGTCCTTCGGAGAGGGCATTGCGTCCTATCATTACTGGACGCCGGACAGGGAAGAGCTTGATAAAGGTATTCAGGAAATCGAAGATCGGATCCGCAGTCTGGAAGCTGAACTGAAAGCCTGTACGGACGCGGAAATATAAGGAGGCAAAAAATGATCGGAGAACTTAAAGATCCCAGAAAGACCTTCGGTGCTGCGGTAGCGGAAGCAGCAGAAACAGATGACCGCATTGTCGTGCTTTCTGCCGACAGCGGTTTCAGCTCCGGCTTTAAGCCTTTCGCACAGGCTCATCCGGACAGATATTATGAATTCGGTATTATGGAACAGGGTGTGACCGGCATTGCTTCCGGAATGGCCACTACCGGAATGATCCCTGTGTTTTGTGCGATAGCATCCTTCGTGACCTGCCGCTCCTATGAAATGTTCCGCAACGATCTGGGTTATATGCGTCAGAATGCTAAGATCGTCGGAAGAAACGGCGGCTTTACCTATTCCGATCTGGGAGCGACTCATCATTCTCTGGAAGATTTTGCCATCATGCGTATGGTCCCCGGCGCTGTCGTGCTCTGTCCGCAGGATCCCGGTGAAATCCGCCAGGCCAGCATTGCCATGCTGAAGCATATCGGTCCGGTCTACATGAGGATCGGCAATCCGAAAATTCCTGAGCTCTTTGCCGAGGAGCCGTTTGTGATCGGAAAGGGCAGAGTGATCCGGGAAGGAACCGATGTCGCGCTCATCTCTACCGGAACCGTAACCGGCGCCGCGATCGAAGCTGCCCGGCTTCTTGCCGAAGAAGGCATCAGCGTTCAGCTCATCGGGATGCCGACCGTATGCCCGCTGGACGAGGAGCTGGTACTGGAAGCCGCAGCTAAATGCCGCAGAATCGTAACAGTCGAGGAGCATTATCAGCACGGCGGGCTCGGAACACTGGTAGCGGAGGTAACCGCTGAACATTGTCCGGTTCCCATGAAAATGCTGGGTATTCCCAAGTGCTATGCCAGCTCCGGTCCGTATACAGATCTTCTTCATTACTATGGACTGGATACAGAAGGAATCACGACAGCAGTCCGCAGCTTTGTCCGGGAAAGCTGCTGATCATTCCCGCTCAATAATATAAAGTTTTCTGTGAATGAAATAAAAAGAGCTTCGAAAGTCCGCAGATTTTCGAAGCTCTTTTATATTATCTCTATAGCCCTGAAAATGTTTTAAAACCCTTTATGCCTGATAAAGATTTCTCTTATCAATGACTCTCTTGGCCTTTCCTTCACTTCTTTCGATGGTCTTAGGCTCAACAACAGCTACCTTGACCAGAATGCCCAGCATGGACTTCAGACCTGCAACGATCTTCGCCTCCGCCTTCTTTGTATCAAATGCCGGATCAGCAGCCATTTCGGGAGTTTTTTCAACATGAACTTCAATAGAATCCTTGTTGTTGGCACGGTCAACAACGATCAGGTAGTTCGCCTGATATCCCTGCTGAAGCAGAACCTGCTCGATCTGGGACGGCCATACATTGACACCCTTAATAACCATCATGTCATCACTTCTGCCCATGATCTTGCTCATACGTACATGAGTACGTCCGCAGGAGCAGGGCTTTCTGGTCAGACGGCAAAGATCTCTGGTTCTGTACCGCATAAGCGGGAAGGCTTTCTTATCCAGGCAGGTAAATACCAGCTCACCGACTTCACCCTCCGGAAGGACTTCTCCGGTCTCCGGATTGATGATCTCTGCCATGAAATGATCTTCCTGAATATGCATGCCGGCCTGCTCTTCACACTCGAAGGAAACACCGGGGCCGGAGATCTCGGTAAGTCCGTAAATATCATAAGCCTTGATACCGAGATTTTCTTCTATATTATGACGCATTTCCTCTGTCCAGGGCTCCGCTCCGAAAATACCGGCCTTTAATTTGATCTTATCCTTAATGCCTTTTTCAAGCACAGCCTCACTGAGATTCAACGCATAGGAGGGTGTGCAGCAAAGGATCGTGGAGCCAAGGTCCTGCATAAACTGAAGCTGACGCTCTGTATTTCCGGAAGACATAGGAAGAGTCAGAGATCCGATCATGTGAGATCCGCCGTTTAAGCCGGGACCTCCTGTAAAGAGACCGTACCCGTAACAGACATGTACAACATCTTCCTTGCTGCCGCCGGCTGCGATGATCGCTCTCGCACAGCACTCATCCCAGATCAGAACGTCATCCATGGTATAAAAAGCAACCACGCGGCGTCCGGTTGTGCCGCTGGTGGACTGAATTCTGGTACATTCACTGAGCGGAACACCCAAAAATCCATAAGGGTACTGATCCCGAAGCTCATCCTTGTTGATGAAAGGAAGCTTGTGCAGATCTTCAATTCCGTGAATATCTTCCGGCTTTACACCGATCGCATCCATTTTTTCACGGTAATAGGCTACATTTTCATAGACATGCTTGACCTGTTTGACCAGTTTTTCGCTCTGAAGCTTCTGAAGCTCCTCAAGAGGCATGGTCTCGATTTCCGGCTGGAAATAGTTTTTCATAAATCTTCTCCTTTGTTGCAATGGTAATTTCTGCTACCTGCTTTAACGATTTACAGATTCTTATTCGCTTTAAAGCATTAAAATTGCCGCTCTTTGCATATGATAATGGAAAAAGCGGCAAAAATAAAGTTTTTTTTATGGAAATCTACGGTTTTTAAATCTTTTGCAACAACCGGACCCTGCAGTTACCTGATTCAGTATTCTCCTGCCCGACTTCATCCGGTCGTAAAACCTTGCACACGAAAAGCTTATGCCTCCGGATCCATACGAACCACAACCTTCATATAGTTTCCGGGATTCTTTTCAATATCAATGATCGTCTCGGGTGCCTCTTCCATGGAAACAACCTTTGTCAGGATCTTGCTGACATCAACTTTTTTGGTGGAAATAAGCTCCAGTACTTCCTCAAACTCCCGTGCGCTGTTTCGTCCTCCGCGAAGGTCAAGCTCTTTCTTGGTGAAAACATCTGTAGGAAGAGAGGTCTCCTTCTTCGGCCAGCCGGTATAAACGATCCTTCCCGCATAAGAAGCCAGATCCAATGTCTGACGGATCGCGGAGTTCGCGCCGGAACACTCCATGACAAAGGGAGCCATATCTCCGCCGGTGATCTCTTTCACTTTCTCTACCGGATCCTCTTTTCCGGAATTGATCACATACTCCACACCCACAGAAAGTGCGTAATCCAACCGCTCCTGAACCAGATCGATCAGGATTGCGTGACCGCCGTAGGCCTGTGCCGCCATCGCCGCCAGAAGTCCGATCGGCCCGGCTCCGATGATAGCACAGTATTCACCGGCAGTAACCGCTCCTCTGTGAACGCCGTGAAGAGAAATGGTAAGAGGCTCTGCCATTGCTGCCTCTTCCCAGCTCATTCCTTCAGGGATTTTGACCAGATGATCCGCCGGATGACAGAAATATTCTCTCATACCTCCATCTACATGGACACCGAGAACACGGATATCGGTACAACAGTTGGTTCTGCCGATACGGCAGGGATAGCATTTCCCGCAAAACAAAACAGGCTCACAGACGACCCTGTCCCCGACCTTGAAGCCCTTCGGATTTTTTTGAGGATCCGAAGGAACCGATTCAATAATACCTGCAAGCTCATGGCCAATGATCCTTGGATAGCTGACCAGTCCGTTTGTCCCACGGAACGCACCGATATCGCTGCCGCAGATACCGCCTGTGACGATTTTGATCAGCGCCTCATCCTCCTTCGGCTCCGGTTTTTCCGTTTCAATACAAGAAACCATCCAGGGCTTTTCGATCTTGATCGCTTTCATATATCTCCCTTCTGAGCTACACCTCCGACGATTACTTTTTGTTCGGAGTTACCAGCTTGCCGTAAGCTTTCGCGCTCTCATCCACAACGCCATCCTTCATCAGGATACGTCCGCGGAGGATCGTATAGGTCAGCTGACACTTCAGTTCCCATCCGTCATACGGAACCGCAATATCCCTTGCGTGAGAATAGTTCTTATTCTTATCCACAACTGTCGTATGATCGAAGTTGAATACCGCGAAGTCCGCATCCGCGCCGACACGGATAATACCCTTCTGAGGATAAATATTGAACTTTTTGGCCGGATTGACGCAGACCAGTTCAATTACCTTCTCCAGTGTCGTCTTTCCTTCCATAACACCGTGAAGCATCAGCGGAAGCCGGAGATCAACACCGGGGAAGCCGGAGGTTGCGGCAAAAATATCGTCAATACCGCGGGTCTTCTCGGAAAGAAGGAACGGGCTGTGATCAGATCCGATATAATCTACCGTTCCGTCATTAACATAATCCCAGAGCTTGTCAACCAACTCCTGAGACCTTACAGGCGGATTGCATTTTGCGAAAGGACCGTATTTTTCCAGATCCTCTTCATTCAGAAACAGATAATGCGGGCAGGTTTCCGCATAGACCTTCACGCCCTCTGCTCTGGCCTTGTTGATGAGCTCCATAGCATCCGGAGTGGAAACATGTGCAATCTCAACCTTTGCACCGGTAGCCTTTGCGAAACGGAGAACTCTCTCAACACTCTGTACCTCTGCAAGAACCGGACGGCTTACCGCGTGTGCCTTGCCGGTGATATAACCCTCGTCCTTACATTTCTGAGTCAGGAAATTGCAAAGATCATTGTCTTCCGCATGGAACGCACAGAACAGATCTGTCTTGGCCAGTTCCTGCATCACAGTGATCATCTGTCCGTCATCCGCTGTTGTCAGGCCTTTGAATTCTTCATATCTTCCGTTGGGAGCCGCGTGAAGGAAGGTCTTGAAGGCAACGATCCTTCCATCCTCCGCGAGCTTTGTGATCTCCTCGGGATATTCGCCGCCCATAGCACCGTAAAAACAGAAGTCTACCACACACTGTGCTTCCGCTCTGGCAATTCGTCCGTCCAGGATTTCCGCGTTATACTGCGGAGGAACGCTGATGGGATGTTCCATGATCGTTGTAACACCGCCTGCTGCCGCTGCGAGAGTCTCTGTATAGAAATTGCCTCTTTCGGTATGCCCGGGATCACGGACATGCATATGAGTATCGACTGCGCCCGGAATCAGATACTGTCCGCCGAGATCAATGACCTCCTTTGCGTCAAACTCACAGCCGGGTTCTGCAATCACAGCAATCTTTCCGTCCTTGACACCGACAACAGCGTCACTGAAAACGCCTTCCAGATAAACCTTGCCGTTTTTTAACAATAAATCAAGCATTTGTTTCCTCCTGTATATGAGAATATTTTTCAATAATTACTTTCTGTATCTTTCCATAATTACCAACAATCTCTTTGCGGCTTCAACGGCAGCCTTGTGATCCTGAGAAAAATTGATACGGAAGCTGTGAACAAACTGAGGCCCGAATTCTGTTCCGGGTGTTACTGTTACAGCAGCCAGTTCACGGACGATCTTGACAAAATCACCGATGGAAACCTCCAGCTCCGGCATAGTGACAAACAAATAGCTTCCGCCGTCTGTCGGACGGGCCGTAACTCCGGGAACAGCGGTAAAGACCTCGACAAGCTCATCCCTGATTGCCTGATGCTTCGCGATTCTGTCCTGCATAAAGCCTTCCGGCTCATTGAACCATACACTGAATACTGCCTGGCAATAGCCGGCGCAGCGAAGAGATACGATCGCCTGAAGTTTCTCCATTCTGGTAATAATATCGGCGGAACCGAACGCAACACCCAGACGGAAGCCGCTTAAGGATTCTGTTTTGGAAGGGCCGATGATAGTAACGAGATTTTCAGGAATTTCCTTCTGAGCGCGAAGATGTGTATAGTCAACACCCTCAAAGACCTGACGGGAATAAAGCTCATCCACCAGAAGTGCCACATCATATTTTTTTGCAAGAGCAGCAATCTTTACAATCTCATCATAAGAATAAACAGCTCCTGTCGGATTGTTGGGATTGGAAAACAGGAAAAGCCGGACACCCTGGGTGAAAACTTCTTCAAGTCTGTTCAGAACCAGACCGGCCCTGCCTGAGGGAGCATTCATATAATCCATGGGAACCGGAACCAGTTCTCCTTCAAAAAACTCAACAAGCTTTCTGTTTGCGAAGTAATCCGGCTCTACGATCGCGACCTTATCGCCTGTTCCGACCAGTGCACCCATTGCCAGAAACAGAGCACCCTGTGTTCCGGGCGTCAGGATCAGTCCATGATCCGGATCCACCGCAGCTCCAGTAAATGCGGAAAGCTTTTCGGCAAGATCCTGACGGATCTCCTTTTTTCCTGCGTACTGTGTGTAGGCCTGTTTTCCTCCTACTTTGTAGCCTTCGTTAAAAACATCAATACTTCCGGGAAGAGGTTCAAAAGCATCCACATCTCCGTGAGAAAAATCCACCGGTGTTCCTTCCAGTTTTTCTCCCCTAAGATCCAGAACTCCGTTCGCACGGACTCCCTCCTGACCGGGCGCGTTATCGCAGCCGAGTTTGGAAAATTTTTCCAGAATAGTAGCCATTACGGTTCCTCCTCATTTTGATATTATTATCCTTAATAATAATATAATTTGCGCTGTATTATCACTATTTTCTGATTATATCAGAGATCCTCCCAAAATACATTTTAATTTTGTATCATGGTATACACTTTCATAGTATACACGTTTTCTTTTTTTATTGAACTATAAACTTTACCTGTCATATAATATGACATAAGTGTCATAAGTTGTCTTCCTTTTCGCCTCTGTGCGATTCGGAACCACATTCTGACACTTGCTTTCCATATTTGAAAGTTTAAACCATACACTCAATCTTTTATGAACAGGAGAAAATCATTATGAAAAAAATCGGCTTTTTAGGCTGCGGCAAGATCGGTAAGGCTCTGGTACGCCATATTGCTCAGATTCCTGACGCGGAAGTTTCCTTTGTTCAGGATCCTGCTTTTGTCAATGATGTTGATCTGACCTGCCCTGTGATTACGGAATATGACGAAGCTCTTTACAATGATACCGATCTGGTGATCGAATGCGCTACCGCAGGTGTTCTGAACGCCAATCTCGAAAACATTCTGAAAAACTGTGACCTGATGCTTTTTTCCGTCACTGCCTTTCATGTAAAAGATTTTGAAGATGCTGTAGATTCCCTGACACAGCAGTACGGACATAAGGTCTTCATTCCCCATGGAGCTGTTCTTGGTATTGACGGTCTTTTTGACGGAAGAAAGATCTGGAATGAGGTCAGTATCGTGACCACAAAGAGTCCCAAGAGTCTCGGGCGGACGGATACCGAGCGCACCGTTGTTTATGAAGGTCCCACAAGAGAGGTCTGTGGTCTTTATCCGAGAAACGTCAATGTACATGCCTGCATTGCGCTGGCCGGAATCGGCTTTGACAGAACTCATTCTACGATTATTTCTGATCCTGCTGTCAATACCAATGCCCATCTCATTACCATGAAGGGAGACGGCATGGATATTACTCTTGACGTCAGCAGCTACGCAGCCGGTGCGGTTACCGGTGCCTATACCCCTCATTCCGCCTGCGGCTCTCTGGACAGAGTGCTGGCATCCATGGGCGGTGACAATGCCGGAAACCGCAGATTCGTGTAATAGAAACCGGCTTCCTGATCATATAAGCAAAAGCCAAGCCCGTCGATGTCCTGTCTGAGCGATCAGCAGGTTATATCGACGGGCTTTAATCAATTTTTCCGGATAATTCACATTTTATCCGACACTTTATTTATTATATTTCTTCACCTTCTGAATTTTCTTCACCTTCAGCAACATCTTCTTCCGGCATGTCTTCTTCATTAATTTCCGGTATCTGCATCTTGGTGACCTTGGCGACCTTCACACCCTCATCCAGATTGATCAGCTTCACACCCGTCGCGATCCTTCCGATTACCGATACGTCACTGACTTTAAAAATAATGATAATGCCGGCATCTGTAATCATCAGCATCTGATGATCTTCATTTACTGCCTTCACACCCAGCAGAGGTCCTGTTTTTTCCGTAATCCGGTAGCATTTAACGCCCTTACCCGCGCGATTCTGGACTTTGAATTCACTGACGGGAGTTCTCTTTCCCATACCTTTTTCCGTAACAAAGAGAAGATTTTCTCCCTGAGTATCCAGCTGCATGGCTACAACCTGATCCTCCGCGTTCAGTTCAATACCCTTTACCCCGAGGGAATCTCTTCCAGTACAACGGATATCCGTTTCCTTAAAGCGAATACACATTCCGTTCTTTGTAACCAGAAGGATGGTATCGTCTTTATTGGTAACCTTGACCTCTATCAGTTCATCATTATCACGGATATCAATGGCAATCAGTCCTCTTTTCCGGATATTATCATAATCACTGATCTTCGTTTTTTTGACAATACCGTTCTTTGTAGCTATTACAAAGTTTTCTTTTGTCGGATCACCGGTCAGAGGAATCACAGCCGATATCTGTTCTCCTTCCTGAAGCTGAAGAAGATTAACAAGCGCGGTGCCTCTTGCCGTACGGGAACCAACCGGAATTTCATAAGCTTTGATCCGGTATACTCTTCCCTTATTGGTAAACATCATAATATAATTATGATTTTTCGTAACCAGAATATCCTCGATCTGATCATTATCGATTGTCTGCATCCCTTTAATTCCACGGCCGCCCCTGTTCTGGGCATGGAAATTTTCGGGTGTCATCCTCTTTATATAACCAAGTGCAGTTCTTGTAATGATCATTTCATCATTCGGAATCAGATCCTCTGCACCGATATCGGTATAGTCGATTTCAATACGGCTTCTTCTCTCATCTCCGAATTTTTCGGCGATCAGATTCATTTCATCACGGATCACACCCAGCAGAAGCTTTTTATCTCCGAGGATGGCCTTTAATCTGCCGATCGTATTTAAAAGCTCCTGATGTTCCTTTTCAAGCTTTTCCCGTTCCAGACCGGTCAGGGCACGCAGCCTCATGTCCACGATCGCCTGAGCCTGAAGATCATCCAGGCCGAAGCGTTCCATCAGACCGGTTTTTGCTTCCTGAACATTCGAACTGCCGCGGATAATGGAAATAACCTCATCAATATCATCCAGCGCAATCAGCAGACCCTGTAAGATATGATCTCTTTCTTCCGCCTTATTCAGCTCATACTGTGTCCTTCTGGTGACCACATCTTCCTGGTGACGCAGATAATAGACCAGCATATCCTTCAGATTCATGACCTTAGGCTCATTATTGACCAGAGCCAGCA
>R20__coassemble_1367_pt1 | contig 13819 bp, 14 predicted proteins | sample R20__metabat2_low_PE_019 | metagenome-assembled genome bin R20 | reverse complement strand
GATCAGGCCGGGCCCCAGTTCTACGCTCATGGGCATTCCTGTCGATTCGACCGGAGCACCCGGAGCCAGTCCCGAAGTTTCCTCATATACCTGAATAGATGCCTGATCTCCATGGATCTCGATGATCTCACCGATCAGTCTTCTGTCGCCTACACGGACAACATCATACATATTTGCGTTCCGCATTCCGGTCGCAACGACCAGCGGCCCGGCAATTTTTTTGATCGTCCCTTTGCTCATAGGTCTATCGTCCTCACTTTCCACTGCCAAAAATAATATCCGATCCGACGGCCTGCTCTACAGATTTGCGCACCGCCGCAATGCCTTCTCCCGTATTGCCGGAGATCCCCGGAATCAGAATGATCGCCGGTCTGGGAACACTCTTATATCTGTCAATATCCGCGGAGATCTTTGCGGCCACATTTTCCGTCACATAGATAACGGCATAATTTTCTTCCGCCAGTCTCCGAAGCAGTCTTCCCGCTTCTTCCATTTTGTTCTCTTCCACACGGAAGGTATCAAAACCAAGTGCGCCGAAGCCGTATATACTGTCCCAGTCTCCGATCACAGCCAGCTTATACATATGTTTCCCTTATCCTTCCCCGGATTCCCTCCTCCGGAAAATCATTTCTCTTTCCGGTCAGAATGATCCGCACAGTTTTGATCTCCGCCTGACGGGCCAGTACATATGCTGCCAGGGGATCGATCCCGAAGGGATTGGATTTCTGAGGTCTGATCCGGCGGATCAGAAGGTTATCACACCAACGTTCCAGTGCCGCCGGAGAACGGCGGATCTCTTCGATACACCCCGCATAGGAGGTATTCTGCAAGTAGCCGATCAGCTTCTCCGTTCCCTCTGCCGCACAGACAGAAAGGCGTCTCACGTCCAGAGAACTGCAGGCAGCAAGACTCCTGTCAAAGAAATCTCTGTTTTTTTTCATGGCGGCACCGCGAATTGCAATCTTGATATCCGCTGCCGCAACCGTCAGTTCTCCGTACAAGGAAAGGATCTCACTCTTTGAGCTTTTTCCGGCCGCATAAATCGCCTCCAGCGCGGCCTTATCAACGATCAGGTCGCACAGCTGAGAATCCCGGGTCTTTAAAAGGACCTCCAGTGCTTCTCCCGCTGCATCCTTGATATACTGAGGAAGCTTTCCGAAATCCCGTTCCGCAATGATCTTCTCCAGCCAGGGTCCTTCAAGCGTTCCGCCGGCTCTGTAAATGCCGGGATGCGTCCCTGCGACGCAGTTCTCCTTGATGGCTGCCTTCAGATTATGAAAATCTGTTTCATACCGAAAAACATTAAAGACTGAAAGATCACCGACCAGCTCCTGCATCAGTTCCCATGTTTTTTTATTTTCTTCTTCTAATATTTCTTCCGCGCTCTGCCCCGTAAGGCCCCAGCCCCGTTCATTCAGCAGGCGCAGACAGTGCTCCTCATCCGAAGCGGATAGCAGCTGCTCCATAAAATCCTGATTCAGCAGATCCAGTTCTTTTCTTCGGATACGGGCAACCGCATAAATATACTGTCCGGACATTTACGCCCTCCAAAAATCACTGAAAAATAATCTGTCTGATCTTATCCTGAATTTCCTCTTCTCTGGAAGAAAGCACCGCACGAAAGGTGCAGTTTTCCTCAATGCCATCATAAGAAAGGAGAAAACCGCAGTCGATCTTTCCGGGCTTTGGTGAAATCACGAGCTTTGTATCCTGTCCGAGTGCTTCGGAAAGAGACGCTTTGAAGTCGGCCGGCAGCCTTTTCAGATCCTTTTCTCCGAAGATAATCGTACCCTGCCCGGGATGAGCCGCTTTGGCTGCCATTTTGAGGATCATATCAAAATACTCCCTGTCAGGAAGCTGCTCCGCTCTGCGCAGAGTCTCCTCAAAAACCTCAGAGATAAGCTCCTGCTTCACGGCAAGCTTACGCTGACGAATCTTCAGGGCTGCCGCGGAAGAGGATCTGGAAGCCAGCTCCTTCCCCCGTTCATCAGCCGATCGGGAGATCGATGCGCATTCCTTTTCGGTCTCAGCCTCTGCTTCTCTGCGGATCCTTGCAGCCTCATCGGCTGCCTTATCCAGGATATCCTTCGCCTGAGCTTCCGCTTCCGCTTGGATATCCTCTAAAATTTTATCTAATCCAGACATAAACTCTTCCTCTTTATCAGATGGTCAGACCGGGGATCGCGAAGATCGCAAGGATAGAAACCAGCAGCGCAAGGATCGCGTAGGTCTCAACCATAGCCGGGAAGATCATCGCCTTACCGAACTGAGTGGGATCCTTTGCGACCAGACCGATCGCGGCCACGGAAGCGTTGCCCTGTGCCAGAGCGGAGATCAGGCCGACAAAAGCGATCGGAAGGCAGGCTGTCAAATATGCCAGTCCCTTGGCAGTACTCATTTCAGCACTTCCGCCTAAAATACCGATCTGAGACATAGTGATGAAAGCGATCAGCAGACCGTAAATACCCTGTGTACCGGGAAGCAGCTGCAGAATCAGAACCTTGGAAAACTGAGAGGCGTCCTCCGCCACAACACCTGCCGCTGCCTGGCCGCCCTTGCCGACTGCCAGAGCGCTTCCGATTCCTGAAAACAATGCTGCCGAAACAGCACCGATCAATGCGTAAACAAGTCCTAAGTTAGCCATGATTAAATATCCTCCTTAAATTTGAAATATTTCGTATTTGCCATAAACGGACGGAATTTTCTTCCTCCTCCGTCATAAAACTTACCAAAGAATTCAACATACTGCAGTCGGTTCGTATGAACATACGCACCGAGTGCATTGATCGCAATGTTCAGGACATGTCCGATCAGAAAGACAATCACAAACATGATGGCCCCAAACAGTCCGCCGCCGAACATGCTGCCCATCTTATTAAACAGGGAAGAAATAACGCTCGTTGCCAGGCCCAGCGCCAGAAGTCTGGAATAGGACAACACATCACTCAGATAACTGGTAATGCCGTACACACCGTACACGCCCTTCAGGAGTCTCTTGAACCAGCTGCGTGATTCTCTTCCTGCCGTCAGAATGATGCCGATCACCCCGACCAGCGCCACAACAGCCGCTGCCTTTGCCGCTCCTGCGGATACCTGAAAGCTGAGTCCCAGCATCTCGGTAAACATGGACATGCTCAGCAGGTAAACAATTGCGCCGCCCAGCAGCATGTACCAGAACACCACATCATATATTGCATCCCTGATCTGACCGTTCTTTACACAGCTGTAGAATTTCGCGCCCAGACCGGTAAACAGATGGATCAGACCAACCAGGAAACAGAAAGTCAGCATCCGGATCGGATCATTGATCGGCTCAAACCAGATTGGTTTCAGCGCAACCTCCGGCTTCCCGAAAAAGGTGGAGGCAATCACATTGACCGCATCCCCGAAGAAGGAGCCGAACATAAATCCCGCAATCATGGTCGCGATCCCACAGTACAGAAACAGCCGGAGTGACCGTTTCATGGAATCCTCCATGTTTTTAAACTTACACAGCACGACCGCGCAGGCCAGCGCCATCAGAATACCGTAAGCCGCGTCGGAAAGCATGATTCCGAACATCGCGTAATAAAACAACGATGTCAGGAATGTCGGATCAAATTCCTTCTTTCCGGGAAGAGAATAGCTTTCGATCACTCCCTCCAGCGGCGCCGCAAAGGCATTATTTTTAAGAAGAACCGGTGAATCCTCATTCTCTTCCGGATCACTTGCTTCAAAAACAACACCGTAGTCCTGCGTCAATCTCTGCTCCAGCCGGCCGCAGACCTGTTCAGGCGCATATCCCTCCAGCAGGAATACTCTTCCGGTCTGCGCCAGTGTGCCGATCAGCTCATATTTATCCGCCCGGAGTGTCAAATCATCGATCAGAAATTTGATATCCTCCCGCCAGCAGGCCTCTCCGGCGATCTTCTCATGCATGATGTCGATCGTTTTCTTCTGCTGCTCGAGCTGCTGCTCCAATGCCTTTTTTTCTTCCGACGGATTCAGCGCCGTATCCGGCGCTGCCGCGAATTCCATTTTCCGCAGCGCTTCCCGGAACAGATCCGCACTCTTCTTTCCGCAGACCGCAAAAACAGCGGTCTGCTCTTTGGAAGAAGAAAGCACTGTAATATCAGCATCCTCCACATCCGGCGCCAGTTCAGAAAGCTTTTGCAGAATCTCTTCCAGTGTCATGGCACCCGGCAGTATTCCCGCAAATATCGCTGTGCTCCGTGTTCCTTTTACATTCAGCGGAAGATCATAACCAAGCCATGGCTCCAGAGCGATCAGATCAAGCTCTGTCTTCGGAACCGCATTTTTCTGTTCTGCCCATTCCTTTTCATAGTCCAGGATCTCCTGGCACTTTTCCATGGTCGGTATCCGCTTTTTCTGTCTTTCCCCGTATTCCTTTGCCGTGATAACGGTACGTCCTTCCAGACTTGCCAGAAGCCCCTTCTGCTCCGGCGCATGCGCGTCCAGAATCTTCAGCGCATTCTCCGCAATCTGCCTGTTTCGCAGAAAAGTCCCCCGCGCCGTTGTCATATCCTGTATCTTAAAAACATCATCCTCCGGAACCGTACTCTGCAGTTCAACTGCACCCTGCTGCTGCAGATATTCCAGAATCTTTTTCCGATCCTTTCGCATTGCCGCAACAAAAATACGCTTCATCGGTACGACAGCCATTCAGCACCGCCCTCCTTTCATTCGTATTATCATCAGATTCTTACTGCACCATCATCTGAAGGACAGCTTCTACAGCTTCCGGCATTTTCTCCGCCGCAAAGCTTCGAAGCGCCTGTGCCTCTGCCTCAGCCCGGCGAAGTGCTTCCTCGGTCTCCTGACGGTTCTGTGCCTCAATTGCCGCGATTGAAGCCTTTGTTCCAGCATTTTCCTCTGCTATTTTCTCTTTTTTCAGAAGTTCTGCTTCTTTGCCGGCGTTCCGGATCATTTCCTCTGCCTGCCGGCGGGCATCCTTTACCAGCTGCTCCGCGGCCTGTTCCCGATTCCGGATCGCATCCACGATCTCTTTTGCCATTTTTACCTCCATGCCGCGTCCGCAGCATTTTTATATCTTATCCGTCCCAAACGGTGCAAACATTTTTATTTTACCTTATTCCCCGTTTTTTCTTCAATAGGGCAATGCATTTTTCTTTAACCTCGCGCCCGTCGGCCCTGTGTTCGCCCTCCGTCAAATATCCGTTCGTCGGGGCAGGGTATCCGCCTGCCGGCTCATTGTACAAAAACAGGGAAGCAGATTCTCGTCTTTATGTCGAAATGTCTGCTTCCCCTGTATTTAAATCATATTTTTCCATCAGAGCCACTGCATGGCAGCGGTTTACAGAGAAAAAGTGACGGTTCTCCCGGAACCCTGATACGGAACGTATTCCACTCCTGCAGCATCGAACATTTTTTTGCTGGCAATTGTTGAATCCGAATCCGCATATTTGTCACATCCGTAGATCACCTTCCGGATCCCTGCCTGAATGATGGCCTTGGCGCATTCATTGCAGGGGAACAGCGTGACATAAAGAGCGGCGCCCTCCAGACCGGAACCCCTGTAATTCAGGATAGCATTCAACTCGCTGTGTGTGACAAAAGGATATTTTGTCATCAACGGATTTCCTTCTCTGTTCCAGGGAAAAACATCGTCCGAGCATCCCATGGGAAATCCGTTATACCCCATGGAAAGAACTTTATTATCTCTGACGATGCAGCAGCCGACCTGAGTGTTGGGATCCTTGGAACGCATTCCGGCCAGCTGGGCCACTCCCATAAAGTACTCTTCCCAGGTAATATAGTCCTTGCGCTTGGAAGACATTTTCGATGTCTCCTTTCTTTTATTTGGTCCCGAAAATACGGTCACCGGCGTCACCGAGACCGGGAACAATGTAGCCGTGATCATTCAAATGCTCATCCAGAGCGCCGACATACAGATCTACATCGGGATGGGCTTCCGTCAAGGCCCGGATTCCCTCCGGTGCCGCGATAATGCAAAGGAAATGAATCCTGCGGCAGCCATGTTTTTTCAGCATATCCAGCGCCGCGATTGCGGAGCCGCCGGTTGCCAGCATGGGATCGACCACAAAGATCTCCCTTTCCGCGACATCCGCCGGAAGCTTGCAGAAATATTCTACCGGCTGCAGAGTGGAAGGATCTCTGTACAGACCAATATGGCCAACCTTTGCTGCAGGGAGCAGTGTCAGCATGCCGTCGACCATGCCCAGACCTGCCCGAAGGATCGGGACGACCGCCAGCTTCTTGCCCTTCAGCTGTTTTACCGTCGTATGCGCTACAGGGGTATCGATCTCCACATCTGTCAGCTGAAGCTCTCTGGTCGCCTCATAGCAGATCAGCGTCGCAATCTCACTGACCAGCTTACGGAATGCCATCGTACCCGTTCTTTTATCACGGATGATACCGATCTTATGCTGAATTAACGGGTGGTCCATAATTACTACTTTTGCCATGACTGTTCTCCTTTTTTTGTTTTTTCATTTACATAATATTATGAATGCTTTAATCAAAGACAGTTCCACTGTGCCGATCAACCACGCTTCCGGATCACTGCCGTTTTACATTACCCGCAATACCAAAATCAGTTCTGCTCCTGAACGGCGATTTTTTTTATTCTTCGTGCATGCTTTTCTTCCCCGGAAAAAGGTGTTTCCAGAAAGGTTCTGACGATATCCAGAGAAAGATTCATACCGGTGATCCCCGCTCCGAGCGCCAGCATATTCGCATCATTGTGTTCCCTGGTCAGTCGGGCCATGGTCTGGTTCGTACACAGACCGCACCGTATACCTCTGACCTTGTTGGCAGTTATGCTGATGCCGATACCGGTCGTACAGATTACAATGCCACGGTCACATTCTCCGGAAGCCACCGCTTCCGCCGCAGGACGCCCGTAGTCGGGATAATCACAGCTGTTCTCGGAGTAAGTTCCGAAATCCTTATACGCAAGTCCCTGCTCTTCCAGATATCTGATGACTTCTTTTTTCAGCGCCAATCCTCCATGATCTGATGCAAGTGCAATCATATTCCCCTCCTTAACGTTTACTGCAGCTGAATTGTTAAATACTGCTATTAACTTATATATAAATGTTGTTCCGGAGCTGCTGACAGTCGCTGGAAAAAGCCGGCAGCAGCCTCACTCCAATGAAATGACCTTCTGTCCGGCAGCCTTCATCAGTCGGTTCATGATGGCACTTCCGATTCCCTGCTCATCAAAAGCCTCTGAAAACAGAACCTCCGCTCCGCCATCATCAAATTCCCGCAGGATCCTGAAAAGCTCTCTGGCGATCGTCTCCTCATCCTCTCTGCTTCCGGCAGGACAGATCATATCCGCCCGGTACAGGGCGGCTGTTTCATTCGTACAGATTACACCTGTACGCTTATGTTCAAGCCTTGCCGTTTCGCAGGCATTGTTGATATAGGCGGTCACCGCCTCCGGTTTCCCTTCTATAATAGAAAGCTCTCCCCTGGGTGCGTAATGACGATATTTCATTCCAGGCGCTTTCGGAGCCAATCCGCTGTCCGCGGAAAGGATCGTTCGATCAACCGTGACCTCCTCCAGTACCTCCCGAAGCATATCCGGTGTGATAAACCCCGGCCTGAGTATCATCGGCTTTTCTTCCGTAAGATCAATGATTGTGGATTCAAGACCGATCCCGACCTGCCCCCCGTCCAGTATCATTTCCACCAGCCCGTCCAGATCTTCCAGACAATATTTCCCCAGCGTCGGGCTGGGCCGTCCCGAGCGGTTTGCGCTGGGTGCCGCTACATATCCTCCCGCGGCACGAATCAGTTCCTGAGCAATACGGTTGCTGGGGAATCTGACGGCAACGGTCTCCAGACCGCCGGTCGTTTCCTTCGGTACCAGCTCACTTTTCCGAAAGATCATGGTAAGCGGTCCGGGCCAGAAGCGCTCCGCAAGCCGAAGAGCATTTTCCGGAATCTCTGATACAATGGGATCCAGATCCTTCAGCTCACAGATGTGCACGATCAGCGGATTATCCGACGGCCGTCCCTTGGCCGCGTAAATACGTCTTGCCGAATCCGGGTTCAGCGCGTCTCCGCCCAGTCCGTATACCGTTTCCGTCGGAAAGGCCACCAGCCCGCCGTTTTTCAGAATTTTCCCCGCTCTTGTAATAACTTCCGGATCGATCTGTTCCTCTGTCAGTGCAACGTATTCCGTCTTCATCAATTCCCGCTTCCCGCAGACATATAATTCGCAATAACATCCCAAACATCTGCTGTTTCAAACCCCAGACGCCATGCCGCTACGCCGGCCAGAGAATTTACCTCCATAACGGAAAGTTTGGTCTGAATCGACTGTGCATCTTCCAGCCAGACCTCCAGTTTCTCAGTATCACTGACAGAGGAAGCATAATTCTGCCCTGCCGCATCACTCCATGAAACACTGAGTCCATGATCGGATACATATTGCTGCGCGTCAGCCATGCCCAGTGCCTGACTGGTCACACCCGAAGCTGTTGTAGACCATACTCTGGTATAAAAAGGAACCGCATTCATGAGCTTGGATGCCGGTACGGACTGAAGTGCTCTGGCTATCCCCTCCTGTACATACGAAATAGAGGCAACGCTTCCGGCTTCAGTGCTTCCGGCATAGTGTTCATCATATCCCATGATGATGACATAATCCGCAAAAACGCCCTGCTCCGGCAGATTATAATAGTCATTAAAATCATACGGAACATAATTATCCACAGACAGTGTCAGGGATCTCTTGCGGCATTCAATGGACAGTTCGCGGATAAATTCAATAAAGTCCTCTCCATACTCCGCGCTGATCTGCTCAAAGTCCACATTGATCCCGTCCAGACCAAAGGCCTCCGCCTGACTGATCAGTTGATTGATCAGATTGGTACGCGTCTCCACAGAAGTCAGGAACTGATTCCGATCCACCCCCGGAGAGTTGAAGTTGTCCACCGTTCCCCAGACCCTGATACCCTGCCCGTGCAGATATTCAACATAGTCTGTCGATGCAAAGCTTGAGATGTTTCCGGCACCGTCCAGGATCCAGAACCACGTTGGCGCTATCACATTCAGGCTCTTGGTCTGTGCCAGATAACTGTAGATCGTATCATTTCCGGCTGTTCCGGCCACTGCATGCCACGCAAGACACACCTTTCCTTCCAGGCCGCTGGTTGTAAAGACCTGCTCCTCCCTGACGGGCGCAGAAGCGCTCCTTATATAGGGATCCGAAAGTCGTTTATTTTCAATGTAACCGACATAGCAGTCATCTGTCCGGACTTTGGACCAGTTCTCCATCTGTTCCAGAATAATGACTTCTTCTCCTTTTTCCACTTCCCGGAGGATCTCGCTTTTAATGCCTCCGGTAATACGGATCTGTGTATTCTTTTTGACCTCCGCGGCCTGCTGATCCTCCCAGAGAGTATTGAGCTGCATTCGATTGGGCTCCGAAAAGGTCTGATAGGTAAAATTGCTGAACTTTTTTACAAATTCAACAGAAAGATAAACCGTTCCGTTTTCCCGCACCGCCGGGCAATAGTTCTCTGTTACTGTCCCGTCGGAATCAGAACTCCATTGGTTACTGCCGATCACCGTCATGACTCTCTCCGTCGGCTCGCAGTACAGGACTACATCCGCCTCTTCCGCGGAAGCGGCGTATTTCCCGACATAGAAACGGTCATTCAATACATTCTTTACCGAATCGATATCCAGATAGTAAGTTCCCCCGATCATCCTGGCATGGAATGATGTCAGTTCATTTTGAAGCATGACCGGAACGTCCTGCGGATCCTCTACGCCAAAATACTGCGAAGAATCAACGGTTTCCTTGGAATAAGAATATTTGTCCAGAAAGAGTCGAAGCGCAAAAACTCCGCCCAGAATAATGATCAGAAAAACAATGATAATAACAGGGATCGTCTTTTTCATAAAGTATAAAGCTCCTTTTTCTGCTGTCCTGCAAAGTATAACACACCTTCTGTCAAATGTCTTCCGATTGTGCGCTAAGCTATGTTTCCGCTCACTGCTTCCGGTCTCTTGGCGGGGCAGTTTCATTTCACGGATGTATTCCGGGAAACCGCATCATAAAGACAGCGTCGGCAGCTTCCTACAGAGTGGGATTCTCTCATGGGCAAGTCCATGAACGATAAGAAGCCGCCGGCGCCGGATCGAACAGTGACGGGGATTTTGAAATTTTCAGATTACTCAATTTGGAGATCAGAGTAGAAAGATATCCCGGGAGACCGGCAGATCTGACTGCCGGTTCTGCCCGTGAATAAAGACTTGACAGCACAAAGACAGGTAGAACAACCCCGTGGTGATTATCATCCGGTCCCCTGCTGTACGGCAATTGGTATTATCCTTTTTTTGAACATAAAGTTCTGATAGGGTGTTTCGTTTATGGTAATAAAGCTTTGTTGAAATTTTATGTCGATATATGAGCCTTTGCCTGTTTTTCGGCGAACCGTCGGGCGCGTAACCCGTTAGGCAATGAAAGCGCTTCCGAGAACAGGAAGTCAGCATTTCATTGATAGATGTGAATATTTAATAAGACAGGCTGTGAAAAACAGATCACCTCCTCCGGATACTCAGATTTCCTGCCGTGCTATAATCATATCACTTCAGTTCGTGTATTGCAATAATATATTTCATTTTATATTTATTTATTATATTTATAATATCTTCCCCTGATTTTCGTTTCACAGCCTTTTTTTCTGTTTTTATTCTCTTTTTATTTTTTTCGAGTCAAATATTGATATAATAAACAAACAGAAAGGAGGTACTTACGCATGAAGATCGAAAAAATAAGCGATAATCAGATCCGTTGTATTCTGACAGGAGAAGATCTCGCCGAAAGACAGCTGAAGTTAAGTGAACTGGCCTACGGCACAGACAAGGCACGGCGTCTGTTTCAGGATATGATGCAGCAGGCTTCCTTTGAGCTTGGTTTTGAAGCCGAAAATATTCCTCTTATGATCGAGGCTGTTCCGCTAAGCTCTGACAGCATCGCTCTGATTGTTACAAAAGTGGAAAATCCTGATGAACTGGACTCTCGTTTTGCCAGCTTTGCCCCCTCGGTTGAAAAAGATGCAGCAGGCACAGCGTCAGAGCCTTCCGCCTTTGAGCAGCTCATGGAATCCCTTCGGGATCTGCTCCCTCCTCAGAAATCAGCATCGGCTGACGATGCAACAGCCCGGTCCTCCTCTGAAGACAGCTCCAATGCCCCCTCGCAGACCCAGTCCGCACAGCAGCGGTCTCTGGCACGTCTTCGTGAATATGCCATGACGCATCGCCTGTATGTTTTTGAATCCATGTCCGGACTTATTTCGGCTGCCCATCGGATCGATCGCTCCTTTACAGGTCACAGTGCTTTGTATCAGGATCCCGAAGAACATCTCTATTATCTGTTCCTGGGTACAAAGGATCAGCAGGAAACACTGACCATGCAGTCTGTTTTTGCGATTCTTTCCGAATACGGTCATGCTCAGCATTTTGCCTATGCTCGCGAACAGTCTCTGCTGGAGCACTGCCGTATTCTGATCGAAAACGATGCGCTGGAACGTTTGGCCGGGATTTGATTAGTCTAAACTAACCAATTTTCCTCTTCCTTTTCCATGGATTTTTGTTAATTTTATTTGCTTTTTTAAATAGCGGATGCTAGTATAGGCACAGATTAAGTTTCTCAAAAGGAGGATACCGTTATGGCACGTGTAATTGGTGATAGTTGTGTATGCTGTGGATCCTGCGCCGGTGCTTGCCCCGTAGGCGCTATCGATATGGGTGATGCTCACTATGAAGTTAATGCGGATTCCTGTGTTGATTGCGGAGCCTGCGAAGGTGCCTGCCCCGTAGGTGCTATTTCCGCTCAGTAAGCTGCAGCATTCAAAAAGAGTCCGGCAAATGCCGGACTCTTTTTTTGTGCGATAAGCCTGTCAAGCGGACGTCATGCTTGCATGAACGGACATTTGACAGGCAACGGACATCGAGCGGCTTGCCGCGAGATGGACTTATCGCACTTGTGCGCAGCACAAGGATAAGCCTGTCAAACGGACGTCATGCTTGCATGAGCGGACATCAGTTTTTGTATTTTTCCGCCCATTCATCATACGGAATCGCAGAAATCGTGTCGACTCCGTAATACTCCTCATAGGCCACATTGATCCAGTATCCCGGATCTTCTGTCAGATCGCCGTTATAAGCATCGGAATATTTATTGGCAAAGTCAGGATGGAGCTGCGCCACAATGATATCGTAATTGCCGGCTTCCTTCTGCTCCAGGATATAATTTTCCCGTTCTTTGATATCCCGCGCAATTCTCTGAAGATTTGTCCCACAATCTATATAGGTAAAAACAAAGCTCAGTGTCATGGCAACGGCAGCGCTGTAAATGACCGCCCGCACCCAAAAGCTGCCTGTGCTTTCATGAGATTCCGCCGCCTCACGTTCCTCCGCGGCACAGCTGCAGATTCCCTGAACCACTGCAATAATCAGGAAGATCCCGGCGCCGAAATAAGCCCTGGGCTGAGGCTCCGGAGACAGGACAAGCGCATAGGCAGCCGCCAGAAATAAAAACAGAAACAGCGCACGGTTCCAGAGATATTTCCCGGCCTGCAGACAGATCTGTGTCCACTTCTGCCCATTCAGCTTTTTCTGATTTCTCAGAACTGTCAGCACTACCGTGACCATCAGTATCACCAACAATACAAAGAAATATTCCCGTATCGTCAGACAGATCTTCTGGAACCGGGAGATATATTTAAGCAGTCCCGAATAATTTTCCTCTGTGAGAGCAGCCCGCACCTTATAGCCCGGTGCCCGGATCATCATAAAAAAGCCCAGCACGGCGCCGATTGTACCGGTAATCAGATACGGCGGAACTTTTTTGATGTGAGTACGGGAAAAGATCACCAGAATCAGCGCAAACAATATTCCCGCGCCGGAGGTATTCTCATTACACCAGCCTGCCACAAAGCCCATCACAAAACTGATCACCGCAAAGCCTGCTGCCGGAATGAGACTGCTGCTTCCCGTAATATCCGCCCGGAGTCGAAGTCGAATGACCGTCATAAAACTCAAAATAAAAAAGCTTCCCCAGAGATAATTGCACGCGCCGTCTTTCCACAGGACCGTCTGTGCGAAATCGACCGTAAAGATCCATATGCCAAGCTGAATCAGCAGCATGACAAACGGACTCCATTTATTTCTTTTTTCAATATTCAGGTAAATGAGGACCGCCATTCCCTCAAAGATCAGACTGTTGACCACCTTGAAGACCGGATCCGGAAATACCATGAAGATCCTCATCAGCAGATGAACAACGGAACGGCCGTTATTACAGTGGTACTGCTCGATCTCCTGCTGCACCAGTCCCCAAAAGGATCCGGCGCTTCTTGCCAGCCGTGCGTACGGATAATCATCTGTCAGCATAGGCGTCCAGTGGTTGAAAAGCAGGATCCCCAGAAAAGATATCAGCAGAATTGCGATCACAGCCTTCTGCCCTTTTTCAGTTCTTTTTGACGTCATAAAATTATTCCTTCCGGATCTTTTATTCTTAGCTGTTCCGCTTCAGAACATCCTTGAGCCGTGACAGTTTTCCTCTTTTTGCCTGTTTCTCCCGCTCCTGCAGCTTTTGTTTCTGTTCGGCCAGTTTCCTGTCAAATTCTGTTTCGGATTCCATCCATTCATTGACCTCATATCGCTGCTCCAGGATCGTCGGAAGCATCCTCTCGATCATGAAGGCCTCCGCAGGAAAACCGGGCTCCAGCGTATAGTTCAGAATCTTATTCAGGTTGCGGTAAAACACCGGGGAATGCACCAGGATCTGCTCACTACGGACAATATAGCAGCC
>R20__coassemble_1359_pt1 | contig 13892 bp, 11 predicted proteins | sample R20__metabat2_low_PE_019 | metagenome-assembled genome bin R20 | reverse complement strand
GAAGTATATTCTGGGACAGGGTCTCTGGTATTGGGCGCTGATCGTACTGGGACAGGCCTGTGAACCGGGATTTAAAAAGATCATCGCGGTGCTCCGGATCAATACGAAGACCTTCAGCTGGCATCTGTTCCAGTCCCTGAGGGTCTATTTCCTGGTCTGCTTCGGCAACATGTTTTTCCGGATCGAAAGCCTGGGGGAAACTCTTCGGGAGATGAAAAACGGGATCTCTGTTTTTAACCCTCAGATCTTTTTTGACGGATCGCTGTATCAGCTCGGGCTGGATGAGAAGAATCTGTGGCTGCTGGTGATCAGCCTGCTGATTCTGCTCGGGATGTCCGCCATGCAGGAAACGGAGAGTATCCGTGCGCGGCTGGCCCGGCAGAACTTCCTGTTCCGCAGAGCTGTGCTGATGCTTACTCTGTTTGCAATCATTATCCTGGGAACCTGGGGACCCGGGTATGATGCTCAGGCGTTTATATACGCGGGATTCTGAAAAGTTGAAACTCAAGTGACATTTATGCGTATATCAGCTTGATCGGTATTGACAAATTATGCCGGACCAATCAATGGCAGAAGCTGAAAACGGCGGCTTTAATACTTCGGCACAGTCTCATCCCAGCCGTGGTTAAATTCTTTGATAAACAGTTCTTCTCCGGTCACGCGGCTGTAAATATGTACCCGGACATCGGCATCGTTGGTATTGTTGATCGGATCGCCTGCTCCGACACCGAACAGGTAGGGAAGCTGATTCATCAGCGCTGTCTCATTTTCATCAAACTGATAATTGTTAAAGGTCTCGAAATAAGCCCCCAGATCGGTGTCGTACAGCATCGTGATCAGGGTCTTGAAATCCTCTTCTTCTTCCATATCCTTCAGGATTACATTATTCCAGTAGATATCATAGCCTTCATACCAGTGAGCATAGGCCGGATCGCTTCGGTGATCCTCCAGACCGCAGAGCTGCGTGAGTGTTTTGCCCAGATAGTCGGTGACCTTGGTGGCGCCGGCGCGGTTTAAATGCGCGTTGGAATCACAGGCATCCGTATTCACGTCAATGATGTCCTCATACAGCATATTCAGGTAAGGGACGCCTTCCTCTTCCGCCAGAAGAGCAGCCGTATTGGCTTCCTGCTGACGTTCGATCTGAGCTTCAAAGGGCATAAACATCAGTACCGGCTGAATATCATATTCCCGGCAGAGCTCGATGAACTTCCGGATATAGACCATGCCTTCCCGATTTTCGTTAAGATCCAACACATCATCCCGTGACAGCTGAGCCTGGGGGACGGAAGCGTGCCAGCCGTGATAAAAGACCGCGCCGCGCTGCTGATTATATTCCTTCTCTCCGAAGAGATCCTCACCCGTCATCTCACTCCAGCGGGTATGATAGACCATCAGGGGCAGCAGCAGCTGCATCCGGTCGGAAAAGGTCGGACACATGTCGATCGAGGAGCGGATCTTCTCACTGTTTAAAGGAAAAATATCAAAGCCGTTATGCAGCATACTGACCGGGCAGATATTGTCCGAGGTACGAGCAAGACCCAGACAGTCCAGAACGGCTACTTTGGGGACATGGTACTGCAGAGACAGCCGGAACATCCAGTAGGAATATTTGATGCCGAAGCCTCCGGTACCGAAATTGTAGGAGGTAATGCCGTAGTCGCGCCAGAGCTGGTAGGGATGGACGCCGGTTTCCACGATACTGGCCCCCAGAAAGATCACATCAGTGTCCTCATGATCCTCCACGTAGGGCTGGTATTCCCAGGAGGCGTCCGTCCGGAGCATGATCCGGTTGGCAGCAAACAAAAATGCGGCTATAATAGAAAGAACGATGATCAGGTCGAGGACTCTGATCGGCAGAGTATGCTTTTTCATAAAATTTCCGTCCTTGAAGAGGTATGGCTGCAGCGGCCGACTGCTGATATCATGCAGCAATCTTAACATATGATTTGTAAGCAGCCATAGAAAGCAGTTGTATTTGATGTTGGTCCTGCGGTGCTGCAGCCTCGATGATTATAGCATATTCGGCAGCCCTTGAGCGGATCTGGGCGGAATTATTTCATTTGTCCCGGAGCAAAGCTTTTGAAGGCTGAGAGACAGACAAGCTTATATACTTTATAAAAGATACGGATTATAAACATAGATACGGATTATAAACACGGATACGGATTATAAAAACAGATACGGATATACAGGATAAAATGATTTTTTTTAAGAATATTCATCAAAAGTTCCTTCAGCATAGAGACAGCCTTCTGCTGTTGGGAGCGGATCTGCTTCTGGTGATGCTGGCCTACGGCGGCTTTTACCGGCCGGGTTACTGCGCGGATACTGTCTGGCATATGATCGAGCCCCGGACCAGTATCGAGACCTGGCTCAAAAACGGACGCTATCTGGCCTGTGCCCTGAGCAGCTTCCTGATGAATCACGGCTTTTTGGCAACGGATCACTATATCATTTGTTTTGGGATCTTCCTGATCTTTCTGACACTGGCGATCTTCTTTTTCCAGCAGGGGATGAAGAGGGGATTCAGCAGTGTTGAATTATCTCACCGTGAACTTCCGACTCCGGACGGCTTTCCGGTTCAGAAGGGAAGCATTCCGCTTCAAATTGTGTTTGTGCTCTGCACGGCATTGCCCTTTATCAATGTTCTTTTCACCGAAAACTTCATGTTTACGGAGTGTTTTCTGGTCTTTCCGTTCGGATATTTTCTGGCGGCACTGGCCTTTTACGCTTATACCGCTGCCGATACTGCCAGTGCGGGCCTGAAAGCAGGAGCGCGCAGATCCCGCATCCCCGGGGCGGTTTTACTGATGCTGCTTGCTGCCATGTTTTATCAGAACAGCTGCATCCTGATGCTGATTTTTATTTCCGCTTATCAGATTCTGCGGGCCGGTTACAGACTGTCATGGACACTGATTCTGAAGGAAGTGGTCACCGCGGTCGCGGTAGTAGGACTCACAGTGGCGGAAATGAAGAGCGTGGATATTTTCGTCCGGATGGGTCTGATCATAGACCAGCAGAAGGAGACCTCTGTACAGACGATTCTGAACAATTTAGGCCGTCTGCCCGGAGAACTGCGGGATATGCTCTGCTCCAGTGCTCAGCTGCTTCCGCCGGTCTGGTTGCCGCTTTTGATGCTGATCGGCGGCGTGGGACTTCTACTGATTCAAATGCTCTGTTCCGGGAGAGGCAGGGATTTTATCCTTGTTCTGCTTTTTATTGCGGAAGGCTTTTTAATGACCTTTCTGTTTCCGGTGCTGGGCGGCGGCTTTAATCCGCGGCTGACCCTGGTGTTTTACGGTGTGATCGGGCTGACGGTGCTGATGGCAGCGGGTTTTGCGGGCAGTACAGCCGCGGCAATTCAGAAGGGATCGGCAGAAACAACCGAAAAGAGCAGCACATCGGGGCCGGCAGCAGGTTTGTCTGCTTTGGCGATTATCCTGTTTATGGCCGTCCAGATCATCTTCTGCAACGTGATCATGTCCAACCACTATATCAGCAATACGCTGGATGAGCTTTATTCACAGCAGGTTCTGAACCGGATCTATCGATACGAGGCGGAAACCGGCGAAACGGTCCGGACGATCGCAATTACTTTCGATACCTATGCGGAATTTTCCTATCCGCAGGTCCGTTACCATCGGGATCAGATCAACGAGCGCGTAATCAGCATGTCGCCGTACTGTCTGATCGAGATCCTGTCCGGGGATGAGAAGAATTTTGAAACGACGCGTGAGATCGATCCGGAGATCCAGGCGCAGTATTTTGAGGGCAAAAACTGGGACGAATTCGTTCCGGACGAGCAGATCGTCTTTAAAGGCGACACCTGCTACTGGTGTATATTCTGACCAGGCACGACATCGGTGTCCTGCACTGAGTCGGGAGTGCATCGCCGGATCAGAAATTTGACGATCGAATCCGGAATTCGACTCGCAGAAAAGAGGAAACATGATTCAACCGGCAGAGCGTCTTTACAGAATCGGAGAAGGCATCATTACGGCGGTTGCCGGTCTGATCCTTCTGATCCTGACGCTGAACACTTTTTTTGTGCATATTCATATAAACATGGAACGCGGCGAGCTGTTTCTTTTGAGAAACGGCGCCGTCTATTTTGCTGTACTGATCCTTGTGATTTTGGGAATGGTCGTGCTGAAAAAGCCGCTCGGACATTTTTCGGAGAAACAGATCTTCCTTTTCTTCTCGGGCTGTTATCTTGCCGGCGGGATCTTCCTGATCCTGAATCAGGGGGGTGGAATCAATGATGATGCCGCGATCATCTTCAGCTATGTGGAAAAGTTCAATGTCGGGGATTACTCCGCTTTGAATGATGCCCGGTATTTCAGCTACAATCCGACGCTGCTGGGGCTCTTAACCTACGAGCGGCTGCTGTCGCGGATCAGTTATGATCCGCTCCTGTATTATTTTGCGGAGCTGTTCTTCCTGATGCTGGCCGATTTTCTGATCTGGCGGCTTAGCGCGCTGCTGATCCCGGGGGATGTCAACAGCCTGAAACGCAAATATGTCATCGTGCTGCAGCATCTGTTTCTGGCGGCGTTTTTCCATATCCTTCTGGTGTACGGTATGATAGTGGGACTGAGTCTGTCTGTACTGACGCTGTATCTGCTGGTCCGGGAGCAGAAGAGCAGCAGGATACCAGTCCGGATTCTGTATGCGGGCGGTCCTGTCGATGATCTGCGCCTACAATATCAAACAGAACTACGGTATTATGCTCGTTGCTGTGGTTATTCTGGAATGTATGGATTTCCTGCAGAGCAGACGGAAGGGAAACCTGCTGCTGATCCTGGTGATGGTGATCATTGTGATCGGCTCACAGAAGCTGCTGCTGAACAGCTACCGCTCGGTCAGCGGGATCGATATGGGAACCGGAGAACCGATCCAGACGTATTTCGCGATGGGGCTGCAGGACAATGAGGTCAATCCGCTGAGAGCCGGCTGGTACAACGGCTATAATTTTGAGACCTATGAGGACAATGATTTTGATGAGACTGTGACACGGCAGCTGGCCGATCAGGAGATCGCGGACCGGCTTTCCTTTTTCGCGGCGCATCCCGGGGAGGCAGTCTGGTTTTTTGAACGCAAGCTCCTGACGACCTGGAGCGAACCGACCTATGAATGCATCGCGCGGGGGCCCTCCGAGGCAAAAGGAAGAACCAATCAAACTGCCGTTTTGCAGAGCCTTTATGAAGGCGACTGGCTGTATCAGATCTACGAGGTATACCAGTGGGCGATCGATCTGCTGATCTATGCGCTGGCCTTTTGGGGAATCATCCGGAGACTGCGCAGGAGAAAGCCCTTTGAGGTCTGTCAGCTGCTGCCTTACCTGTATCTGATCGGGGGCTTTCTGTTCCATCTGGTCTCCGAAACCAAGAGCAGCTACGTGTTTATGTATGTGTATATGCTGGTACCCGCGGCAGCAGCCGTGCTGGCGGAGATGATGAACGAAATCGAAAATCGGCCTTTAAAAAATAAAACGATGTAACATTGCTTCTGTGAAGCCTGTTGAAAAACGATGAAACTTGTTGAAAAACTGACAAAAATCTATATGATTCCGCTCGCTGCGCTGCTGGTCTTTCTGTTTTTCTGCAGTCTGACGCAGACGACCGTAACCGCGCTGTATCAGGACAATGAGCACCCTTCCTATATGAAGGATCCGGTACTGCTGATGCTTTTGGTGCTGGCGCTTTCACTGGTGCTGCTGTATGTGATCTGCCGGTATGTGATCCGGAATCAGAAGATCCGCACAGGGAGCCTGCGGGCGGCAGCTCTGGTCTGGGCAGCGGCCTGGTGCCTGTTTGCGGTTTATGTCTTTCGGTGCGGGGTCTCCTCTGACGGCATGAATGTCAATATCCTGGCAGGGAACCTCCTGGACGGTGATTACCAGGCGATCCTGGACAATCCGTATTTCCAGGTCTATCCCTATCAGATCTACATGGCGGAATTTTTTGCTTTTGTCTATCGGATCATCGGCCGGGATAATTATATCGTGTTTCAGTTGATGAATGCGGTCCTGATTATTCTTGCCATGCTGGCGCTGCAGAAGATCACGGATGAGATCTTCAAAGGCGGCAAGGAGACGGCCTGTAAGACTGCCGGGGCTGCGGCGGAAACCGGCACAGAGACCGGACGCTGGCTGCCGGTTATTTCCATGCTGTACATTCCGCTTTTTCTTTTCAGCGCACTGATCTATGGGGACGTGATCAGCCTGTGTCTGGGACTGTGGGCGATCTTTTTTACCCTCCGTTATCTTCAGACGGATCGTTGGCAGTATCTGATTCCGACGGCGGCGCTGTTTTGCCTGGCAGTCATTACCAAGGAAAATACCAAGATCATGCTGATGGCGTTTTTTATCATCATGGTGCTGAAGACCTTTACCGACCGCAGATGGCTGCGGCTTGTGCTGGCCGGCGCAGTAGTTGTGATCGGACTATCCGGCACCTTTACCATCCGGCAGGCTGTGACCCGGCAGATGGGACTGGACAGCTTCCCGGAAGGAACGCCGCTTCTTTCCTGGGTCGTCATGGGCGTGCAGGATACGGATGAGAGCGGCGTGGGCTGCGGCTGGTTCAACGGCTTTACTTCCAATGTCTATGAAGAGAGCGGCCGGAATCCGGAGCTGGCGGCCGAGCTGAGCAAAGAAGCCCTGAAGGAGGCGATCAGCTTCCAGCTGCAGCATCCGAAGCATATGATCTATTACTATTATAAGAAGTTCATTTCCTCCTGGAATGACTCCTCCTTTATGATTCAGCAGCTGAATGAATGGAATTCCCGGCATTCCGAGAATAAGATCCCTCTGTCGGATGTGTTCATATACGGCAGCGGCTATACCTTCCTGTTCTGGCTGATGAATTTCTGTCATCTGATCGTGACCTTCTTTGTCGCGATCGGCGGCATCGCGGTGCTCCGGAAATGGTCTCTGCCGGCAGCTTATCTGCTGCTGAACGTGTCCGGCGGAGTACTGTTTCACGAATTCGTCTGGGAGACCAGCGGCAGATATGTGCATCCTTATTATGTCATGCTGATGCCGGTCGCGGCATACGGATGCTGCGTGTTTTACAGATGGGCAGGAAAAATTAAAATAGGAAAAAATGAATACAGGAGCATGAATTGAATCAGAATATATATGAAGTACATGTTGAATGGGATGAAGATAAGAACAGAATCAATATAGAAAAGCATGGAATTTCTTTCGAAACAGCTGCCCTTGTGTTTGCGGATGAGAATTGTCAGGAATTATATGATGAAGATCATAGTATAGATGAAGACCGATATATAGCGATCGGCCTGGTTGAAGAGGTATTATTTGTTGTACATACTGTAAGAAATGAAAACATCAGACTTATTTCGGCCCGGCTGGCAACAAAAACAGAAAGGAACTTTTATTATGATAGTATCCGTTGAAGTAAAAAAAGGTCAAAAGCCAACAATTGATCAGATTAATGAGATTAAGGCGGCTTCCATGAGAGAATATACAGCAGATGATGAAGCACCGGAGCTTTCTGTGAATCAGTTGAAACAATTTAAGACTGCTGCTGAAAAACGACATAATAAAAATCAGATCACACTTACATTGTCCGATGAGGAAATGAAGACGGCGAAGGGATTCGGAGCAAATTACAGGGAAATTCTTGGCCGTTTACTTGCTCTTGCCATGAAGGATCAGGAAATTCTCGGAAAGATTCAATTATAAAACTGATATTTAGAACTTATCATGCAGAGAATATTGACTATATGCCGGATTACAATGATTAAAATCGGCACCGGGGAATAACCATGCAAAAAAAACTGAAGCAAATATACAGCGAATGTCGGGACAATATTTCCGGTCATCAGGCGCTCTTTAAGGCGTTGCTGATTCTCTTTATCATCTATCTGCTTTCCATCAGCACGATCCTCCGGGCCAATATCAGCTATATCGATGATTACGGCCGCGTGATCAGCGGCCATAAGGGCTGGGAAAACTTCAGCCGCTACAGTTCCTGGTTCCTTTCGGGACTGATCCACGCAGGGAACTTTCTGGCGGATATCTCGCCGCTGACTCAGATCATCGGCCTGCTGTTTCTGTCAGCAGCCGGTATCATTACGATCTATGTACTGGGCGGGAAGCAGCAGAAGGTCAGCTTCTGGCAGCTTGCAGCCGTCTTTCCGCTGGGACTGTGTCCGTATTTTCTGGAATGTATATCCTACCGGTTTGATTCACCCTATATGTCCCTGTCGGTCCTGGCGGGGGTGCTGCCGCTTTTGTTTGCGGAGAGCAGCATCTGGATTTTTTTACTGGCCTCCTTCGGCGGGACCCTCCTGATGCTGACCACTTATCAGGCGGCGTCCGGCATTTTTCCAATGGCAGTGATCGTTTACAGTCTGAACTGTTGGGTAAGAAGGAAGCGGACCGGTTCGGGGCAGAAGGACATCCTGCTGCGTATCGCGGCGGCCGCGGGCGGATATGTTCTGGCGGTACTCCTTTTCCTGAAGGTGATCATGAAGCCGGTTGAGGCGGTAGAGGGCTATATGTCCGCGGATATCGCGCCGCTCCGTGACGTACTGCCGCATCTGCTGCGGTATTATGAAACCGTTGCTTCGGACTTTAAGAGCTGGTGGCTGGTCGTGATGGGGCTGATCTGGCTGCTTTACATCCTGGTATCGGTCCGGGAGTCCAAAAACAATAAGTGCCTGACACTGCTGCTTGGCATAATTGCCTGCGTACTATGCGGAGCGCTGGCCTTTGGCATGTATCCCTTCCTGACGATTCCGCTGGAAGCGCCCAGAGCCATGTACGGGATCGGCGCGCTGATTGCCTTTCCGTCTGTATCACTGGTCAGCTATCGCCGGACTGCCGCAGGCAAGGCAGCAGCTTTTATTCTGACCTGGGCTTTTATTGTAGTGGCTTTTGCCTACGGGAATGCTTTTTCACAGCAGCTGGCCTATACGGATTTCCGGATTCAGGAGGTCATTGAAGAACTGAAGGGTCTGGACACGCTCAAAACGCCCCGGGAAGAACCGGTCAAGCTTCAGGTTGTCGGCGGAATCGGCAAGACACCGGTTATCGCGGGACTGATAACAAACTATCCGGTCATCGACAGCCTGATCCCCAAAACCTTTGACGGCAGTTGGGAGTGGAGTGTATGGTATTTCATGTATTATTACGATCTGCGAAACGCGGCGGCTTACTACGGATCCGATTATGATGACGCGGAGCTGGAAATTTACAGCGATACGATCTATCATACCATCAGCGGCAATGACGAGTATATCCGGATCGAACTGAAGTAATACATTTATTAAAGTAATTCATGTATAAAAACACCTGTCAATCATTACAGGCAGTATAAAGGAATCGGAGAACGAACATGGTGAACGAAAAAACAAACAAAATGAACTCCAAAGGGAAGAATCGCTTTCAGAAAATGACACTGGTCCTGCTTGGCCTGATCCTCGGGCTGTCCGTGATCGTGACAGTGGGAAGCACACCGGCACAGGCGGCGACGACCAAAGCATCCACATCGAAAACATCCTCCGCCGCTTCGCAGACGCTGTACAGCTGGTCCAAGGGCAAGACTGTCAGCATCCTGGGAGCGAGTATTTCCACCTTTGACGGATACGGTGTCCCCGGCTATGAGATGTGGTATCCCGCCAACAGCAAAACGATCAAAAAGGTCTCCCAGACCTGGTGGATGCAGGTCATCAATCAGACCGGCATGAAGCTGGGCACCAATGCCTCCTATTCCGGAAGCCCTGTCAGCGGCAAGCTGAACGATGAAACCGGTTTTTATTATATTTCCAATACCCGTGTAATGTCCCTGTGCGTGACAGACCCTAAGACAGGCCTCGCCGTTGCGCCGGATCTGATCATCGTCAAGGGCGGTACCAATGATATGTTTCTGGGCAGAAGCCTGGGAGAATACTGGCCCGGCAAGAAGCTGATGAATACGACGGAGACTGATATCTTTACGGATGCCTATGATTATCTGCTGACGATCCTGCAGAAGGTCTATCCGACATCCAAAATCCTTTGCCTGACCTGCACCCAGGTCTATGATCCTGACAAGAACTATCAGGAATACGTCAATGATCACAAGAACACCATCAATGATTATGATGAAATGATCATTGCCATCGCCAATGCGCATAATATTCCTGTTATCGACACCCGAAATGCGGGGCTCACGGTTTCCGAAACGGAAGACGGTACGCATCCGAATGCCAAGGGGGCGACAAAGCTGGCCAATTATATCGTGAGCCAGATGAAAAAAATACAGGTGAAGTAACAAGATAAGACGGATTCCATCAACGGGCGAAACAGATCAGGATGCAGTCGGGCTTACAGATTCAACAGGTATAAAACCGAGATGCATGAAGGCAACGCACACGAAGCGTGCAGATACGGCTGAGGTACACGGTGTCGATACATAGTCACAAGGGGCAGAAACGAATCTTATTTGTTCTGGATCTCATTACAATCATTCTGGCATTTGGCGCGTCTATGACCATTCGCTATTGTCTGGTGCCGATGCTGTATACGGTGGATAAAGTGATCAACTGGGATTTTTACCGCCTTTTCCTGGTGGTCACTGTTATGCTTTATGTGCTGATTTTCTTTTTTATCTTCAGCAGTGAAGAACTGCCCTCGGAACAGGATTTTCTGCAGAAATGTCAGTGCGTTTTCAAGCACCAGCTGCTGCTTTTATTCTCTACGGTCGCCATATTTTATCTGATCCACCGGGCAGGTTCTATTTCCCGGATTTTTCTGGCTTTGTTTACGGCAAGCTGTATTCTGCTGAATATCCTTGCCCGGAGATGGTACGGAAAGCTTATTTTTGATATTGACAGTGATAGGTGGAGGTCTATTCCGGCAGTATATATATCCGACCAGGTCCGCTTGGAGAGCACAGCCGGTAAGCTGCCCCTGAAGGATAAAGATCATAAGAGCTACGCGGAATTTACTATTGTCAGAGAGATAGGACTGGCTGATCTTGCTGAAATGACAGCACAAAAAGATATGACGCTGTTTCAGGATATCAAATATGCCATTATTGATTCCGAACCCGGCAACAGTCCATCGATCCTGTATAAAGACGAAGATATCCTTCAAATGATCCGCTGCCTGGAAGCGGAAGGCGTCAGCGTATATCGGACAGCAATCCGGGATGGGCATGCGTTAAAAGCAGGAAACTTTTCTGTTGTCGGAGCCAATATGACGGAAGTATTTCCCTCCATGGAAAAGTGCTGCTGCATCCTGGGAGTGAACTATGTGGTTTCCAATGTTGAGCAGGCAGTCCTTTATGTTCAACAACATCTGAATCTATTGAAGGGTCATTACATCTGCTTCAGCAATGTTCATACGACCATCATGAGTACCGAAAATGAAGAATACAGGAACATCCAAAACGGGTCGGCCATTACCTTTCCGGACGGAAATCCTATCGCTCATGAGGAAAAACGGCAGGGGTACGAGGAAGCGGAACGAGTCGCCGGACCTGATTTTATGGAAGAAATGTTTGCTGCCACGATGAACGGGGAGCAGTCTCATTTCTTTTACGGAAGTACGGAAGAAACCCTGAATCAGCTTGTCTGTAATCTGAAAAAGCACTATCCCGGTATCAACATTAAGGGAACATATTCACCTCCGTTCAGAGCACCGGAAGAGGTTTCGGAGGAAACGGACCGCGAGGAAGTCGACAGAATCAATGCTTCCGGAGCGGATTATATCTGGATCGCTCTCGGAGCGCCCAAGCAGGAAAAGTGGATGGCCCTTCATGAAGGGAAAATATCGGGACTCATGCTTGGCGTGGGCGCGGGAGTGGATTTCCATGCGGGAACCATTTCGCGGGCACCCAAGTGGATCCAGCAGATGGGGCTGGAATGGCTCTACAGACTTCTTCAGGACCCGGAAAGACTGATTAAACGGTATCTGAAAACCAATTTGAAATTCATTTTACTTACAAGAATAAAAAAATAAATTGCAGAGGAAATAAGGTCTATGCGTACTGCTGAGGATACAGAAGGATTATATTTCCTGAAATTTATTGCAATGTTTTTTATTGTAATTTTTCATATACGGGTCTTTGGGGGAACTGTATTTTTGAAAAGCATTGCACGGTTTTCCGTCCTTGCCTTTTTCATGATCAGCGGTTATTTTACGGATCTGACAGTGAGTCCTTCCGAATTAAGTGCGATTTGCCGCAGGCGGATCCTCAAATCCGGAAAGCTGCTTGCGGAAGGCTTCCTTTTATATTTTGCGTTTGAGGTGCTGGTAAGGCTTTGGCGCACGGAGGGGGTGCTGCCGTTTTTGAGATCGGAATTCAGCATATTTAATATCGGCAAATTCCTTCTGACAAATGTAGTGCCGTGCGGTTCCCACTTATGGTATCTGTCGGCATTGATATATGTATATGTTCTGATCATGATTCTGTGCAGAACAGGCAGGCTGTCCTTCCTCCTTAGATATCAAAAGACCATTGTAGTTGTATTGTTTGGCATCAATATGATCTGCGGCGGAACAAGAATTTTTGCAGTGGATTTTCCGGAATGCCTGGTTCGAAACTGGCTTTTTACCGGAGTTCCGGCGGTACTTTTGGGCAATTGGATGCGGGATCTGAAAGTCAGTCAGAGGAATGCTGTTGCACTGATTCTTCTGGGAACAGCAGAATCTGTTCTTTCTTACAGCTGTCTGGGAGCCTGCAATTGTTTTCTCGGATCCATAGGGATCGCGATCGGCACCTTTTCGATGGCGCTGAATTTTAAGGCTGCTGAGCTTACCGGTTTTAAGAGCGGGCTTTTCCGGGAAATCTGCAAAATGGGAAAAGAGGATGCCGGAAACGTTTATGTGATTCATTTACTGGTTGCGACGATCCTGCCACAGACATACGTTTACGCGGTAACGGTCTGCGCGGCGTCTCTGCTGATCAGCAGAATGATAAACCGCATTCAGGCAATGTGTCGCGCTTGAAGGTAATGTGTCGATCGCGCAGGCAATCGATGATATAGGAGATCATGGTGGAAAAAATATCCTTTACGCCGGATGAACTGGTTTTTTATGTTTACTTTTCCATTCTGTTCGGCATGAAAATGATTGGAATATCAGACGGAAACGCGGTGTATTCTCTGCTGCTTCTTGCCGGCCTGGCCTTTTATGGGCTGAAGGAACTCATAACTCGCAAAACGGTTCTTGAGTGGATTTTGACCGTGCTTTTATTGGGAACAGCGATGCTGATCTACCTTCACAGCGGCGAAAAAGCAATGCTTCTGGATTTTTCTCTGCTGCTGGCTGTAAAAAATGTACCCGAGAAAAGAGTGTTCTCCCTGGCGGGAATCCTGTTTACCTGCGGGCTGGGGACAATCACCTTCCTGAGGGTCTTCGGTATTCTTCCGGATAACTATAAAATCCTGCCCGATTATTTCGGCGGCTACACACTTCTTCATTCTCTGGGTTTTCCGCATAACAATGTAGTTCTTACAACCTTTGCGATCGGCTCCATGACGATCCTGTACTTATGCGGCAATAAAAGTAAATTAAGGACTGCCGGAGTGACCTTATTGCTCTGGGTCACAGCAGGTGGATATTTCCAGTATGTTACAGGGCGTACCGGATTCATTGCCTGTGTACTGTTTGGTCTGCTTAATTTTTATTTTCAGTTTTATTATAAAGGAAGAGCTTTTGAAAAGATCTGCATCCGTCTGGTTTATCCGTTTTGTGTCGTTGTTTCGGTGATCCTTCCGCTGATATTGAAGCTTACAACGTATCAGAGCTCTATTGAAGATCGGTTAAGACTGGCCTACTATTACTATCAGAATAACACTCCGAAGCTGTTCGGACAGGTGCTTTCCAATCCGCAGGGAGAGGTATTCGGGGTCGATATTGCGCTGTTTAATTT
>R20__coassemble_1228_pt1 | contig 15131 bp, 11 predicted proteins | sample R20__metabat2_low_PE_019 | metagenome-assembled genome bin R20 | reverse complement strand
TATGAGGACTGCCCGTATTATGAACAGCTGATGTACGCGGGAGACTCCAGGCTGGAAATGCTGTTCACCTATGAGTGCTCCGGAGATACCCGGCTTCCGGCTTACGGGATCGAGCTGTTCGCGGATTCCATGACGGAAGACGGACTGATTCAGTCCAGAATGCCTTCCAGATCTCTGCAGATCATTCCGGTATTTTCTTTATATTTTGTGCTGATGCTGGAGGATTATATCAAAGAGACCGGCGATACAGCACGGATGGCACCCCATATCGCAAAGGCGGAAAGAATTATAGAGACCTTCCTGGGAAAACGGACTTCCGAGGGGTTGATCGCGCCGCAGGGCTACTGGGATTTCTTTGACTGGGCTAAAGAGTGGGAGAACGGTGTGCCGAATGCGGTCAGGAACGGTGCTTCCGCGCTGCAGAATCTGCTTTTTGTCTATACGGTTCAGAGCCTTGCAAGGATCCTGCCGTTGTACCACAGGAAAGATCTGGCGGATTATTATCTGGAAGAGGCGACCGAAATTCAGCAGCTGATCCGTGAAACCTGTTATAACGCGGAGAAAGGTTTGTTCCGTGAGGGACCCCGGACGGAGGAGTACAGTCAGCACACACAGGTCTTCGCGGTCCTTACGGAACTGGTAAAGGGAGAAGATGCCAAGGGCATGATGGAAAAGGTACTGGCGGATGAGAGTCTGGTGGCCTGTTCCTTTGTGCAGCGCTTTTATTTGTTCCGCGCTTTGGAGAAGACCGGTCTTTATGACAGGACGGAAAAACTGTGGGGAGCCTGGGAGGAATTTCTGGATCTTCATCTGACGACCTTCCCGGAAACGCAGTTTGCTCCCAGAAGCGACTGCCATGCCTGGTCCGCCATGCCGCTGTATGAATTCGGGATCCGTCATTGACAGATCGGGTTTATCGTTGTACCTTAATAGTAAATATTGAGTTGCGAGAGATGAGAGCATAACAATAACGGCGGCTGCCGGTTTATTGTTATGCTCTTTGTGCGATAAGGCCGGTGAGCAGTCGAGCAGTTATCGTGCCTCAACGAATTGACATTTGACAGTGAAGGAACAGAGAGTATGCGGGAAAGCTTTCGAACGGTCCTGGAAGACAATCCGGTGATCATCGCGATCAAAAATGAGGAAGAGCTGGAAAAGTGCCTGACGAAGGAACCGAAGGTTGTATTTGTGCTTTATGGTGACATCTGCTCGATCACCGGCATTGTGGCCAGGCTGAAGGAGGCCGGAAAGGTCGCGGTGGTTCATATGGATCTGATCATCGGCATCAGCGGCAAGGAAGCAGCGGTGGATTATCTGAAGGAGCAGGTTGGCGCGGACGGAATCATTACGACCAAAAGTAATCTGATCAAAAGAGCGCGGCAGCAGGGGCTCTATACAGTACTCCGTTTTTTTGTTATGGATTCGATGTCGCTGTTGAATATTGAAAAGCAGGTCGGACAGACCAGCCCGGATGTGATCGAGATCCTGCCCGGTGTGATGCCGAAGGTAATCCGGCAGGTGACGGAAAAGATGAAACGCAGCCGTGTGCCGGTGATCGCCGGCGGTCTGATCCGGGACCGGGAGGATGTCATGGCCGCCTTGAATGCCGGCGCGGTCTCGGTCTCCTCCACCAATGAGACGGTGTGGAATCTGTGAAAACGGGATTGACTGAACTGATTAAAACATAAAGAAGTGAGACACAGACAATACATAAAAAAAGATAAGTGAAAGAAATGAAATACCGGAAACAGGGAAAAGCACCGGTAAAAACGCGGAATATCATAAAGCAAAGGCGATGAAACGGCATGAAAGGCCGGGAAAACAGAGGGAGGTCTGCTATGGCAAAATATGTAATGGCACTGGACGCGGGTACGACGAGCAACCGCTGCATTCTGTTCAATGAACTCGGACAGATGTGCAGTGTGGCGCAGGAGGAATTTACGCAGTATTTTCCTCAGCCGGGCTGGGTAGAGCATGACGCGGATGAGATCTGGGAATGTATGCTTCGGGTAGCGAGGACCGCGTTGGAGCAGGCCGGAGCGCAGGCGGCGGATATTGCGGCGATCGGAATCACGAATCAGCGGGAAACCGCGATCGTATGGGATAAGGAGACCGGTGTGCCGGTTGCGCATGCCATTGTCTGGCAGTGCCGACGGACCGCGGAGTACTGTGACAGTCTGAAGGCGAAGGGACTGACGGAGGTCTTTCGTCAGAAGACCGGTCTGGTGATCGATGCTTACTTTTCCGGCACCAAATTAAGATGGCTTCTGGAAAATGTGCCCGGCGCCCGGGAACGCGCCGAAAGGGGCGAGCTGCTGTTCGGAACAGTGGAAACCTGGCTGATCTGGAAACTGACGGGAGGCAAGGCGCATGTGACGGATTATTCCAATGCGTCCAGGACTATGCTGTTCAATATCAACACACTTCAATGGGATGAGGAGATCCTGAAGGAGCTGAACATCCCTGCCTGCATGCTGCCGAAGCCGATGCCGAGCAGCTGTGTGTACGGTTATACAGAAGCCCCTTTCTTCGGGGGAGAGATCCCGATCGCCGGCGCGGCAGGAGATCAGCAGTCAGCCTTGTTCGGACAGACCTGCTACAACGAGGGAGATGCCAAAAATACCTACGGAACCGGCTGCTTTCTGCTGATGAATACCGGTGAGAAGCCGGTCTTCTCTAAAAACGGACTGGTCACAACGATCGCCTGGGGACTGGACGGAAAGGTCAATTACGCATTGGAGGGCTCGATTTTTGTCGCCGGTGCCGCGATCCAGTGGCTGCGGGATGAGATCGGGCTGATGACCTCCGCTGCCGAATCCGAAAAAATGGCCGCAAAGGTGCCGGATACCAACGGCTGTTATGTAGTGCCCGCCTTTACGGGACTGGGCGCTCCTTACTGGGATCAGTATGCCAGAGGAGCAATCGTGGGTCTGACCCGGGGTGTGAACAAATATCATCTGGTGCGGGCGACGCTGGAATCTCTGGCTTATCAGGTCAACGATGTAATCGGGGCGATGGAAGCGGATTCCGGGATCCCGTTGCGGGCGTTGCAGGTGGACGGCGGCGCGAGCGCCAACGACCTTCTGATGCAGTTCCAGGCAGATATTTCAGCAGCCCCTGTCCGCAGACCGGCCTGTGTGGAAACAACCGCAATGGGTGCGGCATATCTGGCAGGACTGGCAGTCGGTTACTGGAAGAACAAAGAGGACGTAGTTGCCAACAAGCAGATCAGCAGGACCTTCTTCCCTGAAATGACTCCGGAGCAGCGTAGGCAGAAGCTCAGAGGCTGGAAAAAGGCAGTGGAGAGATCCTTTGAATGGGCAAAGGAGGACGAAAATGCATGATATTGTGATTATCGGAGCCGGTGTCGCCGGCTGCGCAGCCGCCCGGGAACTGTCCCGGTACGAGGCGGATATTCTGGTTGTTGAAAAATGTGAGGATGTCTGCTGCGGAACCTCCAAGGCCAACAGTGCCATTGTTCATGCAGGCTTTGACGCGGCGGAAGGGTCATTGATGGCAAAGCTCAATGTGGAAGGAAACCGGATGATGGAGCAGCTTTCCATAGATCTGGACTTTCCCTTTGTCCGGAACGGATCCATGGTTGTCTGTACCAATAAGGAAGAACTGGACGGCCTCAAAACCCTGTATGACCGCGGAATCGCAAACGGTGTAGAACAGCTGCGGCTTCTGAATAAGGAGGAGGCGCATGAACTGGAGCCGAATCTGTCCGATGCGGTGGAGGGAGCACTGTTTGCGCCGACGGGCGGTATCGTCTGTCCTTTTAATCTTACGATCGCGCTGGCGGAAAATGCCGCGGCAAACGGAGTGAGGTTTCAGTTTGATACGCAGGTGCTGGGGATAGAAGCAGGGACCTCGGAGCAGGAACGCTATTACATCCTGCATACCGATCAGGGAGATATTGAGACCCGGTACGTGGTCAATGCGGCAGGCGTTTACGCGGATGTAATTCACAATATGGTCAGTGAAAAGAAGATGACCATCATTCCCAGACGGGGGGATTACTGCCTGCTGGATCATACCGCGGGAAAGCATGTAACGCATACGATCTTCCAGCTTCCGACAAAGCTCGGCAAGGGAGTTCTTGTGACACCGACCGTTCACGGAAACCTGCTGGTAGGTCCAACGGCGGTGGATATTGAGAATAAAGAAGGAACCAATACGACAAGGGCCGGTATCGATGATCTGATCGAAAAAGCCGGAATGACCGTGAAAAATATCCCGATGCGTCAGGTCATTACCTCCTTTGCAGGGCTTCGGGCGCATGAAGCGGGGCATGAGTTTATTATCGGAGAGACTGAGGACGCGCCGCAGTTTATCGACTGCGCCGGCATTGAATCTCCCGGCCTGACCAGTGCTCCCGCAATCGGTGTGATGGTCGCGGATATTCTGAAGGAGAAGCTTTCGCTGATCGAAAAAGAGAATTTTATCCCGACCAGAAGGGGCATCACAAAAGTTTCTGAACTGTCTCTGGAGGAACGGAACGAGCTGATCCGGAAGGATCCGTCCTACGGACAGATCATCTGCCGCTGCGAAATGGTGACAGAGGGCGAAATTCTGGAAGCCATCCATCGGCCGATCCCGGCCAGGTCTCTGGATGGTGTCAAGCGCCGGGTCCGCGCGGGGATGGGACGCTGTCAGGCAGGCTTCTGCAGTCCCAGGACCATGGAGATCCTGGAGCGCGAGCTGGGGTTGAAGCCGGAAGAAGTAACAAAGGCGGGCAAGGGTTCGGAGATTGTTCTGGGCCGTACGAAGGACTGACAGGGAGCCGGAGCTTGGGCTTTTTCGATTGCGGGAAATGTTGACCAGACAGGTTTATACGTTCAAATGAAAGGGTTCTGATGCATTTGAATGGAAACTGTCGATCGGAGGACAGGAATGAAAGAATACGATATTGTAATAGTGGGCGGCGGCCCCGCAGGGCTTGCGGCAGCTTCCGCGGCCCGGAAGGCAGGATGTCAGAGTGTTCTGATTCTGGAGAGAGATAAAGAGCTTGGCGGGATCCTGAATCAGTGTATTCATAACGGCTTCGGCCTTCACACCTTTAAGGAGGAGCTGACCGGACCGGAGTATGCAGGACGGTTTATCGCGCAGGTGAAGGAACTGAACATTGAATACCTTTTAAATACCATGGTCATGGACATCAGCGCTGATAAGATTGTGACCGCCATGAACCGGACTGACGGAATGTTTCAGATCCGGGCGAAGGCTGTTATTCTGGCCATGGGCTGCAGAGAACGCTCCAGAGGCGCCTTAAATATTCCCGGCTATCGGCCGGCCGGTATTTTTTCCGCCGGAACGGCCCAGCGTCTGGTCAATATTGAAGGACAGATGCCGGGACGGGAGGTCGTGATTCTGGGCTCTGGTGACATCGGGCTGATCATGGCCAGAAGAATGACGCTGGAGGGCGCAAAGGTCAAGGTGGTGGCTGAACTGATGCCCTATTCCGGCGGACTCAAGCGGAACATCGTTCAGTGCCTGAACGATTTCGATATCCCCTTAAAGCTCAGTCATACGGTCGTTGATATCCGCGGAAAGGAACGGCTGACCGGCATTACACTGGCTGAGGTGGACGGAAAAGGCAAACCGATCCCGGGCACGGAAGAGGATTATGAGTGCGATACACTTCTTCTGTCCTGCGGTCTGATTCCGGAAAATGAGCTCTCCAGAGGAATGGGCGTGGAGCTTTCGCCGGTGACCTCCGGGCCGGTGGTCAATGAAAGCCTGGAGACCAGCATCCCCGGTGTTTTTGCCTGCGGCAACGTGCTGCATGTGCATGACCTGGTCGATTATGTTTCTGAGGAAGCTGCGAAGGCCGGTGAGAATGCGGCAGCCTATGCGGCGGGAACTGCGGGAGCCGGAAGCGCGGGCGAGGCAGCTGCAAAAACGGTTTTAAAAAACGGAACGGAAGACAGCGAAGATAACGTCCGGGCTGCGTCTGTGGAGATCTTGGCAGAGGGCGGCGTCCGCTATACGGTTCCGAAACGGATCCGGCCTGAGAAGATGAGCGATCTTCTGACGGTGCGTTTCCGGGTCGGGGCAGTTTACAGGGATTCCTATATCAGTGTTTATTTTGATGAGACAAGAGTTCAGCATCGCTTCCGTAAGGTCATGGCACCCGGCGAAATGGAGCAGATCGTGCTGAAAAAAGCCGATCTGAAGGACGCGGGAGTAAAGGAAATTACGGTTAAGATCGAAAAGGAATAAATACCGAAAGAAGAGGACAAAATGGAAAAACGTGAACTGACCTGTATCGGCTGTCCGCTGGGCTGCCAGATTACAGTGGAAATGGAAAACAAAGCAGTGCTTTCAGTGACGGGAAATACCTGCCCCAGAGGAAAGGCCTATGCGGAAAAAGAGGTCACAAACCCCACCAGGATCGTAACCTCAACCGTCAGAACAAAGGACGCGGACCGGCCGTATATATCCGTAAAGACAAGGGAAGACATTCCCAAAGGCATGATCTTTGAAGTGATGCGGGAAATCAATAAGATCACAGCCCAGGCACCTGTTGAGATCGGGGATGTCCTTTTGGACAACGTGGCCGGAACCGGCGCCGCGGTCATTGCTACCCGCGCGGCGGCAAAGATCTGAAGCGGCAGTCATTTCTCAGACTGCCGGACCGAAAAAATATCCTGTTTAAAGTTTCAGTCCGAATTCTTCCGGCAAAAACCGGGGACAGACATTTTCCTTTGTGGTAATGACAGAAGAGGCCAGGCGGGCACCGATCCCGCAGGCCTCTTTTAATGTCTTTCCGTAGGTGAGGCCGATGGTGACGCCGGCAAAGAACGCGTCTCCGGCACCGGTGGTATCGATGACATGCACCGGGACGGAAGGGACGATACCGGCTTCTTCGCCGGCGCTGTAATAGGCGGCGCCGCGGCTGCCCATGGTTACGACCATGCGGGAGAGACCTGCGGAAGGGCAGTTCTTTTGCAGAATCTCCACGATCTCCTCCGGAGATTTTCCTTCGTAATTTTCCATGAAATAGATGCCCGCCTCCTGAAGATTGCAGACAAAGCAGCTGATCCGCTGGATCAGATCCCGACGTTCAATGGCGATGCTCATGTTGGAGACGGCGGCATAAACCGGCTTGCGGTATTGATCCGCCAGCTGCAGAACGCGCTTGAGTGTATCGGTTTCTATATCAAATTCCAGCGCTACAGCGTCACAGGAAGCAATGATTTCATCGCCCTTTTCCTGCAGGAGACGCGTCAGCTCGGAAAGGTCGGGACGCTTGCTGATGGAGGCGACCACATCGCCGCTGTTGTCGAAAATCGCCAGCCAGGTTCCCATGCCGTCTTCACGGCGAATAATATAATCCGTATTGACCTTATGGTTCTCCAGCTTACGGATCACATCATCTCCCATGCCGCCGGGATCGATGACAGACAAAAAAGTCGGCCGCAGCTCCACATTGGCAATATCCTCCACGATGTTGCGGCAGACACCTCCGTGCAGCTGATCGACCCGGCCGCTGTTCCGGCCGCCCGGTATATACAGAGAGAGCGGATAGCCCTTTACATCTATAAAAGTTGCACCGATTACAACAATACCCATATTCACCTCCGGGAGCAGTATTTTACCTGTTGCAGGTTTATCATATTTTTGTCTTTTCAGCTTTATCGATGAGAATGCTCACAAGCGCATCTCCCATACTGTTTACCGGTACCATGAACATTCCGACCAGCGTTGAAATACCAATGATCAGGTTCGTAGCGTCCGCGGGAATATCCAGTATTCCCAGCAGACTGGCCAGCATAACAATCAGACTGCCGGGGACACCGGGTGCTGCCATTGAGAACAGCAGTATCATAAAGCCAAGCAGAAGAAGGGTGTTGGGCGTGATATCGATGTTATAGCATCTGGCTATAAACAGGCAGGTTACGATCAGTACAATGCAGCTGCCGTTCATATTGATCGTGGCCCCCAGAGGAATGACGAAGTTGCTGATCTTTTTGGAAATTCCGGCTTTGCCGCAGCATTCCAGCGACGTCGGAATTACAGCAGAGCTGCTTGCGACAGAGAAGGCGGTAAACAGTGTGGGTTCAAAATCCCCGTAAAATTTAATCGGATTGATCTTTTCAAGCAGCAGAGTTACGGTAAATACAACAAACATCAGAGCAAAACCGATCAGCAGATCCGCAAAGTACAGCAGCAGATCCGCGGCTTTATCCAGATCAAGGTTTACGGCGATTCTGGTCATGGAACAGAATACCACCAGCGGCATCATGCCCATCACCGTTATGGTGATCTTACAGATCAGATCATTGGCTATTCTGAGAAATTCTACAATCTTGTTTTTTTCGGAGTCTTCCAGTCTGAACGCGGCAGTTCCGAAAAGGCAGGCCATAAATATCACAGCAAGGATCTCATTATTCATCCATGCAGTGACGATGTTGGAAGGAAAAATCGCAAGTATAAAATTTTTGAGGTTTTCCCATACTGTCGCGGCGGTACTGACCGTATCGGGTGTGGCATCCGACAGATCCACCATTTCCAGCAGCGTTCCCGAGCCGCAGGGCATCAGCTGAAATATTCCGTAGCCGATCAGAATTCCGATGCAGGAAAAGACCGCAAAATACAGCAGCGTTTTGACACCGACTTTTCCCAGCTGTTTAAAATCCGAAAATTCCCCGACGCTCAGAGTAATCGAGCAGAATACGATCGGGACGATCAGCATCTTTAAAAGATTGAAGAAGATCGTAACAACAGTTCCGCACAGCTGCGCAGCGATAAATCCGCTTACCTCAGGTGGAAATATAAACCGGATAAGACAGCCGGATGCCAGTCCGCACAGCAGACAGATGAAATTGATCTGTAACTTTCCCAGCTTTATTTTATTCTTCATCATAATAATCCTTTCTCTGCTTCGACTGCCTGATAACATTTCCGCAGCTGTGTTAAATTATAGCAGAGAATTTGCTGTTTCGACGGAAGGATAGTTAATTATTTGATTTCAGGGGAGTCCCGCTCTGTTTATTTATAAGAACGGACCGGATCCGGCGGCAGGACATAAAACATGAGAATGCAAATGCGAAATGGGCAAAGGCGAAAATTTATAAACTTTTCGGAAAACAGCTTAACAATCCGGTCGGATTGTGGCATAATACGCGGGTGACCGAAAGGTCAGAAATAATGTTTTATGCCGTAATTACGGCAGCTTTTGTTTTACAGGAGGTAAATATTATGAAAAAGAAAGCTTTAAGCCTGGTGCTGAGCCTTTCCATGGCGGCAGCTCTTATGGCAGGATGCGGCAGCTCCTCTTCCTCTGCTTCCACAGAGCAGAAGACGGAAGAAGCAGCTGAAGAAACAACTGAAGAGACAGCGGAAGCTTCTGAAACAGCGGATGGCGCTGCTTTAAAGATCGCAATCTGCTCTTCTCCCTCCGGCGTGGATGACGGTTCCTTCAACACTGACAACTACAACGGAATCCTGAATTTCATCGCTGAAAATCCCAACAGCACGGTTACACCCGTCAGAGAAGAGACCGGCGATACCACTGCGGCGGTTCAGGCTGTTGCGGATATCGTAGCGGACTATGATGTTATCGTATGCTGCGGCTATCAGTTCGCGGGCATCGGTACACTGGCGGAAGAGAATCCCGATGTGGATTTCCTGCTGGTGGATTCCAATCCCACCAACGCGGACGGTGAGGAAACAGAGTATGAGAATGTATATGCAATGACCTTCTGCGAGCAGGAGGGTGGTTTCCTGGCCGGTGTTGCGGCGGCAATGACTACAGAGACCGGCAAGGTCGCTGTTGTTAACGGTATTGCTTATCCTTCCAATGTAAACTATCAGTACGGCTTTATGAGCGGCGTCAACTATGCCAATGCTCATTTTGATACCGATGCTGAGATTGTGGAGATCGCTTCCTATGCCGGAACGGATGTTACCGGCGCGAATGTCGGCGGCAACTATGTTGGGTCCTTTGCGGATGAAGCAACCGGCAAGGTCGTCGGTCAGGCGCTGATCAACGAAGGCTGCGACGTAATCTTTGTCGCTGCAGGCGGTTCCGGAAACGGCGTCTTCACAGCTGCCAAGGAAGCAGGCGATGTTTATATCATCGGCTGTGATACCGATCAGTATGATGACGGCGCCAACGGAGATTCCAACATCATCCTTACTTCCGCTCTGAAGATCATGGGCATGAATGATGAGAAGCAGCTCAACGCGATCAAGGATGGTACCTTCAAGGGCGGCAACTTCATTCTGGGCGCAGACAGTGATTCCGTCGGATATGTAAGTGCTGAAGGCAGACAGCAGCTGAGCGCTGACGCGATCGCGAAGTGTGATGAGGCCTTCGAACTGATCAAGAGCGGCGAAGTCGTTCCTGCCGCAAACTTCAACGGCAGCACTCCCGATAATTTCAAGGGTCTGGAGTAAAATTTAAATAAAAGTGATCCGCCGTACTGAACGGCCGGGAAAGCGTGTGAAGGGACAAAACAGTCTTTCACACGCTTTTTTACTTCACAGGAATGGGCAGCCTGCAGGGAATCCGAAAGAAGAAACAGGAAAAATAAGAAAAAGCGGTTTCCGGAGTATTGAAAAAACACCACGTGACCTCCTGAACGTGGTATGATAAAAAAATCAGGGCAGAGCGACCGCATATATGAAACCACACAGCCGAAAGCGGCGCCCGCTTTAAATATCTGACGAGGGAGACGGGAATGGAAGAGGAATACATTGTTGAACTGAAGCATATCACCAAACGCTTCCCGGGAATCGTAGCGAATGATGATGTGTCCATTCAGATCCGAAAGGGCGAGATCTACGCGCTTCTGGGAGAAAACGGCGCAGGTAAATCCACGCTGATGAGTATGCTGTTCGGTATGTATGAGCCGGATGAAGGGGAAATCTGGGTCCGCGGGAAGAAGGAAGTTATTTCCTCTCCCAGGTACGCGACCGAACTGAACATCGGAATGGTTCATCAGCATTTCAAACTGGTGTCCAATTATACGATCGCGGAAAATATTATTATGGGTATGGAGCCGATGAAAAAGGTCGCGGGCTTTATACCGGTCGTGGATAAAAAGAAGGCGGAAAAGGATATTCTGGAGCTCTCCAGACAGTACGGCCTGGAGGTGGATCCCACGAAGCTGATCTCACAGATCCAGGTCTCCATGCAGCAGCGGGTTGAAATTCTCAAAATGCTGTACCGGGAAGCAGAGATCCTGATCTTTGATGAGCCTTCCGCGGTCCTGACGCCTCAGGAGATCGAGGCGCTGCTTCAGATCATCCGAAATCTTCGCGACGGCGGCAAGACAGTAATTCTGATCACACATAAGCTGGAAGAGATCAAGCAGGTGTCGGATCGCTGCGCGATCCTGCAGCACGGCAGGCTGATTGATGTGCTGGATGTGCCGTCTACGGATACCCGTACTATGGCGCGGCTGATGGTCGGACATGAAGTCGCTTTTACAACAGAAAAGCCGGAGGCAAAATTCGGCGATGTCGTTCTGGATGTTCAGAATCTCACAGTACAGAATGCTGTTGGTTTTGATGTAGTCAAAAATGTATCTTTTCAGATCCACGCGGGCGAAATCTTCGCGATCGCCGGTGTTTCCGGAAACGGGCAGACGGATATCGCGGACGCGGTGGCCGGTATGGCAAAGGCCCACAGCGGCAGGATCCTTCTGAACGGAAAGGATATTACACATGTCAGCATCCGGGAAAGAACAGAGGAAGGGATTGCTTATATTCCGGAGGACAGACAGGCGGTCGGTCTGGTGCTGGATTTCCAGCTGCAGGATGATCTGGCGCTGAAAAGCTATTATTCAGAGCCTTTTGCGCAGAAAAGGATCCTGAAGCAGGGCGAATTCCGCAAATACAGTGATACACTGATCGAAAAGTATGATATCCGGAGCGGTCAGGGCTCACCTACGATTGTCCGGTCCATGAGCGGAGGAAATCAGCAGAAGGCGATCGTCGGTCGTGAGATCGAAGAAAATGCGGCTTTGACGATCTTTGTGCAGCCGACCCGGGGACTGGATATTGGCGCGATCTCCAATATCCGTCGGCAGATCGTGGAGGAAAGAAACAAGGGGAAGGCGGTGCTGCTGATCTCACTGGAACTGGATGAGATCATGGATCTGGCGGATACGATCGCTGTTATCTTCAGCGGGGAACTGAATAAGATTGCTCCGGCAGCGGAATTTACGACGGCTCAGGTCGGAGAATATATGATGGGGGTGAAAAAGTCATGAAAAAAGATCGTTCCGGACTTTATGTCGCGCTGATCTCCGTGGCGCTTGCCCTGCTGATCGGTGCCGTGGTTATTCTGGCTCTGGGTAAAAATCCTTTTTCTGCGTACTATAATCTCCTGCAGGGCTGCGGACTGGCACCGAAGGCCAAGTACGCAGGCGGCAAGAGCATGCTGACGGATCTGTCCAGTTATATCAACTACTGGACGCCGATGATCTTCGCGGCGCTTTCCGTGGCCGTGGCCTACAAAGCAGGTCTGTTTAATATCGGTATTTCCGGTCAGATGATCGTTGCGGCCTTTATTTCCACGATTACAGTGGGATATTCAACTATGGCGGCGCCTCTGGCCAAACCGCTGGTCGTTCTGATCAGCCTGGCTGCCGGTGCGGCTGTCGGAGCGCTGATCGGTTTCCTGAAGTACAGATTCAATATTAATGAAGTTGTTTCCTCGATCATGATCAACTATATCGCGGAGTATATCATCAGCTTCTTTATCAACAGCTACTTTGTGGATCCGGTCTCCCGGCAGTCCAAAGAGATCGGGAGCGCCGCAAGGCTGACGCTGAATCAGTATCCGGTCGGCGGATATAAATATGACCTTCCGATCGGTTTTATTCTGGCCGGGGTCGCGACACTGCTGATCAAGTTTCTGCTGGACAAGACGGTTCTGGGGTATGAGCTGCGCGCGGTCGGCCTGAACGCAAAGGCGGCGAAGTACGCCGGCATCAATGTCGGAAGAAACATGGTTCTGGCCATGGCAATCTCCGGAGCGCTCGCGGGACTGGCCGGTGCGACTTACTATCTGGGCTATTATGCTTCCATTCAGCCTAAAACGCTGCCGTCAACCGGTTTCGATGCCATCGCGGTCTGCCTTCTCGGCGGACAGGATCCCATAGGGATCTTTATCGCTTCTTTCCTGATTCAGATCATCAGTAAGGGTACTGTGTATATGAGCTCGCAGGCCGGTCTGGAATCGGAGATCGCATCTGTCATTACCGGCATCATTCTGTTGTCCTCTGCCTGCACGGCCTTTTATCTGATGATCGGACAGAGTATCAAACAAAAGCGGACGGAAAAGAAAAAACTTCAAGCGGCAAAGGGAGGTGAACAGTAATGGGATATCTGAATACGATCATTATTGACGGTCTGTCCTTTGCGCTGCCGATCTTTATCATGGCGATCGGCGGCATCTACTCAGAAAGAAGCGGTGTTACGAACCTGGCGCTGGAAGGTCTTCAGGGCGTCGGCGCTTTCTGCGGCGCACTGTCCGCTTATCTGCTGGCAAATATTTTCGGCGGAGATTCTCAGGTTCCGTATTATCTTTCCTTTGTGTTCGCGATCCTGGGCGGTATGATATATTCCATGCTGCATGCGCTGCTCTGCATTAAATTCAAGGCCAATCAGGTCATCAGCGGTGTCGTGATCAATATTCTGGCGACCTCCCTGACGGTCTTTTTGACCAAGACGCTGAACCGTACCCTGTTCGGAGCAGCCTCAGATAAAATTGTACTTGGAGTTTCCGCAAGATTTACCGTTCCGGTCATTTCAAGGATTCCGGTGCTCGGCGCCTTCTTCACCAATGTTTATCCGTTTGAGGTGATCATCATCATCTGCGCTCTGCTGTCCTGGTACCTGCTGTATCAGACCCGTCTGGGACTTCATATCCGTGCCTGCGGAGATAATCCGCACGCGGTGGACGCAGCCGGTATTGATGTGGCAAAGGTACGGTTTTTCGCGGTCATGATGTCCGGCGCGCTTTCAGGCATTGCCGGTATGGCTTTTGCGTATTCCATTTTCTCCAAGTTTTCGGGGGATATCTATGTGGGCTATGGATATATCGCGATCGCGGCGCTGATCTTCGGCAACTGGAATATTCCCAGAACGCTGTTCGCCTGCCTGCTGTTTGGTTTCGCCAGAAGCGGTGGTTACGCACTGGTTCAGTTTCTGGGCATGCCCAGTGCCTATTCGGATCTGGTCATGATTTTGCCTTATGTGTTGACGCTGATCCTGCTCATCTTCATGGGCAAGAATAACGCAAGTCCCAGAGCTCTCGGCGAGATCTACGATAAGTCCAAGAGATAAGCCTGAGAGCAGCTTTGCTCAATCCGGAGGGAACAAGGTGTGTCATAGGCTCTCAACCTTAAAAACGTTGAGAGCCTTTTTACCGGGGAAATATCGTCCGGATGCCTTTCGGCATTCCGGCGTTCCTTTCACCCCTTTATGTGCAGGAGAGCAAAACAGGAGATCCTAAGTATGAGTGTAAAACCAGACCATACCATTGATATGACAGTCGGAAAACCCGGCGGTGTGATCCTGCGTTTTTTGATTCCCGTTTTTCTCGGAAATGTGTTGCAGCAGGCATATCAGCTGGCGGATACTGTGATCGTAGGCCGGTGTGTCGGGACAGGAGCCCTGGCGGCTGTGGGTTCGACCTCGGGCGTTTTTTTTCTGATGTTCGGGATTATCTGGGGATTGACTTCCGGCTGCGGCGTTGTCATTTCACAGTATTACGGCGCTAAAAATGAAGACAGGATGAAAAAAAGCATCGGAAACGCGGTCACGATTTCTGTGCTGATCACGCTTGGACTGTCCATTGCCGGTATCCTGGGACTGCCTGCGGTGCTTCAATGGATGAATACACCGGATGAGATCTACGGGGATACGCTTTTGTATATCCGGACGCTTGCGGGAGGACTTCTGCTGACATTGTTTTATAATCTGTTTTCCTGCTTCCTGAGGGCAATAGGCAACAGTCGGATCCCGCTGTATTTTCTGATATTCGCGTCAGCACTGAATGTGGTACTGGATTACCTGTTTATGAGTCCGTTGGGACTTGGGGTCTTCGGCGCCGCCGCGGCAACCCTGATCTCCCAGGGTATTGCTGCCGTCGGTACACTGATGTATAT
>R20__coassemble_1181_pt1 | contig 15628 bp, 12 predicted proteins | sample R20__metabat2_low_PE_019 | metagenome-assembled genome bin R20 | reverse complement strand
ACGGTCCGCGAATCCATGGATGAACTCTCCCGCGGGGAAACTTCTTTGCAGCGGCCCAGATGTCTCGGAGAGGATATCAACAGTCTCTGGAACGGTCTGCTGGATCTGGATCGCAACATGCAGAAACTGACATACTCCAAATACCTGATGTATGAGGCTTATTACCGGTTTGCACCGAAGCTGATCGAGCAGATCCTGCATAAGGATTCGATCACTGAGGTGAAAAACGGAGACGGTGTACGCTGCAGCGGAACCGTGGCGCGTATTACCGGTCAGACCGGAATGGCTCTTCAGGCGGTACGGGCAGGGCAGGAATCGGGAACCGACTCGCCGGCCGGTTATACGTTGCAGAAAGCGCTTGAACTGGCTGCAGATTACCAACAGCAGAAAAAAGGAATTCTGCTGTCGGCCAGCTGCGAGCTGTCGGATGTGCGGATGCTCTTTCCTGAAAACACACGGGATCCGGAGCAGTTCGGTATTGCTTTTCAGAAGATCCTGCAGGAAAACATGCCCGGGCAGCATAACGCGACGATCTTCATGCATTATTCCGAATATGTCTATGGTGTATCAGGCGCTAAGGATCAGAGCATGCCCTTCCTGTATTCAGAGGAATTGTACAGGATCGAGCCTCATCTGAAGCTGCTGGAGGAAATGGAACTGAAGCTGGTCGTGACCGGTCAGGTCATGGAGCGGATGCTGGAGGCACCTGCTGCCCGGTATATCGGATACATTCTTCCGGAGAGCATGGAAAAAATCGCTCTGTATGAAGTACTGGATGCCGATGAGGACGAGCAGTTCCGTGCCAAAAAGGAAAGCATGACGCTCTTTGAGGAAGCCATCCGGAAATATGAAAACGGAGAGATCTACGAGGCGCAAGGCGACTTCGCGAAGGTGCTGCGGAGTAATCCATATGATAGTGTGGCCAGATGGTATGTTTTTGACTGTGGAAGGCTTCTGAAAAAGGATACAGGATCAGAACGGATGATCGGTACTGCCTTCAATCATCAGTAAGCCTGAGGTTTAAACGGGACAGGTCGGGCGTGCGCCGGACACAGAGCCCGTGATACGGAGTAAGCGGAAATTGAATAATCTTCTCAATCTGCTCGTGTCCGCTTTTCGGGCACGGACAGCATCTTTACTGAATACTGTCAGGCTCTGGACCAGCCCCAGCTATGTCAAGAACCGCCTCTGGAACAGGATCCGGATGTTCTTCATGGGGCTCTTCGATATCAAGCCCAAGGATAAGAATGATTACTATACCATTTTTATCTGGATGGTCAGCAAGAAGCTGGCCTATCTGGTCATTCTTTCTCTGGGAGTGGTCAGCGCGGCTTATATCTGGTCACATTATTCCAGTCTGATCACCTGGGGCAAAACAGACGGCGTAAGAGCCTACAATTACGACTCGGTGCGTCTTCGTTTTGCCAGCGGCAAGGTACAGATTCTCGGGAAATCCGGTTATCTGGCCTATGAGGGCGAAGTCAGCAAGGGACGCTGTGAAGGAGAAGGAAGCTTATATAATCCGGCCGGGGATCTGGTTTATTCCGGTCATTTTGAAGACAGTCAGTACAATGGGGAAGGAAAGCTGTATTATTCCGACGGCGCTGTCCGGTATGAAGGAGGCTTTGCCAATAATCTGTTTGAAGGAACCGGAAAGCTCTACAGGGAAAACGCCTCGCTTCTGTATGAAGGAGAGTTTACCCGCGGCCTGCGGAACGGAGAAGGCCGCCTGTACGATAACGGAGAGGATCTGATTTATACCGGGATGTTCCGGGCGGATGAGCTGCTCTACAGTGATATGCTGGGACTGGATATGGACCAGCTCGCGGAGCAATATACGGGGAAAAGAGATGTTTACCAGAGCGAGAATGCCTATCATATTCATATGAGTGATATCGGTGCACTCTGTACCGGATCCTCCGATATAACCAATCTGGATGATAAGGTAGCTGTGAAACGGATCTATGTACTTTCGGGAGCTTTTCCGACTATGGACGGCACACTGAAAACAGTCAGCGAACTGAAAAATTACTTTGGGCAGGAGGTCTACTCCGGAAATTCCGTGCTGGAGGAAGGGGAAGCACTGGCCATTGATCTGGTAAGGCTGAAATCAGGAAGCAATTACTATTCCGAGGATTCCGGTATCGAGTTCGCTCAGGTCTATGATGATTATTACACCATAGACGGTTACACGGACAGCAAGCTGGTTTATCTGTATTCCTATGAGCTCAGCGGCCTGGAATATACTTTTGTCTGTGAAAAGCAGAACGGAAATTTCGGCTTTTACTATATTGAACAGGGAGACAGCAGTGAAGATGCTCTCAGCATTCTTTCTGGTGATTAAAGCGCCGACAGGAGAAGCAATTTTTGAAAAATAAAATAAAAAAGATCATGCGCACATGGATCCTGACAGGCATTCTTCTGACGGGGCTTTGCCTGATCAGGACATCCTGTCCGGTTTCGGCAGCACAGGAAAATAATAAAACATTGACACTGGAACAGGCTAAGAACCTGGCAGTGGCCGCGTCCACAGGGTATGAACAGATCGAGGGCAAGATCGCCACACAGGAGGCTGCACTGAAATCGGCTGTGAAGTCGATTGCCGCGAAACAAAAGGACAGATCCTCATTCCGGTACTCACCGCTGTTCAACCTGAAATTTCCCACGAAAGCGGAATTCAGCGAAGCCTATCAGGAGGAGTACAAGCCGCTTCAGATCCAGTCGCAGCTGGATTCGCTCAACCACAAGCTGTCGGATCAGAAGCTGACGGAATATAACAAGGTCTACAAGCTTTTTGTCAGTATCTATACGAACCAGAAAAAGATCGAGTACAATCAGGAGCGCCTGGATGCACTGCAGACAAAACTGGAAAAGACCCGCATCCTGCTGCAGACGGGAAACGCTAAAAAGAGCGATGTGGAGAAGATGGAATCCACCGTTAAAAAGCTCAATACCGAGCTTTCTTCCCAGATGAAACAACTCGAGCAGGATAAAAAGAGCCTGAGCACCGCGATCGACCTGGACGTGACGACAGGCTATGACTTCGAAAATCCGTATGTTCAGACGACGCTGGACAGAAGCATGCTGGATTCGCTTAAAGAGTATGCGCTGAATCATGATCAGACCTATTATGACGCCGCACTGGATGCTTCTCTTGCGAAAATGGCGGTCGAAACAGATTATAAGCTCCTTTCGGCGTACTATAAGCGGAGTGATGTCAATATTATTTCCGGCTATATCAATCAGGTGCTTTCCGGACAGAAGATCTCTTCCAGGGCCTTTAAAAAGTCCTATGATGAGTTTCTCGAGGCGATCGACAAACCCTGGGCCGGAGATTATAAGATCCACCTGCTGTTTATTACAATCCGGATCCCGAAGGAATGGCTCAAGGGGGAGCGGGACGGCATACGTTATATTGAGGATGAGCCGTATGCACTGTATGAAGCCTGTCTGGATTATCAGGATAAGAGACTGGCGCAGGAGGCCGCGGAGCAGGAGCTGCGGCAAAAGGTCGAGACCAGCTTTGATACCTACGTTAATGTAAAAAACGCTTATCTTTCCTATGTGGAACAGGCGGCGGAAGCAAAGGAACAGCTGGACAGAGAATTGATCCTGAACAGGATCGGTGAAATGACCTATGAGGAATATGAATCCTCTGCCGAGAGCTGCGAGCAGCTGCAGATGGATATGCTTGACTCCCTCTCGGATTATTCCGATTCTCTGTATGATCTGGACCGTCTGACCTGCGGCGCTGTCAGCGCTTATCTGGAAAATACGGATACGGATCTGTTTTCTGTCGGCAGCGGCTCGGCCTATGTGGAGGAGGAGCTGAAGGCAGGTCCCTATTATTATATCCAGCCGCTGGTCGAACAGCAGCTGTTCGAGCTGCATATCAGTCTGCCGGATCAGTTTGAGCCGCAGATTACGGATTTTGAACTCTGGTGTGACAACGTGCAGATCGGAGCAAGAACACCGGTCAGCAAGGCATTGCGGCACCTGATGATCTCCACGGAGAAGATCGACAGCTGCAAGATCCGTTTTTATAACGCGGATACCTTTGTCTGTGACTGCGAGATCGATCCCTATCAGTACAGCGGCGCACTGAGTATTATAGCGGATGTGCGGACAGAGAAGGTTGAAGAGCTGCAGATCGGCAGCTATACCGTGACCTCCGAATCTGAGACAGGACGGATCATCTTAAAGCTGACACCGGATGAAAAGGAGGGAATCGCCTCCTTCCGTCTGGAGACAGAGGACGGAAAGAGCATCGGAGGAGAAGAGAAACAGGAGATCGGAAAACCCTTCTACTATCTGGATGTGCTGAAGAATTCTCTGGATACAGTGGTAATACACTTCTACGATGAGAGCGGCAATGAGCTTTATAAGGGACATTTTAATGTGACCAACTCGGTACTTGTGAAGGATCCTTCATAAGCAGGTATGAATGATATGACAAGAGCAAAAAAAATTGCAGGAAGAATTTTTGTCGCGGCGCTGGTCCTTTCGCTCGTCGCCGGCCTGGCGGCCCTGGTGAGCAGCCGGCTCCGGGTAAACGCTGAGTTTCAGCCGGAAAAGGCAGTAACCTATTCGGAATATGCGGCAGGACATGAAGTGCCGGATTCCATGCTGTTTATCGGCACCTGGCTGATCCATCTGGACGCGATGACGGAGGAATATTATCAGAAGGCGCAGGAATCAATGTCCGAGGCCAATCAGTATCAGCAGTATTACAAATCCGAGCTGGCCGGCGGCACCTGGTATGACCTGGGTGACGCGGACGGTCTTTCGGGGATCTACAATAACGGAAAGTCTGTTTCCGAGGATGAGATCGGTCCGCTGTATGTGACCTATGTGGTCGGCAGAGACGGTAAAATGACAGACGCCCGTACTGGAGAAGAGGTGAATCCTTTTGATATCCCGGATCCCTATGATCTGGCGTCCATGACAGAATTCCAGGAGCTGAAGAAGGTCTATGATTCCAGCTTCAGCAAAGACAGCAAGGGCATATCCAAATATTATTTTGACAAGCTGTCCGCGTTCTGGGAAACCAATCTTCATGATGAACAGACCGATCAGTGTGACCGACAGCTCTCCAATTTGCTGATCGTTTATAACCAGTGCGTCGCGGATGGAGATTCGGACGGAGCCTCGGTCGTTATGAACCTGATGAAGAAGGTGGACGACGTACGAAGGGCGGAGATCTTTTCCCGCCTTGCGGCTGTAGACGACAGCATCATTGACGCTCTGTCCAAAGTGGCGGAAGGCTCCGAGTATGATGCCTGGGCAGATGAAAACGGCTATCTGCCGATCAGTCCGCTGCTCAAAAAGGTTTCCAACGGCGACAATCTGGATGATCTGAAATTCAAAGAGGATTTCAAGATCGACAATCAGGTCATGAGTGCGATCAATGACGCAAGAACAGCCTGCCAGACCAGTTTAAGCAGTTATCTCAGTGATGAACTGACCGATTCGGACACATCGCTGCTGGGAAGCCGTGATTACCGGCTGAGCATGGAGGCGATCAGCCTTTCGGCGCAGGGAACAGACGGCATCCGTGAGATCGTGTCTTCTCTGGTGCTGCTGCATAATATCACCGATAATGTTGTTTCCAGACAGGATGAGGAGCTTTCGCTGATCAATTCAGAGCTTCTCGGACAGGCAAAATCCATTTATGAAAACGCCGTGCATGCCGGAGCCGGAAGCAAATATCAGTCTGTACAGAGCCAGAACGGCTCTCAGGCTGCTCTCCAGGAGGCATTGGAAGAGCAGATGCAGACGTTGGAGGCGCATCGCGTGGAGCTGCAGTTTATTATCAGCGCAAAAAAGATGCGTACAACCTCCGCGGAGGCACTGCAAATGGTCGAGGAGCAGATCACCTGGGCAGAGGGGCTTAACAGCGCGGTTCCGCTGGACGGCTTCTATTCTCAGGCGCGCAATTCGATCAGTTCGCATATTCTGTGGCTCAATGAATTAAAAGAAGCGATCAAAAACGGGGACAGCTCGACGGACTCCGAGATGGATAAGCTGACAGACCAGAAGGATGATCTGCAGAAAAAGAAACAGGAGGCGCTGGATAACAACGATCTGAATCTGGCCAAAAAATATGATGCGCAGATCGCGGAGGTCGATAAGGCGATTGACGCGGAGGGAGACCGGCAGAAGGAACTGACGGACAAGCTGAAGCTCAAGGCGCAGGACAAGATCTCCAACGGGCTCAGCGCTTCGGCGGAGCTGGCCGCTCTGGCGGCACTCTCGGCTGAGGATCAGCTTAAGGATGTGGCGGACGCCAATCCGGACAATAAGGAGGTACAGAAGGCGCTGGAGACCGCAAAGGACAACGCGGCGAAGAACAGTACTTCTCAGGGAACTGACAGCGGAAATACTTCCGGCAGCGCCGCCTCCGGAACCAATGCGTCCGTTTCCGCGGGAACGGATACTCAGGCGTCCGGTACAGGTACAGGTTCCTCCACCGGACTTTCGCAGAGCGATATTATCGCGATCGTGGAAAATTATTTCAGTGAAAAGATTGATGCGCTGGATGAGTCAGAGCTTGTCATCGCGGATGCCGCGGTCGCGGAGCTGGGAGAGACCGGCAATACCAATGCCGCAAATCTTGCGGTGACCTGGGCCAACCGCCTTGCCGGAAACAACAACCGTTATACATATCAGGCTTATTCCAGTACAGGAGTTCACCGGTACGCTTCGCTTCAGGCGATCGCAAAGGTCACCGGATACCGTTACGTTTTCAGCAATACCAAGCGGGATGTTTATCTGAGCAGGCAGACCACGGTCTATCATTTCACAGAGGACCAGGAGAAGGCGGAGCTTTCCGGCGGAAGCACCATCGTACTCAATGAAGCACCGAAGTACAAGTACGGAACATTGTATGTGCGTCAGGAGGTTTCCAAAGAGCTGTTCGGCTGCGATGTCAAGGCTATTACGGGCAGCGACTACAATGTGCTTCTGACACAGCCCATGGTCACACTGCAAAAGGAGCTGCTGGCCAGGCTGAAGCAATAACAACAAAGTGAAAGCTTTGGTTAAGAGCGCGTTAAGGCAGCATAGTTATGATGTGATCATAGCAAAGCAAGAGAGGAAACGAGCATGGCAGATTATTCGATTATAGCGGACATCAGCGCACAGATCGTCAGGATCCTGCGCCAGAAGATGTGTCCGGAGCCGATCCCGTCCCCGAATAATATCGAGATCTCCTCACCGGGAGATCAGGACGTGGACTATATCGTGGGTCTGTATCTTTACAATATCGACCAGGAAAACGATGTTGCCCGTCCCGAATTTGTTTCCAGGGGACGGCTGCAGCTTCAGAAGCCGCCAAGGCCTTACAGCCTTTATTATATGTTATTTATCAACGGATCTTCTCAGATGGGGCTCAAGGCTCCGGATATTCAGAAGATCGTCGGCAGAGCAGCCCAGATTATCAATGATAATCCGGCGATCTACCCCAACCAGCTGCAATCCTGGCTGGATGTACAGGAACCTCCGATCGTGCTGTCTCAGGCGAAGATAAGCCTGGAGGAAAAGGTACGGGTGTGGCAGGCGATCAACAAGCCTTATCAGATCAGCCTGTTCTACAGGGCGGCACCTGTATTCCTGTCAAGCGAGGTGGTCATTCAGACACCTCGTGTCGCATCCGCGGAATTTCATCTGGGAATCGATGGAGAAGGAGGAGAAGAACAGCAAGTGTGAGTACAGTAATTACACGCAGACTGGATCTGGTCGTACTTCTGATCGACACGACGACAGGCTATCGTATCGGCGATACCGGTGCCCGGTTTATACCGGAAGGTATCGATCCGGTCACACCGCTTTCGAAAGGAAACGGAGTTTATATCCTGATTGATTCGGGCAGGAAAGATTTTTCCATGCGAATCCGTCTCAGCGGATATGAGGAAGCCGTCGAGGAAGTTCGATATGAAGAGCTGGACAGTCGGATGCCGACGCTGAAGGTGTTCATGATTCCGTCAGAGGATGCCGAACGCAAGGGTGACTGTATCGCCATCAAAGGAAAGCTCCCCGGACTCCTGTCTGTCTCCGCAACGGAGACGGACAATGTACTGGCATTGACGGATGCCTATGATAAACGCAAAAATGTACTGAGCGTTTACGGGAACCCGATCAATGAGGAAGGCGCTCCTTACGCGCTGCTTTCCGGAGGGAAGGACAGCTTTGAGCCCCTGAAGATCGCCGGCGAGGTCAGCAAGACAGCGGTGAATCTGAAGGAACCGTTTGCGGGAGAGTTTTCCAGAAATCTACCGATCTGCCGGATGATTTTCGGAAGAGTGGAGGAGGACGGAAAGTACCTTCTGCGCATCCGGAACAATAATTCCGGCAAGAAGCTCCTGATCCGTGAGGAGACGGAGAAAGGCGTTCGATTTATTCAGACAGACGCCGCCGCCTTTGCGGATACCGTGCTGGAGTAAGTATCCGGCACGAAGAAAGGAGAAAGCAGTAAAGTGGCACAGCAGGTCGTTACAGGCGCATCCTGTATATGCAGTTTCGGAACGGCTCCCGGAACGATGACCGTCAGTTCACAGATGACGGTCATGGCGGACGGAAAGCCCTGCGCGACGATTCAGGACTGCCAGCCGCTCAACATATCCCCCTGCGGGATGTGTACTTCGATGGCAAATCCAACCGTTGCGGCCGCGACTGCTGCGGCATTGGGGGTCCTGACACCGCAGCCGTGCACGCTTGTGCCGGCGGGAACCTGGATCCCGACAAAACCCGCAGTGATGATCGGCGGGAAGCCGGCGCTGACAAACGACGCGAAGCTTATGTGTACGATGGGCATGGGACAGATCAGTATCACGAATCCCGGCCAGGTCAAAACGGTCATCAGTTAAAAATCAAAAAAGCATTATTGAAAGGAGATTCAATATGGCTGAGTATTTATCACCCGGTGTGTATGTGGAAGAATATGACAATTCTCCCAGGAGCATTGAAGGTGTAGGAACCAGCACGGCAGGCTTTATCGGTCTGGCTGAAAGAGGACCCGTCAGCGGAGCCCCTCTTCTGGTAACAAATTTCAAGGATTTTACCCGTCAGTTCGGCGGCTTCTTAAGTGAGTTCACTTTCGGAGAGTACCGCTTTCTGGCAAACTGCGTAGAGCAGTTTTTTGTAAACGGCGGCACCCGCTGCTATGTCAGCAGAGTCGCGCCCGAGGATGCCTGCGAAGCTGAAAAGAAGGTCGGACCTCTGACTGTCAAGGCAGCCAATCCCGGCAAATGGGGCAATCGTGTTCAGGTTATGGTATCGGCTGTCAACCAGAAGAAGCTGCAGCTGATCGCAAAGTCCGGTGATTCCTATGTTGCCAGAAGCATGGATGGCTTCCGTGAGGGAGATATCGTCTGCATCGGCGAAGAGTACAACCGGATCGTATCGATCTACGATGAGACAGTGACTTTTGAAAAGCCCTTTGAGGCAGAGGTCGTAGATGACAAGATCATTCCTCAGACGGTTCTTTACCGTGTACTGATGAATGTCAGCATCCGCTACAATGACGAAGTTGAAAACTATCAGGGACTGACCTTCAATCCCGCGGATCCGGATTACATCGTGACCCGTATGGCAGGCAGTGAACTCGTTACCCTGACCGCGGAGCCCGTAGAAGAGATCGGCAATCCCGCGGCGGCGATCTTCGGAGAGGGACAGACAGACGGAATGTTCTCTCTGGAGAAGGGCAGCGACGGAAGCGTTTCCAAGATCAATGCGGAGACCTTCATCGGTGTTGACAACGGCCCCGGACAGAGATCCGGCATCGCTTCCTTCGTGGAAAACAACATTGTCAGCATGATGGCACTTCCGGGTATCACCATTCCCGAAGTTCTGGTCGCACTGGTTTCCCACTGCGAGAATATGAAGAGCCGCTTTGCGGTCATCGATATGCCCGGCGATATGTACAAGACTCCGGATCTGATCAATTACCGCAATATCATTGATACTTCTTACGCGGCAATGTATCATCCGTGGATCCAGGTCTATGACAGAAGCCAGAGCAAGCCGGCATATATCCCGCCTTCAGGAGCAGTTCTCGGTATCTACTCCAGAACCGATATCAACCGCGGCGTTCACAAAGCTCCCGCGAACGAGGTCGTTTTCTGTACCGGACTTAAGACCAATTATTCCAAGGGCGAGCAGGATATTCTGAACCCCGCGGGCGTCAACCTGATCCGTGCACTTCCCGGACAGGGCATCCGTATCTGGGGCGCGAGAACCGCTTCCAGCAACAGCGCATTCAAGTATGTCAACGTCAGAAGACTTTTCATCTATGTGGAGGAATCCATCAAGATGAATACCAACTGGGTCGTCTTTGAACCCAATGACGCGATGCTCTGGCAGAGAGTACAGCTGACCGTATCCTCCTTCCTGGATGGTCTGTGGAGAAACGGCATGCTGTTCGGTTCCACTCCCGAGGAAGCATTCTTCGTGGAGATCGGCACCTCTACCATGACCAAGGATGACATCATGAACGGCAGGCTGATCTGCAATATCGGTATTGCTCCGGTTCGTCCCGCTGAGTTTGTTGTCTTCCGTGTGACCCAGTTCACAGCTGAGGCCGGCGGCTCTGAAGGCTGATCGGGATGAAAACAGGGAAGCAGTTTCCGGACTGCGGTTCTGAGCATCTTAAACACAGACTTACAGGAAAGGAATAAGAAATAATGTCAGCAGATATGAATGAAGGGCTGGGACTTTCCTATCCCATAACAAAAATGAATTTTATGGTGACTGTGCAGGGGCTTGCGGGTTCAGCAGCCTTTACCGAAATCACCGGCGTAGACAGCAGCGTTGATGTTATCGAGTTCCGTCAGGGCAACGCGAATACTCATTCACTCTTAAAGCTCCCCGGACTGGTACATCACGGAAACGTGACCATGCGTATGGGCATCACCAACAGTATGCCGATCATGACCTGGATCACGGACTGCGTAAACGATCAGAGAAAAGCGATCGAGCGTCACGATATCCTGATTGAACTGCTCAATTCCAATCAGGTTCTGCCGACCACTGTTCCCACCAGCGGACCGGTCGACAGCGCGAACAGCAAGGTCTGGACCCTGAAGGACGCGTGGGTATGCAAGTTCAATGCCCCTGATCTGGACGCAAAGACCAGTGATGTCGCAATCGTTTCCATTGAAGTCGCTTTCGAGCGCATGGAATATCCCAAGAACATCAACTAACAGCTTGCCAAAGGCAGCTTCCTTCAAAGGGAGGACGGCCGCTTCGGTTATTGACCGGAGCGCTGTCCTGTAAACAGGAAAAAAAGCCTGTTTACAGGACAGCGCTTTAGTCGCAGAAAGAGGTTAATTATGCAGACAGTATATGAGTTTACCCTGCCGAAGGGTTATCTGGACAGAAACGGAGAGCTTCACCGGAACGGGAAAATGCGTCTGGCTACGGCCGGAGATGAGATCATGGCAACACGGGATCCCCGTGTCCTTTCCAATCCCTCATATCTGACGGTTGTGATCTTAAGCTATGTCGTGACAGAGCTGGAGGGTGTCAATATTATTTCGGCCTCTACGATCGAGTCATTGTTCACCGCGGATCTGGCATTCCTGCAGGATATGTATCAGCGAATCAATGATATTGAACCGCCCACCATGGAAGTGGTCTGTCCTGACTGCGGAAAGCGCCATACGGTGCCGATAAATTTTACAAGGGAGGGATAAAGCTGTATCCGAAGGATCAGCTTTATCGGGAAATGTCCTTTATTTCTTATTATTTCCACTGGGGTCAGCAGGAGGTCATGACACTGGATCATGCTTCCAGACGCAGATGGTGCAGTGAGATCTCGGAGATTAATAAGAATCTGAATCCCTCTCCAAATGAAAAAAGAGGACGAAAAGAAGTCAGCCTTCTGGACATGCGTCCGCCGTCCATGGGCTTTTAATTTAGAAAAGAGGAAATATGTCATTTATCGATTCAGCGGCAAACGCGATCAGCAGTGCGTCGGATGCCACCATCGGAAAACTGTACCTCGGCAGCCCTGTCGTCAATTATCATTATTCCATGCTGGTGGAGGCGGTGTATAATATCCCGCTTCGAAGCGTCCGTGCCTTCACGAAGAATAATAATTATGAACGGATCCAGGAGGGCGGTGTCAATGACTATGTAACGCTCAAGCGGATGCCGATCACCGAGATGTTCACCTTCCAGGTGGAACGGTATATTACCTCAGCCATTCTGGATCCTCTGTCCAACGGTTCGGAACTGACACTGCCGATCATTCTGAATGTGATGAAAGGAACCAATCTGACAGACAACCGGAATGCCAGAATGTATATTTTCAGTGGTTGTACAGTGACCGGTAAGGAGTACGGAGAACTGAATGCGGAACGGAGCGGACTGGCGACCGAAGTCATTACGATCGCATACAGGTCCCTGTATGTGGTTCCGAACGTCCTGTCACTCGGAGGCGACAGATAAATGCTCAAGCTTAGGGAGCCGATACAACTGAAAACGCAGGGAAGCCTGCCTGTTGTCAGCGGGGCGGAAAGTTTTGCCAGAAGACTGATGGCCAATTATGAAATGATGACAGCCGGGATCGAAGAAGAGGATCTGCTGCACGTTTTTACCCAGCCGCCGGAGATCTTTCTGGAGGAGGGAACCTCGCCGTCCATCCTGCAGATGAACAGCCGCATTGAAAACAACAACCGGCAGAAGTACGAGATCATCAACAATCTGGTCAACAGACTGATGATCTCTCCGGAGCTTCATATGACCTATCAGGATCAGGTCTATATTACCGGCATTCTGCATAAACTCGGGATCCGGGATCAGGAGACCTTCATGCGGCAGGTTCGGACGATCCTTTCCGGAGAGCATGAACTGGTCCGGGAACTGAAAGAGCTGCGCACGGAGGTGCCGAAAAAAGAAGCGGAGAGGGACAGCGCATCAAAGACGGCCAAAGAGAGCGCGCCGGAGAATCATTATACCGCGGAGAAAAAAGATACCTGGTATTATCTGCATCAGCAGATCTTTGACCGGCTGCAGACAGCAAGAATTTATGATACCGTCTGGAATTTCATGACCGACAGACAGAGTACGCAGGTCATGAGTCGGGAAAAGCTGCTTCTTTCCGAGCAGCTCGGAACATCCCGCGTGTTGGAGCGGACACAGCTTCAGAAGGAGCTTTACGGCGGCGAGCCGACCCTGGTCTATCATCAGGAAAACCGCTACGAGGAGGAACTCCCGGAAGAGCTTCCGGAGCTTACCGCCGCGCAGACCCATACACATATCAGTGAGGCTATGCTGCTTTCACTGATCAGCCGGATCGACCGCAGCAGAAGCTACAGCAGGAATGAGAATCGCAGCGAGTATCTGATTACTGCTGAAAATCTGTATCAGACCTCTGAGAATACGATCCGGCGTTACGCGCAGAACCTTACGCAGCCGCTGATCCGGAGGGAGATCCTGAAGGAGAGAGAAGAAGAGAGGCTGCTGCACAGAGTCTCTGCGCCGGGAGAAATACAGACGATTCCCGGCAGTGAACAGGAAGAGCAGGAAAGAACCGCACCGGAGCGAAACGGAGAAGAGATCCGTAAAGAGCTGCTGCAGACACTGGTGACAGTTCAGAGCAGCCTGTCACAGGAAAACTCGGAAACGGTTATAAACCATCAGGAGCCGGTGCTTTTACGCCGGCAGGCAATCCCTGCGGCCAGCGAAGATGGAAGTGCAGCTGTGACACCCGGAGCGTTTTTGCAGGAAGAGAGCGAACTGGCACATCCTGCCGCCGGGGAAGGTGAGATCTCTTCGGAAGAAGCCAGAGAGCAGGCGCTGAACGCCCGCGGAGAAGAAATCCGCAAAGAGGTCGAGCGCATCGAGCAGCAGAACAGAGAAAATGAGATCCATTACCGTGAGGCACTCCGGATCCTTCAGGAAAAACAGGCGCAGGGCACTGCGCCTACAGCTGTTTCCGGCAGTGAGCGGGGACGCAGAGAGAGTCTGGAAGCTCTGGAGAATCCGGAACTGATCCTCCGGCAATATGCGCAGGAAGAACAGCAGCGGCAGGAACAGCAGCAGGGAATGGACAAGGCATTCCTGGAAGCGCTGACACCGGAGACCCGGCAGTATTTTGAAGTGATTGACCGTTATATCAATCATCCCGGGCCCGCACAGATGGAACTGCTTCAGCACCAGGACGCACTGGACCTTCTGAACAATGACATCCGGGAGATCGCACAGCAAAAGCTGCAGGAACAGCTGCCGGCAGCGGAAATGGAATATCCCAGGATCGAAGAGGAGGCAGCGGTGCTTCCTCCGGGGCTGGAACTTCCGGAAACAGAGACTGTCAAAACAGAAAACGTCCGCCGCAGAACACAGGAGCAGAGGGATCTGGAACTGGTTCATAAGACCCAGACGACACTGACCCGCGAGGATCTGGAGGAGGAGCTTACAGAGCAGCGAAGTCTTCTTGCGAAGGAGCGGACGCAGATCTCGGAAAGCCGGGAGGAAACAAAGGTCATCAATCGCAGTGAGCAAAGGACGCAGCAGGTCAATGAGCGGATCGATGATCGGCAGCTGACAGAGCTGGTCAGACGCAGCGTCGCCGGACAGATGGGAGATCTTTCCGATCAGGTCTACAGGCGGCTGGAGCATCGCCTGCAGAATGAAAAACGTAGAAGAGGCCTGTAAAAAGGTCTTCAGAGGCACAGAGAGCAGATGGGATTACTTGACTCGGTAAAAAATTTCGCGTCCACGGAAGCCGGCAATATCAAAAGCCAGGGTCTGGACAATCTTAAGGGCAATTTAAAGGACAGTACCGGAGACATTGCCCGCGGGATCCTGTGCGTCAAATCCACAAATTATGATAAGAACCCGGACGCGAAAAAGGCGCAGGAGAATCTGCTGAAGGCTGCTCAGAACAAGCTTGGAAAGCTTTCCGCTACATCTTCCTCCTCCGTCGTCCGTTATGAGGATGTGCTCAAGGACAACCTGCTGAGCGGGACAGGATACCTGGCGCTGGGCGTGCAGTATAATCCCTCCACGATCCACTTTACAACAACGACCGGCGGCATCCGGCGTCGTTACGGCCGTGAGCATATGGGCGGTCTGGGCGACAACCAGATGAGTGAATACAAGCAGTATAAGAGCACGCATATGCGCTTTACCCTGATCTTTGAGGATGTGGTGCTCGGCGATGCCTTCCGCTCTCCCTATGATACGCTTGTCAGCGGCTCTGCCGGCAGTGTTCTTTCGGCTGCCAAAACGGCCGGAAGTCTTGTCTCCTCGGGCTATAACTGGCTGACCGGCAAAAATCAGGGAAAGGACAGCAAGGTCAGCTCAGACAAAGTGCACTCCATCCGTACCTATATGGACGGCATTATGGGGCTGCTTGTCTCACAGCAGACCAGAGACGTGATTTTTTACTGGGGAACGATGTGTTTTCACGGAACGCTGGTAGGCGTGGACAGTCAGTATAAAATGTTCAATGCCAAGGGTGAGCCTGTTTTCGGAGAGATCACGCTGGAGCTGATGCAGAGCGAAAGGACCGGGACGGAGGAAACGTTCAAATACGAACAGCAGCGCTGGAAAGATTCGTTTGATGCGCTCTTCACGGAGGAGAGTGAGACACTTCAAAAGCTTCAGGAAGATAATGAGGAAGAGG
>R20__coassemble_1178_pt1 | contig 15669 bp, 10 predicted proteins | sample R20__metabat2_low_PE_019 | metagenome-assembled genome bin R20 | reverse complement strand
CGGCCCGTTATGTGTGTGGACTTATTGTAGGAGAGGGTGAAAGCCATGCCTGGGCGGAAATACTTTATCGCGGCAGATGGATCGGCGTGGATCCGACGAATGACTGCCTGGTAGCCCGGTCCCATATCAAATTCGGTCATGGGAGAGACGCGTCGGATTGTCTGATCAATAAAGGTCTTCTCCGGGGAGGCGGAAATCAGCACCAGGAGATTTATGTTTCAGTGAAAGAGGAAGGACAGGACGAATGATCAAAACAATAGCCGAAGTCAGCCTGCCGGTAGATGAGCAGCTTTCGATCAGGAAAAACAGAATAATGCCGGACGGCAGGAGAGGGAAAAAGCTGAAGCGGATCAGCGTCGTGACCGGTATTCATGGCGATGAACTGGAGGGCCAGTATGTGGCCTATGAGCTTCAGCGCAGGATCAGTCAGAATAAATCCGCGCTGAAGGGCATTGTTGATGTTTATCCGGCCATGAATCCGCTCGGTATTGATTCGATCACACGTGGAATTCCGGCCTTTGATCTGGATTTTAACCGCCTTTTCCCCGGCAATTCGGAAGGCAACATGACGGAATATCTGGCGGCAAAGATCATAGAAGATGTCAAGGGCTCAGATGTTGTGCTGGATATACATGCCAGCAATATCTTTCTGACAGAGATTCCTCAGATCCGGATCAATGAACTGCATCAGGAGAGGCTTCTGCCGCTGGCAAAACACTGTAACATGGATCTGATCTGGATCCATGGCGCTGCTACCGTCCTGGAGGCAACCTTTGCCTACAGCCTCAACAGCATCGGAACGCCGACACTGGTCGTGGAAATGGGCGTGGGCATGCGGATATCACAGCATTACGGCAATCAGCTGGTGGATGGGATCTTTTCACTCATGGCATCCCTGGGAATCTGGGAAGGAGAGTATCCGACGGCGCGGAAGCCAATCATTTCTTCGGAACGGCAGGATGTCAGTTATCTGAATGCTACCGCAGGGGGGCTGTTTATCCCGAAAGTTCAACACCGGGAAAAGCTTAAAGAGGGAGAACTGATCGGAGAGATCGTGGATCCTTTAAAAGGGATTGTACTGGATGAGATCAAAGCGCCCTGCAGTGGCCTGTTGTTTACACTTCGGGATTATCCTGTCGTGGATGAAGGGTCTCTCCTTGGGCGGATGCTTTCAGAAAAGGCATATTGCAAAGTATAAAGCTGATATTCACAGGTCGGAAACAGTACGGCAGATCAGGTAAATATCGGGAGTGTTTGATGAAAAAAAGAATGATATACAGCATTAAAGGCCTGTATCGGGATGATTTCCGGGTGACGGGCTATGAATTCGGAAAAGGAGAAAAAACGCTGGCTGTTGTCGGAGCTACACGGGGCAATGAGATCCAGCAGCTCTATGTGTGCTCTCTGCTGGTGCAGAAGTTCAGACAGCTGGAGGAAGAGGGAAGGCTGGCAGCAGGTAAAAAGATCCTGATCATTCCGACCTTGAATCCGTATTCCATTAATATACAGAAACGATTCTGGCCGATCGATAATACAGATATCAACCGAATGTTCCCGGGGTATGATCTCGGGGAAACGACCCAGCGTATCGCGGACGGGGTGTTTAAAGAGATCTCACAGTACAGACTCGGGATCCAGTTTACTTCTTATTATATGCCGGGCAGATTTATGCCGCATATTCAGATGATGGATACCGGGCTGGAGGATGTGGAGATGGCAAAGCAGTTCGGCATGCCCTATGTTGTCAAAAGAAAGGTGCGTCCTTATGATACGGCCACGTTGAATTATAACTGGCAGATCTGGGATACAAAAGCTTTCAGCTTTTATACGACAACAACAGACGAAATAGATCGGGTCAGCGCCGGCCGCGCGGTCCTGGGCATTCTGAATTTTCTTTCCGCACAGAAACTCGTCAAATATCAGGGACCTGCCGCGGAAAGCTCCCGCGTGATTTGCAGTGCGGATATTGTATCCGTCAAAACGGAAAAATCCGGTATTTTTGAGGCATTGACAAGGGTAGGAGAGCAGGTGCAGATCGGAACACCGCTGGCGAACATTGTGAATCCTTACGAGGGAAACATTCTGGAAACTCTTTACGCCCCCTGCGGCTGCCGGGTGTTTTTCATGCACAGCGATCCGCTGACCTATGCGGATACCGCGGTATTCAAGCTGATTCCGGAGGAAATATAAAAGTAAAGTCTGATAACTTTACTTTTATATACGACATCGGTGCAGGCACCGAGTCGGGATTGCAACACCAAATCGGAGATTTGGTGCTGCAGAAACGAGGAAATATGATATCACTGAATGATTACCTGTATTCGGGAGACACTGTTCTGAAAATCCTTCACAGATATTCCGAGGATCTTCGGGAAGAAGCCAGGACGACGCACAACCCGGCGGATCTTGTACACAGCAATTTTCTGGTTCAGATGATCGAACTGCTGGAACACAATGATTTCCTGACTGCGCAGTCGCAGAGATTGCGGGAGCTGTATAAATATATGGCCCGTGAATATCCGTTCCTGTCCTTTACATTTCGGGGAAGGATCAAGTCGCTGATCCGGGCCGAGGAAAAGTTTAACGGACGTCTTCTGGGCAGTACGGCGGATTACTATCGGGAGTACGGAGATTTTCCTGATTTTTCCGATGTCAGAAGAAAGCTCCTTTTCAGAGATCTGATCGCTTACCGGATTGTCCTGTCATTGCCTAAATGTCACTGGATTGAGGGAGAAGATAAAACGGAAAGAGAGCTTGACTACCTTTACGGGATCGCGGATATGATCCCGGAGTTTCTGGAGGAGCGGGGGTTTTCCATCGAGCTGTCGGAGGAAAAGCTTTCCGGACGGCTCAGCCGGACAGCAGCTCCGTATTATAAGGACTATATTGAACATCCTAATGATTACGGATATCGCTCTCTGCACATCACCGCATACGACAACAATTCCCGGAGCCATTTTGAGATTCAGCTGCGAACCAAAGAGATGGATGATTACGCAGAGATCGGAAGAGCGAATCATCAGGGCTATGAAAAAAGGCAGGAAAAGGAAAGAATTTCAGAGACCGAAATACCCCGCGGACAGTGTGTATGGTTCGATGATGCCTGCAGCAGGATCCGGCTGCTTCAGGAACTGGAGTTGTCGGAGGTAGATGTCAATATGTTTGCCGCGGTGAACAACATGCTGATCAATGACGGCTGTGGACTGTTCCGGGGACGCCAGATCACTCCTTTTGAGCATTTATCCAGATTTCAGAAGGAAAGTGAGGATTGAAAATTTACATGAACAGATGAATCATCTGAAGAAGCCGCCGGATTTCCGGCGGCTTTTACTGTTTGAGCAATAAGCTCGGTGGGCATTTCATCGCCTATTGCTTTTGACATTTTAACCGGTACTTGGATTCATTTCCGAAAACAGTTATAATCTGAAATCAGGTATTCCGGAATTGCTTTCATACAGGAGATATGACGATGATACTCAGCGGTGAACCGATGGAAATGAAATTCAAAAGAGAGCTTCCCGATCCGGGAAAGATCAAAGAGCAGTATCCGGTTACGGAAGAAATCCGGCAGCTCTGTCAGTCCAGGGAGCAGGAGATCCGGGATATTTTTGAAGGCAGGTCCGATAAGCTCCTGCTGGTGATCGGCCCCTGCTCTGCAGACCGGGAGGACGCGGTGCTGGATTATGTCAGCCGCCTCCGGGCACTTCAGGACAAGGTTCGGGACAGGATCTATATGATTCCCCGCATTTATACCAATAAGCCCAGAACGGTCGGACTGGGCTATAAAGGGATGCTGCATCAGCCGGATCCTCATAAATCAGAGGATATGCTGGGCGGAATTCTGGCGATTCGGCATTTGCATATGCGGGTGGTTCGGGAAACCGGCTTTACCTGTGCGGATGAAATGCTATATCCCGAAAATCATCTGTATCTGTCAGATCTTCTGGCTTATGTCGCGGTCGGCGCGCGGTCGGTAGAAGATCAGCAGCATCGACTGACGGCCAGCGGAATCGGGATCCCTGTCGGAATGAAAAATCCGACGGAAGGCGATCTGACTGTGATGATGAACTCGATTATTGCTGCACAGAATCCCCATATTTTCAATTATCGCGGCTGGGAGGTGGAAACAGCCGGAAACGCGCTGGCCCATGCGATCCTTCGCGGTTATGTGGATCAGTACGGACGCAGCCATTCCAATTATCATTATGAGGATCTGGAACAGCTGCTGGAGCTTTATCAGGCAAAGGAATACCGTAATCCGGCAGTGATCGTGGACTGCAACCATGCAAATTCCGGCAAGAAATATCTGCAGCAGATCCGAATAGCGAAGGATGTGCTGCACAGCTGCCATGTCTCCGGGGATATCCGTCAGCTTGTAAAGGGCCTGATGATCGAAAGCTATCTGGAGGACGGCTGTCAGAGCGTGGAGGAAGGCGTTTATGGCAGATCCATTACGGATCCTTGCCTCGGCTGGGACAAAACAGAGCAGCTGGTCCTGGAACTGGCGGAACTGTGGTAAGAAGGACCGGCTAAGCTGAGGAAGAAATTTTATGGGATTATTAATGGTTTAATACAGAAAACAGTTTAAGAGGTGGTAATGGCAACACTGAAAGAAATTGCGTCTCTGGCAGGCGTCTCTACAACATGCGTATCAATCGTTCTTAATCGTAAACCTGAAATGCAGAAGATCCCTGAAGCTACCCGTCAGCGTATCCAGAAAATTGCGCTGGATTTAAACTATAAGCCAAATGTCAGTGCACGAGCTCTTCAAAGGGGTAATTCTGAAAACACTATTTTTATCGGTGTGCTTCAGGCATATGATAATTTTATGCTGAGTGTCCTGATGACCCGGGTATGGTATGGCATGACCCGGGCTGTTTTAAAAAGTGGAAAGAATATACAGATCATCAATTATCCCTTTCACGCGGGCAAACTTTATAAACAGCGGGATATGCTTATGGCAACACAGTGCCATGGCATTATTGCTTCTAATGCTAGTGAAAATGATCTTGAATATCTGGAAAAGGAACTTTTCAATGTTCCGGTGCTCATGTATCTGCAGAATAATAAAAGGTACAGCAGCATAGGTATCGATGACATAAAAGTCGGAAAGCTGGCTGCTCGGGCCCTGCACAGCAACGGATGTAAAAGACCTATGTGCCTGATCAATGATGATGTATTCACTGTAGATATTCGGGAAAGAAGTTTTATCGAGGAAGCAGAGATCCTCGGAATGACTCCTCTTGAAAGAGATAAAGCGGTAACGATAGATTTGAAAGAAGCATATCAGATCATTACATCTTTTGATCAGGATAGTATGCCGGACAGCTTTTTCTGTGCTAATGACTACATTGCATACTCCGTAATCAGCGCCATACGGGACAGAGGCCTCAGAGTTCCTGAAGATATAAAGATTGTGAGTGTTGGCAATGGTATTGTCGATCTTGAGAAAACATTCACACCCAAGCTCTCTACTGTGTCCATGCCGTTGGAAGAAATGGGGGAAGCTTGTCTGAATGCCATTCTGGAAATGATCGAGAACCCGGAATATCAACCTTTCCGAAGAGAAATGCCGGTAGTTTATGAGCCACGGGAGACCTGTGGCCCGATATAGAAAGCTTCAGCTGCTGTTTTTGTAAAAACAGCAGCTCTTTTTTTGGACGATTTTACATATTGAAAAGGAGGTAAGTAGGTTATATCATAGGGTTAAAGGTTTCACTAAAACGTTTAACCTATAATTCAAAGGAGGATTGTATGAAAAAGAAATTTATGGCAGCATTATTAACGGTCGCCGTTGTTGCTGCAGTATTCAGCGGCTGCGGAAGCTCTTCAGGTTCATCCGCTTCCACCGATACTTCTTCTGATGAAAAAGTAGAAGAAGCGGTTGCGGAAGCAGATACAGCTGTCGAGGCAGCCGGGGAGCAGACAGATGCAGGTGATCCCAAGTACGGTGGCGTCGTCCGCATCGGAACTCATCTTGTAACCCCTGCTCCGGGTTATACACCTGAGAACACCACCAATGCTTCTCTGATGTATCTGAATATCGCTTATGAATCCATGATCGAGTATGGCGCAGACGGATCTCTTCAGCCCAGACTGGCAACATCCTGGGAGACTGATCCGGAAGAACCCAGCATTACATGGACACTTCGTGAAGGGGTCCAGTTCGCGGATGGTACAGATTTTAATGCGGAAGCTGTCAAGAGAAACATTGAAGAGTACCAGTCATGCAACAGAAACGAGACGGCAAATGTCGCCAGCTGCGAAATCATTGATGACCATACGATTAAGATGGTCCTTGACCATTGGGATTCTTCAACACTTGAATCTGTTGGCTGGTTTGTATACTACATGTCCCCGGATGCTCTTGAGGATGTAGACAGTCTTCGTACTGCTTCCTGCGGCACCGGTCCTTTCCAGGTATCTGATTTCAATATCAATGTAAGTGTCAAGTATACAAAAAATGAGAATTACTGGCAGGAAGGCAAACCTTATCTTGATGGTGTAGAGGTCTATATTGTTGAAGAGACAACAACAAGAGCTACTGCTTTTGAGGCGGGTGAATATGATATTGTCCGTATGAATGACCTGACTCTTTCTCAGGATATCAATGCTATTGGGGAAAATAATTTCGGCAAAATCATTATGGAGCAGAATCAGACCGGTCAGGGTCTTATCATGACAGGTCTTATCCCGAACAGTGCTGATGAGAATTCTCCGTTTGCGGATTCCCGCGTACGTCTTGCGATGGCATGCGCCATCGATGTTGATTCTCTGATCGATGCATTCGGATATGGCATGCTGACCTCTACTGATCAGTGGGCAGCACCTACGGCTGTAACCTATAATACAGAACTCAATGCAGTGCATTATGATCCTGAACATGCCAAAGAACTTCTTGCCGAAGCAGGATATCCCGACGGATTTGACACAGTTCTGACCACTAATCCCGGAAACAGCGATATCTTTACCGCGGCAGCCAATATGCTTGACGAAGTAGGTATTCGTTGCCGTGTCGATCTTGTAGATGAAAGTGCGCAGGTCAATCTCTATTCAACAGGTACATGGGAAGGCATCATGGGCCACTATGCGTCTATCGCTCCCGATCTGGGTCTGTATATGGGCCGTCATCTGGATACAACCGGGGCTTTCTATGCAAAGGGCATTCAGCATCCTGATGAAGAAATGACTCTCCTTCAGGAGATCAGAACCGCTGCTACCGACGAAGAAAAGATCGACTACGAGCATCAGATGCAGGCTCAGCTTTATGATTTTGAAACAGGAAGCGCTCTTTTCGGAAGACCGCTGTTCATTCAGAATGAGCCCGTATTCAAATATGATTATGTAGTTGATGACCATATGTCCGTTTATAACTTCTCTTCCTGGACACCTGCAGATTGCTGGATTAATAAGTAAATTTTCTCATCGTTTATAGTGTGTGCTTAAGAATGGCCGGTTTATCCGGCCATTCTTAATGATAAAAGCTTTCAGCTGAAAGGAACCCGGAATGTCAGATACAATGTATGATATAGACTTGAAGAATGCACAGCTCCGGAGAGAAGAGTTTCAGGAATCCGGATATCCGGAAGAATTCCGTATCAGGTCGGTACAGGAGATTATGCTTCCGACAGAGAATGGGTATCATCTGAGAACAATAGTATACCTTCCGGAAGGAAAAGGATCGTTTCCCACTCTTTTGTACAGGACACCTTATCCGGGGATACAGGAAGAAGCAAAGGCGGTTGCAGAGGAATTCTGCAAAAGGGGATTTGCCTATGTGATTCAGATGTGCCGCGGTACATGCGGAAGCGAAGGAGATTGGTCTCCAAATATTTATGAAAAGACTGACGGCGCTGCAGTGCTGCAGTGGCTGTATGAACAGAAGTGGTGTAAATCCATCGGGCTTTTCGGCTGTTCCTATATGGCTTACACCTGCTGGGCAGCTACAGCATCTCTGAATGATAAAGTCAGAGCAATGTATGTGACCCATTACGGATCTGACAGGTACGCGAGTTTATACAAAAACGGTCTGTTCAAGATGGATCTGATGACAGGCTGGGCAAAAGATAATGCAGGCTTTCCCGTCAAAGCAGGATTGCTTGAATCCTGCGCGTATATTCCGCAGATCGAGGTTGATGAAAAACTTTGGGGTAGGCGTCTTGACTGGTACCGTGACTGGATCACCCATACCCTGAAAGGGGATGAGTACTGGCATCAGGGGTTCTGGGAGGAACTGAACAAAGCTCCGGGGAAAATGCAGATTCCTGTATATGTCGGCGCCGGATGGTTCGACCATCATTACGGGGGAACGGTCACAAGTTTTCTCGATCTGAGCTCTGAAGCAGCCTGCATGAGCCATTTACGGATCGGGGCCTGGAACCATGGATTTCGTCCGTGCCTGGAAGGATATCCCGGCGGGGATTTTCAGAACAGTGATGTCAAAAGCAGCCTCGACTGGTTTGTCGGAATATTGAGAGAGGGCAAAATACCGAAAAGAAAAATATCACTGTATTTTATCGGTGCAGATATCTGGAAAGATTATGATGAGTTTCCGGTACAGGCTGATTATACTGAAACATTAAGATTTACTTCAAACAGATCAATATGTTCTGATCCGGTCCGGGAAGTCAACAATGCGGAAGGCCGGATCGGTTATATCTATGATCCCACAGATCCGGTACCCAGTCATGGAGCTGAAGCAATGTTCACGACGAAATCGGAAATCGGAAGCCTGCTGCAGCCGGAGCCTGATTACCGTCCGGATGTCATAAGCTTTGTCAGTGATCCCCTTCAAAAGGACATGGTGATCTGCGGACAGATGAAGGTGAAACTATATGTTTCATCGGATGCGGAAGATACTGCTTTTACCAGTAAGATCATGGAAGTAAAAGCTGACGGAAAAGCATATAATATCCGATCCGGTATAGCAACACTGGCTTTCCGTGAAGATGAGTATCACAGGCTGGCATACACCCCGGGAGAAATTGTACCTGTTACACTGGATAACTGGGAGATCGCATGGAAACTTTCCAAAGGCTCCAGATTGAGGGTGGATATATCATCTTCGGATTTTCCCGCATATGCGGTGCACACAAATTATCCGGGGATCTGGTCTATTCAGGATAAAACAAAAGCGGCAAAGCAGACCATATATACAGATGATGCACATCCCAGTTGTATTGAAATACCATGCGTATATCTCTAAAGCAGAACGTACAACTGAACAAGCTTCCAAATCGATCTGCAGACCGGCAGCGAAGATTTAAACCTGTGAGAAAGACCCTCTGACGATTGACAGACAGCAATCCACAGCAGCCTAAATCATACCTCGCTCAAAACTGACAGTTGAAATTTAAAACAAACTGGGATATATTGTTACGAAGAAAAGCAAAGGCGCTTTGACCTGTGGTCAAAGTGCCTCTTTTTTTGGCGGAATAAGGCCGTCAAGCGGCTTGCCGCGAGATGTACGATTTAACGCATTTGTGCGAAGCAAAGTAACAAGGCCGTCAAGCGGTCATTGGTGATATTCCAAAGAAGCATGGGAGGCTTTTTATGGAGAAAAAAATTCCCAGGAAGATCATCCTGGAAGACGGAACGCAGTACACAGGCTATGCCTTCGGCAGCCTGTCGGAAAAAAAGCTGGAGCTGGTCTTTAATACCTCCATGGTCGGCTATCAGGAGATCCTGACGGATCCATCCTATACAGATCAGGCAGTAATCATGACCTACCCGATCATTGGCAACTATGGGATTAATGAAGAAGATCATGAAACCCGTGTCCCGTCTATCGGGGCAATGATCGTCCGGGAGTATACGGAGGAGCCCTCCAATTTCAGAAGCTCCCGCACACTGGATGATTTTATGAAGCAGTATGATATCGCCGGTGTCTGCGGAGTGGACACCCGGGAAATGACCCGGAAGGTGCGAAACTTCGGAAGCTGCAAGGTCCTGATCACGGATGTCGAAACTACGGCGGAAGAAGGCAGTGATATTCTAAAAAACTGGAATTATGCGCATGATCAGGTCAGCAGAGTCAGCACTGCGACGCCCTGGACATCAGAGCCTGCCGGCTCCGGCACGGATAAACCCCTTCATGTCGCGGCAATCGACTGCGGAATGAAGCTGAATATTGTGCGTTCTCTGAATCAGCTGGGCTGTCGGGTCACGGTACTTCCCTGGAATACAAAGCCGGAGACGGTCGATGCGCTGCGGCCGGACGGAGTATTCCTTTCCAACGGACCGGGAGATCCGGAGGACGCGGAAGCAACCATTGAGCTGGTAAAGGCTCTTCACGGCAAATATCCTGTCTTCGGGATCTGTCTCGGACATCAGATCCTGTCACTTTCCTACGGGGCGAAGACCTATAAACTGAAATTCGGACACCGCGGAGGCAACCATCCGGTGAAAAATCTGCTGACGGATAAACTCGAGATCACGTCGCAGAATCATTCCTATGCCGTAGAGGAGCACTCTTTGGAAGGGACCGGACTGATTCCGACGCATATCAACCTGCTGGATCAGACGATCGAAGGAGTGCAGCATACGCAGGACCGGGCCTTCAGTATCCAGTATCATCCGGAAAGCGCTCCCGGACCGCAGGACAGCAGATATCTGTTTGAGCGGTTTATTCATGTAATGAAGGGAGGAAAACTCGATGCCTAAAAGAACAGATTTGAAACGGATTCTGGTGATCGGCTCCGGACCGATCGTTATCGGACAGGCAGCCGAGTTTGACTATGCCGGAACGCAGGCCTGCCTGGCATTAAAGGAAGAAGGCTATGAGGTTATTCTCTGCAATTCCAATCCCGCAACGATCATGACGGATCCGGCCATAGCGGATAAGGTCTATATGGAACCGCTGACTCTGGAATATATCGCGAAGATCATCCGGAAGGAAAGACCGGATGCCCTTTTGCCCGGTATCGGCGGGCAGACCGGTCTGAATCTGGCAATGCAGCTTTCCAAAAAAGGGGTCCTTAAGGAATGCGGTGTGGAACTTCTGGGGACGGATTTTTCCAGCATTGAACGGGCGGAGGACCGTGAACTGTTCAAGGAAATGTGTATCGGACTGGGTGAGCCGATCCTGCCCTCCGAGATTGCGGAAAGCATGGAGCAGGGCATACAGGCCGCGAAGGATATCGGATATCCGGTCGTCATCCGGCCGGCTTTTACACTGGGCGGAACCGGAGGCGGCTTTGCCGACAATGAGGACGAGCTGAAGGAGATCCTGAAGAACGCGCTGATTCTCTCTCCTGTCCATCAGGCACTGATCGAAAAGTCGGTCCGGGGCTATAAGGAGATCGAATATGAAGTGATCCGGGATAAAAACGATACCGCGATCACGATCTGTAATATGGAAAATGTGGATCCTGTCGGGGTGCATACCGGGGATTCTGTCGTGGTCTGCCCGTCTCAGACATTGACCAATAAGGAATATCATATGCTTCGGGACAGCGCGCTGAAGATCATCCGGGCGCTGCAAATCGAGGGCGGCTGTAATGTGCAGTTCGCGCTGGATCCGAATTCATTTCAGTATTATCTGATCGAAGTCAATCCGCGTGTTTCCCGTTCCTCCGCGCTGGCTTCCAAGGCCAGCGGCTATCCGATCGCCCGCGTTTCTGCCAAAATCAGTGTCGGCTATCGGTTGGATGAGATTCGGCTGGCCAATACACTGGCCAGCTTTGAGCCTTCTCTGGATTATGTGGTATCCAAGCTGCCGCGATTCCCGTTTGACAAATTCGCGGATGCCAATAACCGGCTGGGGACACAGATGAAGGCAACCGGGGAAGTCATGAGCATCGGCAGAAATATGGAGGAAAGTCTGCTGAAAGGGATCCGTTCTCTGGAGATCGGTCTGTTTCATCTGCACGATCCTCATTTTGATCACCGGGATACAGCGGAAATGCTGGATTATATCCGCGAGGGACGGGATGACCGGATCTATGCGATCGCAGAACTTCTGAGAAGAAATATTTCAGAGGAAAAAATCTTTGAGCAGACGAAGATCGATCCGCTCTTTATCCGGGTATTCCGTCATATCGTGGAAATGGAAAAGAAGGTGGAAAACGCGCCCGGAGATCCGGGGGTCCTTTTTGAGGCAAAGCGGATGGGCTTTTCCGACCGGGAGATCGCCCTGCTGTGGCATCGGACTGCCCATGAGATCTTTGATTTCCGTAAGGAACACAGGATCTTCCCGTCCTATAAGATGATCGACAGTTGCGCTTCGGAATTTGAAAGCTATATTCCGTACTTTTATTCGACCTATGAAGGGGAAAATGAGTCTGTGGTCGATGAAAAGGAAAAGATCATTGTGCTGGGCTCTGGACCGATCCGGATCGGGCAGGGTGTGGAATTTGATTATTCCACGGTTCATGCCGTACAGACGATCCAGGCCTCCGGTTATCAGGCGATCATTATCAACAACAATCCCGAAACGGTTTCGACAGACTATACGACATCGGACAAGCTGTATTTTGAGCCTCTCTGCGTGGAAGATGTCATGAATATTATCGAGCTGGAAAAGCCGAAGGGAGTGATCGCGACACTGGGCGGTCAGACCGCGGTCAATCTGGCGGAGCCTCTGAAGGAATACAAAGTCACGATCGTCGGAACGGACTGTGAGGCGATCGAACGCGCCGAAAACAGGGATGCTTTCGAAAAGGTCCTGACAGAGCTGAAGATCCCTCAGCCGAAGGGACAGGCTGTCACCAATATTGAGGCCGGTGTCCGGGCCGCACAGGAGATCGGGTATCCCGTTCTGGTGCGTCCGAGTTTCGTACTGGGCGGAAGAGCCATGCAGATCGTTTCGAAGGAAAAAGATCTGCGGAATTATCTGAAGACCGCGGTTGAGATCGATGAAGACAAACCGGTACTGGTCGATAAATATATCCGGGGCAAGGAAGTGGAGGTAGATGCTGTCTGTGACGGTGTCGATGTCTTTGTACCGGGTATTATGGAGCTGGTGGAGCGGACCGGTGTGCATTCCGGTGATTCCATCAGCGTTTATCCGCCCTTCAGTATTTCCGACAGAGTAAAGGGAACGATTCTGAGCTATGCCAAAAAGCTGGGTCTCGGGATCGGGATCGTCGGTCTGTTCAACATTCAGTTTATCGTGGACGAAAACGAGAATGTTTATATAATTGAAGTAAATCCCAGATCTTCGCGGACGGTTCCTTTTCTTTCCAAGGCGACCGGCTGGCAGCTGGCAGATATCGCGACAAAGGTCATTCTGGGTGTCAGTCTCAAGGAGCAGGGGATCTTCACCCTTTATCCGGAGGAGAAAAAACGGTGGTATGTCAAGGCACCCGCTTTTTCCTTCTCCAAGCTGAAGGGCATGGATGCCTATTTGTCGCCGGAAATGAAGTCTACCGGGGAAGCGATCGGCTATGATGAAAAGCTTCACCGCGCGATGTACAAGGCACTCATCGCGTCCGGTATCCGGATGAAGAATTACGGAACGGTCCTGGTGACACTGGCGGATGAGGATAAGGAGGAGTGTCTGCCGTTGATCCGCCGGTTCTATGATCTTGGGTTTAATATCGAGGCAACAACTGTTACGGCAGAATTCCTGAAAGCGCATGGCATTCGCTGCAGGCTTCGCAAGAAGCTCAGTGAAGGCAGCCTTGAGGTGCTGGATGTAATCCGGCAGGGACATGTCAGTTATGTGATCAATACCCGCGCGATCCTGTCCGGCGTCCATTACGGGGACGGAGTGGCGATCCGTCAATGTGCGACGGAGAACAATGTTACCATGTTTACTTCCCTGGATACGGTCAGAGTGCTGCTGGATGTGCTGGAGGAACTGACGATCTGTGTGTCAACCATAACCGAATGATGAAAGGAAAATTCATGAAAACCAGAGAAGAGATTCTGAATCTGATCGATGAGGAAAATATAGAGTTTATCCGTCTGCAGTTTACGGATATTATGGGCAATCTGAAAAATATTGCCGTTACACCGGGGCAGATCGACAGGGTCTTCAATGATATGTATCACTTTGAAGGCAGCGCTTTGTTCAATTATGAGTATGAATGCCCGGAGCAGCTTTATCTGCATCCGGATCTGAATTCCTTCGCGATCCTTCCCTGGCGTCCGCAGCAGGGAAAGGTGGCAAAGCTTCTGTGCGAGGTCTATACCGAGGACGGAAAGCCCTTTGCGCTGAGCTCCCGCAGGATCCTGAAGGAAATGCTGGAAAAGGCTGCCGGGGAGGGATATACCTTCCTGGTGGATCCGGAGTGTGAATTTTTCCTGTTTCATACGGACGAGTACGGACTGCCGACGACCATCTCCCATGAGCAGGCGGGATATATGGATGTGGGACCGGTCGATTTCGGTGAAAATGCCAGAAGAGATATTGTCCTGATGCTGGAGCAGATCGGTTTTGATATTGAGTCCTCACTCCATGAACTGGCGCCGGCTCAGCATGAGATCAATTTCAGGGAGCTGGAGGCGATGGAGATGGCGGATGCGATTCAGACCTTCCGTTTCGCGGTGCGTTCTATTGCCAAACGTTTCGGACTTTACGCTACCTTTATGCCCAAGCCCAAGGCGGATATCGCCGGCAACGGAATGCATACGAATTTTATCCTTCTGAAAGATGATCGGAATCTGTTCCGGGAGAAGGACGGGAGCGTATCGGGAGAAGCCGGGTATTTTATCGGCGGTATTTTGAAGCATGCGCCCGCACTGATGGCACTGGCCAATCCGACCGTGAATTCTTATAAGCGGCTTCTGACCGGATTTGAGGCGCCGGACCGGATCAACTGGTCCGTGAAGGGAGAAAAGGCGCTGGTCAAGCTGAAGCATTACAGCAGGGATGTCAAGGTCGAGCTGCGTTTCCCGGATGGCTCCTGCAATCCTTATCTGCTGCTGGCAGGCTGTATAGCGGCGGGACTGGACGGAATTGAGCACCGGATCGATCCCGGAGAAGACAGCTACGGAAAACCGTCGGAGGATTATGCCGAAATTCCGGGGAATCTGAAGGAAGCGGTCGACGCGCTTCTGAAGGATGAGGTTTTATGCGCGGCTCTCGGCAGTGAATTTGTCCGCGTTTATGCGCAGATGAAGTATGCCGAATGGAAGGAATATATGCTTTCGGTCTCCGAATGGGAGCTGAACAGGTATCTGACCAGAATTTAGGAGGATCCGTATGGGCAGTATTGTGATTGCAATGCCCGGATATGAGGATTCTGTTCGATTAAAAGAAATCATCAGACGAAGCGGTCTGGGGTATGAGCTTCATATCAGCCGGAAAGGATCGGAAATCCTGAACCTGGCGGAAGGAATGGAGATCAGTCTCGTCATCTGTACTGTGAAACTGTCAGATATGGGATATGAGGAACTTTCGAATTATCTTCCGACCGATGTCAGGATTTTGCTGCTGACCCGGAATGAGGCGCTGGTTCCGTTTTCCTCCCATGTCACCAGACTGCTGATGCCGTTTAAAACAGAGGATTTGATCACCGGGATCCGGAAGCTGTGTCCGATCCGCTCACCCGGATCGCGCAAAAAGCCTCCCGGACGCTCCCCGGCAGAGCAGCGGCTGATCGATGAGGCCAAGCATACGCTGATGACGGCCAGGGATATGACAGAGCCGGAAGCCTTCCGATATCTCCAGAAAACTAGTATGGATACGGGACGCAGCATGGTGGTATCCGCGCAGATGATAGT
>R20__coassemble_1149_pt1 | contig 16009 bp, 10 predicted proteins | sample R20__metabat2_low_PE_019 | metagenome-assembled genome bin R20 | reverse complement strand
TCCTACAAGGTGGAATTTAAATCTACAAAGTGGAATTAACTTTTACAACTGACCAAATGTATAAAAAAGGCTGCCGGCGGGCAGTCTTTTTTATACATTCTTAATTTGTAAAGCCTTGCGTACTCATGTAAAATAACTCATGGAATTGCGGCAGGCGGCTTTTATACGGCAGGCGGCAAAATCAGTTTCCGGCAATTATGTCATTTATAAGAATCATACGTATGATGTGTTTGATTATGTAAGAAGAAAGCGCCGGAGCTAAATCGATATCAATATTAAAATAAGGACTGAAAAATGAGCGGTGATGATAAGAATACAACGGAATACTGTATGTTCTGCGGCAGATCCTCTGAAACGGCGGGCAAAATGATTATGATGCCGCCCGGTTTTAAGCTTTGCGCGGATTGTATGAACAAGATGGTCGAGCAGGCGCAGCAGTTTGATGCCGGCAATATGCAGGAGCTGATGCAGGATCCGACCCTGGCAGGACTTTTTTCGGCGTTGACAGGCGGAACGGAACCGGGCATGCCGGAGAAACAGGATATGCCGGCAGGCCGGGACCCGGGTGCGGAAGACAACTCCCGGGAGGATTACCGTGAGGTGACGGAATCGGATCGGAAGGAATCTCAGCCGGGTTTTCTGAGGGAAGAATCGGACGGCAGCCTTAAGGACGCAGTCCATGCGGAAGAAGAGAAGCCTGAAAATGACGGCGATGCGGACCAGCCGGAGGAACCGCCGAAGAAGGATCCCGAAAAAAAGGCAGATGATAAGGCATCTTCCGGCGGCAGGACAACTCGCCGTCCCACGATCAGCTTCCTGAATCTGGCGGATATTATGAACGGCGGAATGGGCGCAAAGCGTCCGGCACGTAAGGTCAAAAAGCAGGGACCGCCGCCGATCTTCACCTCCGAAAATATGCCGGCTCCGCATAAGATCAAGGCAGAGCTGGACAAATATGTGATCGGGCAGGAACAGGCTAAAAAAATTATTTCCGTCGCAGCCTACAATCATTACAAAAGAGTCAATCATCAGGCAGAAGCGGAAGGAATTGAAATTGAAAAATCCAATATCCTTCTGATCGGACCGACCGGCTCCGGCAAGACCTATCTGGTTAAAACACTGGCACGTATTCTGGATGTCCCGCTGGCAATTACAGACGCGACTTCACTGACGGAAGCAGGTTATATCGGAGATGATATTGAGAGCGTTGTTTCCAAGCTTCTGGACGCGGCGGATCAGGATATTGAGAAAACCGAACGCGGTATTATTTTTATTGATGAAATTGATAAGATCGCCAAGAAGAAAAACAGCCATGCCCGTGATGTCAGCGGGGAGGCGGTTCAGCAGGGAATGCTCAAGCTTCTGGAGGGCGCGGAAGTGGAGGTTCCGGTCGGTGCCGGTTCTAAAAACTCCATGGTGCCCATGGTAACAGTCAATACAGAAAATATCCTGTTTATCTGCGGCGGCGCGTTTCCTGAGCTGGAGAATATCATTGCCAAGAGATTGATGAAAAAGACTTCTCTGGGATTCGGGGCAGTTTTGAAGGATGATATTACTTCCGATAAGGATCTGCTGTCCAAGGTAACCACAGAGGACCTGCGGGAATTCGGCATGATACCGGAATTCCTGGGACGTCTTCCGATCACCTGCCTGCTGCAGAAGCTGGACGAGGATATGATGGTTCAGATCCTGACGGAGCCTCGCAACGCGATCCTGAAGCAGTATCAGAAGCTGTTGGCGCTGGATGAGGTCCGGCTGGAATTTGAAGAGGACGCGCTCAGGGCCATTGCGAGAAAGGCCATGGAAAAGGATACGGGCGCCAGAGCACTGCGCTCCATCATTGAGGAATTTATGATGGATATCATGTACGAGGTCCCTAAGGATGACAATATCGGAACGGTGACTATTACACCGGAGTATGTAGAAGGCAAAGGCGGCCCCAGGATTCAGATCCGGACAGATCTTCCGAGGACGGAAGCCCCACGCCTGGAAGCACATGAGCTTCCCGATCTGCCCGAGCAGGAGAGCGTCTGAGCGGGAGGGTGAGCCATGAAACGAAGCAGTGCAGTGCTCGGCGGTTTGCTGCTGGCCGGGGCGATCTTCGCAGCAGACCAGTCCGCCAAAAGATACACGGAAAAACAAAAGGGGGTATTTCCGGAAGGAAAGCTGTATCGGAAGAATCCTGTTTTCCTGCTGCAGAAAAGTCATAATCCGGGAGCGTTTCTTCGTCTGGGAAATCGGAAGCCGTCATTGATAGCAGCCATATCGGTGTTCATGACGGTACTGACCGGCCTGATGCTGCTCTTCAGCTTCGGAAATGCGGGAAACGGGCTGCTGAGGACCGGACTTTCGGCTCTTTTCGGCGGTGCGTTCAGCAATACCTATGACCGCCTGCAAAAGAAATACGTGGTAGACTATATCAGCTTTAAATTCGGGCCGGAGGCTTTCCGGAGGATCGTGTTCAATCTGGCGGATTTTGCGATCCTTGCCGGGAGTGTGCTGATTCTGCTGGGTACGGATTGACCGGCTGCCGAAATATCAGTCATTACGATCATGGAGTTATCGGATATTATGCATGAGCTGGGAATCGTTTTCCATGTGATGGATCAGATTGAAGCACTTGGTAAGGAACAGCAGCTGAAAAAAGTGGAAAGTGTTACACTGGAGATCGGTGAGGTCTCCGGCGTAGTATTTGATTATTTTGATGATTGCTGGAAATGGGCGGTCAAAAAGAGTGAACTGCTGGCCGGATCAGAGCTGAAATGCGAGGTGATCCATGCGGTCACGATCTGCAATGACTGCGGAAAAACCTATGATACTGTGACTTATGGGAAACAGTGCCCTCACTGTCATAGCCCGAATACGGTGCTGGTGACCGGCAATGAAGTGATGATTAAGGAAATCACAGCTGAATAGACAAAGGCCGGACGGCTGATTGGTTTATAGGAATAAACTTCAGAAAAAGATAAAAAACGCGGTCTGCGGACTCCGACAAAACGCTCTGCTCTCCGGCAGGGCTTTTTTGACCGTTTGTGGCAGGATTTACACTGTCTGTATCCTGAACTGTATCCGGGATAACGGATTGTCCTGAAAAAGAAGGAAAATGGTTTTGCGGAATCTGCAAAGTATGTAAAGTGCAGACGGCCGTGCCGCGAAAAGATAAGAGGAAAGATCAATGCAGGAAGAAAAGGAAAAAGGGAATTTCTGGCTGTCGCTGGCCACGTTTATCGTCAACAAACGCAAGGCGATCCAGATCCTGTTTATTATAGCGCTGATTTTCTGCGCGGTGGCCTCCGGCTGGACCCGAACGAATCAGGATATCACCAAATATCTGCCGGCGGATTCGGAGACGAGAATCGGTCTTGATAAGATGGAAGAGCAGTTCACGACCTACGGAAGCGCCAAGGTCATGGTGACGAACATTACCTATGACGACGCCCTGGAGCTTTCGGAGCAGCTTTCGGAGGTTGAAGGCGTCAAGGCGGTGGATTTTGACAATGACCGGGATCATTATACCGGGACCTCGGCTTTGTTTGAAGTGACCTTTGAAGGGGAATCGGATGATGACATATCACTGACCGGATTGGATAATCTCAAAAAAAGCCTGGAAAATTATGATTTCTTTATCTCTACTGAGGTTGGGTCGGAGATCCGTTCCAATCAGTCCCTCAAAGAGGATGTCAATCTGATCCTGGTTCTGGCTGTGATCATCATTGTGGCGGTTCTGCTGGTTTCTACCAAGGCTTTTATGGAGATTCCTGTACTGCTGATTACTTTCGGTACAGCTGCCCTTCTGAATAAGGGTACAAATTTTATCTTCGGAACGATCTCAAGTGTCACGGATTCCATTGCGGTCGTTCTGCAGCTTGCGCTTGCGATCGATTACGCGATCATTCTCTGCGACCGCTTTATGGAAGAGCATGAGCTGCTGGATTCAGAGGAAGCGGTCAAGGTGGCGCTGTCCAAGGCGATTCCCGAGATCAGCGCTTCTTCATTGACGACGATCTCCGGCATGGTCGCCATGATGTTCATGCATTTTCGCCTGGGCTATGATATGGGCATCGTACTGGTCAAGGCGATCGTACTCAGTCTGATTTCTGTATTTTTCCTGATGCCGGGTGTGATCCTGATCTTTGCGAACGGCATTGACCGGACACATCACAGATCCTATGTGCCATCAGTCCGTTTTATCGGCGAATTCGCCAATCTGACGAAATATATCATTCCGCCTGTCTTCTGTGTTTTTCTGGTTTTTGCCTATTTTACCTCCAGCGGCTGTACGTATGTATATGACACCGGTTCTGTGCCGAGCGCCAAAATGAGCGAGGACCGGCTTGCGGATCAGCGGGTCGAAACGACCTTCGGCTCGTCCAATCAGCTGGTGGTCATGGTGCCCGCCGGGGACTATGAAAAGGAAGGGAAGATCCTTTCCAGACTGGAAAAAATGGATGAGGTGAGCAGCGTCCTGGGACTGGCCAATGTGTCGATTAATGATGATTACAAGCTGACCGATCAGCTGACACCGCGTGATTTTGCGGAGCTGACGGATCTGGATATCGAGATCGCGCGGATGCTGTATATGGCTTATGCCTATCATGTGGAGCAGTACGGACCGGTATTTACCGGAATCGATGAATACGGAGTGCCTCTGATCGATATGTTCCTGTTTCTGTACGAACAGTATCAGGAAGGATATGTGACGCTCAGCAGCGAGCTGGACAATAAACTGAACGAACTCTATGACACACTGTATGACGCAAAGCTTCAGCTGCAGGGAGATGAATATTCCCGTTTCGTTCTGAATCTGGCGACACCGTCTGAAGGAGACGAGACCTACGCGGTCATGGACCGGATCCGGTCGATCTGCGGGGAATATTATGATAAGAGCAGCGTGCTGCTGGTCGGTAACTCCACCAGCAACTACGATCTGATGAGCTCCTTTGTCACGGACAACGTAATCATCACGATCCTGACGGCCCTTTTTGTCATGCTGATCCTGTTCTTTACCTTCCAGTCTGCAGGATTGCCGGTACTGCTGGTTCTGACGATTCAGGGCAGTATCTGGATCAATTTCTCGGTTCCCGCCCTGCAGGGGCAGGTCATCTTCTTTATTGCCTACCTGATTGTTTCTGCGATCCAGATGGGCGCGACCATCGACTACGCGATCGTTATTTCCAGCCGTTATCTGGAACTGAAGCAGCAGTATCCGCTGAAGGAGGCAGTTGCCATGACGCTCGATCAGGCCTTTCCGACGATCTTTACTTCCGGAACAATCCTGACCTCAGCCGGTTTCCTGATCGGCCGGATCGCTTCCGATCCGACGGTCGCCTCGATCGGGACGGCGCTCGGACGAGGCACCCTGATCTCTATTATGCTGGTCCTGCTGGTGCTGCCGCAGATTTTGCTGATGGGTGACTGGATCCTGGAGCATACCGCTCTGACGATCAAGGGGAAGCTGGCACCTGTTCGGGATATCAGCGGTGTGGTGATCGTCAACGGACGGATCCACGGTTATGTGGAGGGGGAGATCGACGCGGAGATCACCGGACGATTCAAGGGCAATATGCATGCCAGCATCGAAAACCGCAAAAAGGATGCTCCCGCCGGCATGAAGTCCGGCGCAGGAGAACCCGTTCCGGCGCTTCCGGGGCAGACGGATACCTCTGTGGATGCGGGACAGACAGAGAGGCCGGCTTCTTTCGGGACTGCCGGCGGCACAAAGGAGCAGAGCCTTCCGGAACAGCAAGGCAGCTTAGCGGATCAAAATCCGCAGGAAAGAGAAGAGTTCTGCGATGCAGAGGACGGTTTTGAGATCATCCTGGAAGATGATCTGACCGGGGACGACCCTTCAGACGATCTGTCAGAAAGAAAGAACGCTTCGAAAAACAGTAAAAACCGGGGCCGGGAACGATCCGGTGCTTCCGGAAAGAAGAAATCTCTGAAGGACAGGCTGCTGCACAGGAAAGGAGGACGCCGCGGTGAAGAATAAAACAGTAAAGCTTCTGACAGGCATTCTGGCGGCTGTGCTCTTAACAGCCAATATCCCGATGACAGCCATGGCGGAAGAAAACACTGCTGCGGAGTCTTCGCTGCAGGAGCCTGAGACAGAAACAGAAGAAAAAGAGGAACGGACTTCAGCCGGTACGATTGCGGATCTGGCGGAGGAGCTTCAGGGCGATGAGGAATTCGTCGCCGAAAGAGTTTATCTTCGAACCGCGGAGGACCTTCTGCTGATGGCGGAGGAATGCCGGGACGACTGGAGCAGCTTCGGTAAAATCTATGAGCTGGAAGAGGACATCGATCTGGCGGGAACAGGCTTTGAAGGCTTTGGCCTTTTTAACGGAACCTTTAAGGGAAACGGGCATGTAATCAGCGGACTGGATCTGGAACTGAGCGGTTCTCAGCGGGGACTGTTCCGCTATGTCGGTTATTACGGCAGTATTCAGAATCTGACAGTTCGGGGAAATGTGCGGACGACCGGAACCGGTGAAAACATCGGCGGGATCGCCGGGATCAACTACGGGCAAATCCGCGGCTGCCGCTTTGAAGGAAATGTGGAAGGAAAAACAGTGGCCGGAGGTATTGCCGGCCTGAATAAGGGCAGCGGAAAGATCCTGAACTGTACCGCGTCCGGAAGTGTGGTTTCCGACAGCCAGACCGGCGGGATCTGCGGTGAAAACCACGGCACCATTCGAAGCTGCAAAAATGAAGCATCCGTAGACTGCCGTGAGCTGGAGCCCAGTATTGATCTGGGAGGCATTGATGTGGGAACGCTCAATGCCGCGCAGAATGCGGCGGCCCGAAAGGATGTCGGCGGCATTGCCGGCAATTCGGTCGGCGTGATCGCTTCCTGTATCAATCAGGGGACTGTTGGCTATTCACATTCCGGCTATAATATCGGCGGTATCGCCGGACGTCAGAGCGGCATGCTGGTATCCAGTACCAATCAGGGACAGGTCTACGGACGAAAGGATGTGGGCGGTATCGTCGGACAGGCGGAGCCGTATACAGAGTCGGAGTATATCTCCGATCATCTGGAACAGCTTCAGGAGGACGCCAAAAAAATGGGTTCACTGATCACCCGGATGTCGGACAGCATCAGCGGGACCGCGGATGATATCGCTGCCTATACAAGAGCGCTGCAGCGGGAATACGAATCAACCCTGAGCAGCATGAACAGCCAGGTGCAGGCACTTCAGAATACGATCACTACCGATAAGGCGCAGACACAGGCCTATATGGATACGATCACGGCATCTGTCAATCAGCTCAGTGCGACAGGCGCCGATACGATCAATCGTGTCAACGCGCAGATGGAAAATTATATCAGTCAGATCAATAACGCGGCTCAGAATGTGGCGGGCCAGATCCGGGATGCGGGTCAGGATGCCAAAAAGAGCGATGATTCCGGCAGCAGCTCCGGTTCGGGTTCTTCCTCCGGAAGCAGCAGCTCCTCCGGAAGTGACAGCTCCTCCGGAAGCGGAAGCTCCTCTTCGGGGAATTCCTCCTCGGGCAGCTCTTCTTCCGGAAGCTCATCAGACAGCGGTTCCGGCAGCAGCTCCTCCGGAAGCGCCAGCTCCTCCGGAAGCGCCAGCTCTTCCGGAAGCGCCAGCTCCGGTACAGACAGTTCTTCATCAGGCAGTGATGCCGGCAGCTCTTCCGGAAGCGGAAGCTCCGGTTCAGGAAGCTCCCCTTCGGGAGATTCCTCCTCGGGCAGCTCTTCCTCCGGAGATTCATCGAACGTTGGAGATACTTCTTCCAATACTCCCTCAGTTTCGGATGCGGCCTGTACGCCGGACAGTGCAGCGGCTCCGGCCGGTCTTTCAAAGAATGAAGTCGTGATCATAAACGACAGGACTTATGTTTACGGGGAACCGCTCGTATCTTCTCCTGCGGTCAGCGGCGGTTCTGACGGGTATATGGAGGACTTCTTTCTTCTGGAAACCGACACACCGGTATCGGGAAACGCATCGGATGGGGGTACCTCTTCCGGCAGCGCGGCGGGGACAGCCTCCGACAGTGGTTCCTCCGGGACAGGTACCGGATCCGGTACAGGAAGCGGAAGCTCCTCAGGGACGATTACACCCGGCAGTGTAATCAGCGCGGCGGAGGACACCTATGACCTGAATAAGCTCGGCAAAAATCTGTCCAACATTACCGTGCCGCAAATCAATGCCAAAATGGACCCGCAGATTGCTTCCAATGTTGACAGCATGAAGGGCAGCCTGTCGTCGTTAAGCAGCGGTATTCAGGGAGCATCAAATTCACTGCTGGATGCGGCTTCTTCCACGTCTGATACGGCAGCCACTCTTTCTCAGGAGCTGACAGACAGCTCAAAGAGAATGGGCAGCAATGTGGACGGACTGGTATCGGCGGCGGACCGGGGTGTCAATGATGTGACCGGCATCACCAGCAATCTGGTAGATGTCAGCGATGATATGTCGGATATGCTGGCGGATGATCTCCGGATTCTTTTCGGGGAGGATACACTGCTCACGGATCAGTCTATTGAACTGTTGACAGAGTGTACTACCGGAATTGTTTCTCTCTGCATCAATTACGGAGATGTAGAGGGAGATATCAATGTCGGCGGCGCAGCCGGCAGCATGAATGTGGATAATGACCTGGATCAGGAGGTGGATATTGATGTTTCCGGGCTGACGGATGTCCAGGTACGATCCACAGTTGTCAATGTGATGGTCCATACGATTAACCGGGGAAAGGTTTCCGCCAAAAAGGAGGCCTCCGGCGGTCTGGTAGGCAGGGAAGACCTCGGCGTGATTTATGACTGTGAAAATTACGGAGATGTGGAGGTCGTCAGCGGAGAATATGCGGGCGGCATTGCAGGCAGCTCGGCCAGCACGATCAGTTCTTCGTATTCCCTGTGTAATGTTTCAGCTCAAGGCTATGAGGGAGGTATCGTGGGCGACGGCTATGATGTCCTGGACTGTATTTCCTTAAGCGCTCTCTCCGGAGAAGGAGAGGATTATATCGGCGCGATTGCCGGGCATCTGGATGAAAGCGCTTCCCTGACGGGCAATTATTTTGTCAATGATTCCTGGAACGGCGTAGATGATCTGAGCTACTACGGACAGGCTCAGAATGCTTCCTATGATGAGATCATGGCTATGGAAAACGCGCCGTCCGGTTTCAAAACGGTTCATGTCCGTTTTGTGAAAGATGATCAGACGGTCAGTACGGTTTCGGTTCCTTACGGCGGAACTCTTGCAGAGGAGGATTTCCCGGACATTGAGGATGACGATTCCTATGTGGAATGGTCCTGTGAGGAGGATCTGACGCATATTACGCATCCGGTCACGATCACGGCGCAGTCACAGCGTTACGTGTCCAGTCTTTCTTCAGTGGAGACCCGCGAAGACGGGAAACCGTTGATTCTGGTCGAGGGAACCTTCCGTCTGGGCAACAGCATCCTGCTGAACAGTCTTGGGGAGGAAGAAGCGCAGAACACGCTTCCGGAAAATACGGTTTATGCTTACCACTGGAAGCCGGAGGATACGGAGGGACAGACAGTGTTTACTGTCCGTTTCGCGGATCCCGATACAGAAGGAGAATCTTCTGTTTATATCCGTGAGAACGGAAGTGATGAATGGAAGGTGGCGGAAACGTTACGGGACGGCAGCTATCTGGTCGCATCGGTGCCCGCGGACTGTGATTTCGCGGTATGCAGCACAAAGGCAGCAGGACTTTTCGGGGAACGTATGGATTCTGTAAAGGCAGCCGGTGTCTCACCTGCCGCTGCCGGAGGCGCGGCAGCAGGCGGCCTTATAGTCGTCGGAGCGGCTGTCGCTGCGGCGGTACTGCGAAAAAAACGGGGACAAAAGCGGGATTAAGAGCTGTTGAAGAAAAGGGGGAAAAGTATATGCCGGGACCGGGCGGAGGAAGAATGGGCGGAAAATTTCTGACCGAGGAAGAGAAGGCACAGGCACCGAAGGTGACGGGCAAGCTTCTGAAGAGGATATTTTCCTATCTGAAGCCCTACTGGAAACAGATGGCACTGGTTATTGCCGCGATAGCACTCTCCTCCTGCCTGACTCTGTATCCGTCGATCCTGACAGGGCGCATCGTGGATGAGGGACTGATCGGCCGGGATATGGGCGCGCTTATCCGGCTGATCCTGCTTTCGCTTCTGGTAACCTTCAGCGCTAATATGATCGGTGTGCTGGAAAGTTATCTGAATACCTGGATCGCACAGCATATCACCTATGATATGCGCAATACAATGTACCGGCATCTGCAGAAAATGTCTCAGCGCTTTTTTACGACCAATAACCAGGGAGACATCATTACACGCATGACCTCGGATATTGACGGAGTGCAGCGGATCATTACCAATACTTTGACGGATATTCTTTCCAATGCGATTACACTGATCGTCGCGCTGGTTGCAATGTATCAGAAGAACTGGATCCTGGCTACGATCGGTATTGTGATCGTGCCGCTCTTCGCGATTCCTACCCGAAACGCAGGAAAGGCCAGATGGACACTGACACAGGATTCCCAGTCCTGCAATGATGAGATCAACGGGATCCTCAATGAAACCCTTTCTGTCAGCGGTCAGCTGCTGGTCAAGCTGTTCGGCCGGGAAGAGCGGGAATATGAAAGATACAGGCGGGTCAATGAAAAGATGATCGGCCTTAATATCAGAGAGCAGATGGCAGGCCGGTGGTTCCGGGTCGCGATCAGCACGTTTTCCAGTATCGGGCCGATGCTGTTATATCTGGTAGGCGGGATCCTGATGCTCCGCTGCGACAGCGCATTGTCCGTCGGTGATATTACGGTTCTGGTCGCGCTTCTTTCCAAAATGTACGGGCCGGTCAATCAGCTCCTGAATATTCAGGTCGACTGGATCAGCTCCATGGCCCTGTTTTCCCGTCTGTTTTCTTATTATGATCTTCCGGTGGAGGTCGAGGAGCCGGAGCAGCCGATCATCCCTGAAAAAACCACCGGAGAGGTGGAATTCTCTCATGTTGATTTCTCTTATAATCCGGAACGTCAGATCCTGAAGGATGTTTCCTTCCGGCTGGAGAGCGGCCACAGCATCGCGATCGTCGGTCCCTCCGGGTCCGGCAAGAGCACCATGATCAACCTGATTCCCCGGCTGTATGATGTGGGCAGCGGCAGCGTGACCTTTGACGGGGTGGATGTCCGGCAGCTGGATCTGGCATGGCTGCGCCGGAATGTCGGTGTGGTCTCCCAGGAGACCTATCTGTTTAACGGTACGATCCGCGAAAATCTGCTGTACGCCCGGGCGGATGCGACAGAGGAGGAATTGATTGAGGCCTGTAAAAAGGCCAATATCTATGATTTTATTTCCCGGCAGGAGCTGGGACTGGATACACCGGTCGGAAATCGCGGTCTGAAGCTTTCCGGCGGTGAAAAGCAGCGGATCTCCATTGCCAGAGTGCTGCTGAAGAACCCGGCACTACTGATCTTTGATGAAGCGACCTCCGCACTGGATTCGATCTCTGAGGCAAAGATCCAGGAAGCGATCGATCCGCTGATTGCGGAGCGAACCAGCATCCTGATCGCACACCGGCTTTCTACGATTCTGGCGGCGGATGAGATCCTGGTGCTGAAGGATGGCCGGGTCGAGGAGCGCGGAACCCACCGGCAGCTGGTTGGAAAGGGCGGTGTTTATACTGAACTGTATGAGACGCAGTTCAAGACACCCGGCATCACGGAGACAGAAAATGAGGCCTCCTGGGACTGGAACGCACAGCTGGAAGAAAATCTGGAAATGCTGAGGGACAGCGAAAAGGATCCGGAACGTTTCGCAAGGGACTATATTACAGCCTGGCTGTCCGGCTGCGAGGAAACGGGGGATCAGCCGGTATTGCCGATCGGGGATCCGATGGGGCAGCCTCCCGCCGCGGGGTGGGAGCCTGAGGAGGATTGAGGCGCAGCCTTGAGCAGATCAGCTGTTCATGATAAAATCAGCCCAAAATCAGATCTGTCTGCTGCCGGGCTGTGAAGTTCGCAGCTCTGCACCGGGAAAGAAATACCGGGGAAAGAAATACCGGGGAAAGGGATCAAAAATGCCTTCGGCTTACACTCATGCCCGTTTTGGAAGATCAGTATATAGGGAGCTTCCTGCCGCGGAGCGGGAGATCATAGATCAAAATCGATCCTGGTATATTCTGGGACTGCAGGGACCGGATCTGTTTTTTTATTATCATCCGCTGAAAAAAAACAGAGTCAGCCGGATCGGCAGCAGGATCCATGGATTGCCCGGCCGGACTTTTTTTACACAGGCCTCGGCTGTGGTCCTGCGGCATCCGGAGGACGGACGTTATCTGGCCTATGCCTGGGGCAGCATCTGTCACTTCACACTGGATCGGGAGTGCCACTATCAGGTCTATGAGTGGACAAGGCTTCACGGGATTTCCCACGCGGAGATCGAGGGAGAGCTGGACCGGACGCTTCTTATAGAGGACGGAAAGGATCCGGTACGCACTTCTCCGACAGAGGGGATCGAGCCTGAACAGGACACCGGCCCTGTGCTGGAGGAGTTTTACCGGGAGATCGATGGGGCTGAAACGGGTGTAACAGTCCGGGAAATGGCGGACGGGGTCAGGTCCTTTCTGTCGTTCAATCGGATCCTGCTGGTGCCGCAAAAATGGAAAAGAAAACTGATATTCAGCGCTTTAAAGCTGATTGGTCAATACGAATCTCTTCATGGGCATTTTATTAATTTCGAAGAGAACCCGCAGTGTCGGCAATGCAGCCGGCTGCTCAGAAAAAAATATGATGAGGCGGTTCCGAAGGCGGCAGAGCTGAGCAGGGAGTTTCAGGATACCGCGGCGGGCAAAAAGCCTTTTTCACCGTTGTATGAGAGCAATTATGAATCGGATTATCCGAAGGGGGAAAACGGATGAAATTCAAAATGACGGCACTGGAGAAAAAATGGGTCCTGTATGACGTGGCAAATTCCGCTTTTACCATGATGGTGTCTACGATCATTCCGATCTATTTTAACCAGCTCGGCAAACAGGCCGGAATCTCCGAGGTCAATTATCTGGCCTACTGGGGCTATACGCTTTCAATCTCCACGATCCTGGTGGCACTGCTGGGACCTGTTCTCGGAGCGGCCTCGGACAAAAACAGACGGAAAAAGTTTTTCTTTATGCTGACGATCATCATCGGATCGATCGGATGCTTTTGCCTGGGGCTGACCCGGCAATGGCTGGTCTTCCTGATTCTGTTCTGCCTGGTCAAGACGGTCTATTCGGTGAGTCTGGTCATTTATGATTCCACCCTGGACGATGTCACGGAGCCGGAACGTATGGACGAAGTTTCCTCACAGGGTTATGCATGGGGTTATATCGGCAGCTGTGTTCCTTTTATCGCCTGTCTGGTACTGGTGCTGATGAGTGATAAAATCGGACTCTCTCAGATGACGGCGCTGACGATTTCCTTCCTGATTACGGCGCTGTGGTGGTTTTTCGTTTCATTGCCTCTTCTCTGGGTTTACGAGCAGAAGCATTATATTACGGATGAAAAGGAGCAGCAGAAAAATATTTTCACTCAGCTTCTGACCAGTATCAGGAGCATTGCGAAGGATAAAAAGATCCTGCTGTTCCTGATTGCGTTTTTCTTTTATATCGACGGTGTTTATACCATCATCGACATGTCGACCGCTTACGGTTCCGCGCTGGGACTGGGAACCACGGACATGCTGCTGGCGCTTCTGGTGACACAGTTTGTGGCTTTCCCGAGCGTTATTCTGATGGGAAGGCTTTCCCGCAGATTTGAGGCCTCCCGCCTGATCATGATCTGTATTGCGGCTTATTTCGGTGTTTCGGTGTTCGCGTATTTTATGACCAGTGCCTGGCAGTTCTGGGTGCTGGCAATCTTCGTCGGCATGTTTCAGGGCGGGATCCAGGCGCTTTCCAGATCCTATTTCACCAAAATCATACCGGCAGAAAAATCCGGAGAATATTTCGGCTTTTACGATATCTGCGGCAAAGGCGCGTCCGTGATCGGAACGACGGTAATGAGCGCAGTCTCTCAGCTGACCGGCAATATCAATAAGGGCGTGCTGTTCCTTTCCGTTTTCTTTATTATCGGTTTCGTTGTCTTCAGGATGTCCGTGAAGGCGAAGCAGGAGGCATGACAATGATCAGAATCTGGGCGCACAGAGGCGCATCCGGCTATGCGCCGGAAAATACACTGGAGAGCTTTGAACTGGCAGTGAAGCAGCAGGCAGACGGGATCGAACTGGATGTTCAGCTGACAGGGGACGGTGAGATTGTAGTGGTGCATGACGAGGCACTGGAGCGTGTCTGCGGACAGAAGGGCTGGGTAAAGGACCGCACGCTGGAAGAACTTAAAGGCTTCAATTTCAATGCGCCGCACCCGGAAGGATATGAAAGAGTCCGGATCCCGCTTCTGTCGGAGGTTTATGAATTGATCCGTCCCACAGGCCTTACAATCAATGTGGAGCTGAAAACGGGTGTTTTTCCTTACCCGGGTATTGAGGAAAAGGTGCTGAAGCTGACAGAAGAGTTTCAAATGAAGGACCGGGTCCTGTACTCTTCATTCAACCATTTTTCTCTCAGGCGGATTAAAGAACTGGATCCTGAGGTTCCGACCGGACTTCTTTACAGTGACAACTGGATCGGTGTTGCTCCCTATGCAAGGGATGTGGTGGGCGTTTCCGCGCTTCATCCGGCCCTGTATCATCTTCAGGAGCCGGATTATGTCCGGACGGCACGGGAGCATGGGCTGGAAACGCATGTGTGGACGGTCAATGAGCCGGAGCATCTGGAGTGGATGGGACAGCTTGGTGTGGAAGCGGTCATCACCAACTATCCGGACAGGGCCAGGGACATTTTGAGCAGGTATTGAATGATGACCAGATATGAAATGACGACACTCTGCTATCTGATCCGCGGCGGTCGGTGGCTGATGCTGCACCGCACCTCGAAAAAGCAGGATTTGAACAAAAATAAATGGATCGGTGTCGGCGGGCATTTTGAGCCCGGGGAAAGTCCGGAGGACTGCGTGCGCCGTGAGGTACGGGAGGAGACCGGTTACGAGCTGACCCGGTTTGATTACCGGGGGCTGATTACCTTTGTCGCCGGAGACGGGACAACGGAATATATGTCTCTTTTTACCGCGGAAGGCTTTGAAGGTGAAGAGCATCCCTGTGATGAGGGAGAACTGGCCTGGGTTCCGGAACAGGAAATTCAGGAACTGAATCTCTGGGAGGGGGACCGGATCTTCTTAAGGCTTCTTGCACAGGAAGGACCGTTCTTTTCACTGAAGCTGGTCTATGATCCGCAGGAGAAGCTGAGCGGTGCCTTTCTGAACGGGGAGCCTTATAACATCGGATGAAGCGGCCTATTTACAGGATTTCGAGACAGCTCAGAATACGGCTTCCGTGGCCGGGACGATAGCAGCACAGATTCTGGTGCCAGCTGTCCTGAAGCTCCAGATAGAATTCCTCTCCGTGATCGAAACACCCGACAACAGTGACCCAGTGCATCTGACTTAAGGAATCAGCCAGCATCAGTGCCAGCGGATGACCGGTATTGATCGCCTGTCTGATATCAGAGGCAAAAAGAGAATCAGACCTGTCGCAATTCCTGCCCGGCTGCAGCTTTCGGTAAGTAAAACTGCGGTTATTCAGGGTAAAGGCGTTCCGGCCTCTACGGGGAAGATAAAGAATGGGGCCGTTGCCGATCTTACGGTGAACACGAATGAAGAGCTCACGAAGCTCCGGGAAGGACACTGCGGAATCGGAAGAGGCATTTTTGAGAAGCAGCAGGTTGGTCACCATGGTGGCACAGCAGTGGTTTCTGGCAAGATCGTCAAAATCTCCGGTGACGGCAAAACGCTCCGGAAGAGCCGGAAGGCGCAGCGGAGAAGAAAGGCTGCGGACAGCACGCAGATCGGCGGTATCGGTATTTTCTCTTTTATAGGAATAGATAAATCCGTAAGTGCCGGACCCTTTCAGCGGAATATGTTTCATGTAGCCGGCAGCGGA
>R20__coassemble_1133_pt1 | contig 16191 bp, 12 predicted proteins | sample R20__metabat2_low_PE_019 | metagenome-assembled genome bin R20 | reverse complement strand
GCCCGGAGGCAGTCGGGCATTTGCGCGGCATGCAGAAGATCGGCGAGCTTCTGACGAAACGATATGAAGGCGGAAAGCTGAAGATCGCATCCTGCCGGTGGAATGAAAAGGAACAGGCACTGGAGTTTGAATTTGCGGCAGGAAACAGCCTGGAAGAACTGTTGGATGAAAGACTCAGGCAGTCGGATATGGACTCATTTATCGGATTGATCCGGGAGTATAGAAGCCGGCTCTCCTGGCACGAGGATTTTCCGGCAGGGGATATCGATATGATCTTCCAGAATATTCTGGTGGATCCGGAGGAAGAAGATCGTTGGACTGCGATCGACTATGAGTGGGGAAAAGCTCAGGCGGTCCCGTCCCGGGATAATCTGAAGCGCGCGCTGGAATGCTATTTCCGGGGAGATGAAACCCGCAGAGAGTATCTGGAAGAAAAAATGACCTGGGAGCAGTTCTGCACCGCGCTGGATCTGAATCCGGAGGAAATGCGTCTTCAGCTTGAGCAGGAGGATCGTTTTCAGGAAGAGATCACCGGCGGCTGCACCGCACTGGGCGAACTTCGTTTCGATATCGGCGGGAAGGTCATTGTCCCCGCAGAGCTGTCCGTGGAACGGGCGGCGGCCGGAGCGGGCAGCAAAGCGGCTGTTAATCTGGCAACGGTTCAGATCTATTATGACAGAGGAAACGGTTTTAATGAGCAGGACAGCTGCTTCCTGGATCAGAATTACAGGGAAGAAGGACGTATTACTTTTGAAGTGCCTGTGGATGAAAATATCAGGGGACTCCGGATCGATCCGGCGCTTTGCCCCTGTGTGACAGTTCTGACCGGAGTTTCGGATAAAATTACAGGAAAAGATCTGACAGGACTGTTTGCGGCACAGGCTGCCGCGAACGGTGCGAAGAGCGGAGCCAATACCTGGATCTTTGCCACTCACGATCCCGGGTTTTCCTGGAATATGAAAAAAATACGCAGAAAAGCGGGACTGAAAGGGAAAGCAGAATTGATCGTTTCCCTTCAGATGAGCGGTCTTCCCGCGACTATGGCCGGGGCCATGGAGCTGCGGAAGTAATCAAAAAGGAGAAAACAGCGTGCTCAGACAGGCTTTGAAGAATTACCTGGTCAAACGCAGAGACGAACAGTATGAGCGGGAGTTTCATGAAAAGGAAACCGCTTATGCCAACTGGTATCGTTATCATCGAAAAAAACTGGCGGCGGCGCTTGCTGAAAAGGATCATGCGGAAGCGGAAAAGCTGTCCCTGGAGGTCGTGCGTTATTCACATCTTCGAAACTTTATTTTATCCGGAAATGAACGGCCGGACATTATTGTTGCCTGCCGCGATGAAGGAAACTTAAGCGGCAGCGCCAGAATGCTGATCCGGGATTTTTTTGCGGAGAATCCCCGTGTCAATCTGGTATACGGAGATGAGGACAGGATCGGGGAAAACGGAGAGCTGACGGATCCATGGATGAAGCCGGACTGGTCTCCGGATACCTTCCTTTCGACCTTTTATTTCGGCAGTATTTTTGCCTTTCGAAGCAGCGCACTGTCTCTGATCAATCCCGGCGGAGTCCGGGCAGGGGATATGGAAAGCCGCTCCAGCCTGGAGAAGGATACCCGGGAAGAGGAGGAATCCAGACAAAATGTGCTGGAGGATTATCTCCGGGGCTGGATCTACGGGAAGCTCTGCCTGAAGATCGCGCAGGCTGACGGAGGATTTGAAAAACGATATAAAAACCGTTTCCCCATCGGCCATATCCGTGAGATTCTGTTTCACGCGTCAGAGGCTCCCGAACCCTGGGACAGCCGGCTGATCCGTGATTCTCTGACCGGACGCTATTCCAGCCAGTCCGCGGCCGGGCGGCTGGTCAGTATTATTATTCCGAGCAAGGACCATCCGGAGATCCTCAAAAGATGCATTGAAACAATTGAACAGTATACCGAGACTTCCCCCTATGAGCTGATCATTGTGGATAACGGAAGCTCTCCCGAAAACAGAAGACAGATCGAGCAGCTGCTTTTAAAGCATGAGGAAAACGGCTCGGTGCAGTATATCTATGAGCTGATGGAATTCAATTTTTCCAGAATGTGCAACCTGGGTGCTTCCAGAGCTGCCGGCGAGCTGCTGCTTTTCCTGAATGATGATATTGAGATACGGCGGCCCGGGTGGCTTTCCTATCTTTCCGAAAAAGCGAAGCTTCCTTATGTCGGTGCGGTCGGCATGAAGCTGCTTTATCCGGATACAGATATTATTCAGCATGCCGGCGTGGTTAATGTACGTCTCGGACCGATCCACAAGCTTCAGTTCTGCGACAACAGTAAAAATCTGTACTTTGGTTATAACAAAGGCGTAAGGAATGTAATCGCGGTGACCGGCGCCTGTCTGATGGTACGCGCGGAACTGTTCGGAAAGATCGGCGGCTTCGATGAAGAAAAATTTGCCGTAGCCTTCAATGATATTGATCTTTGTTACCGGATCTACGAAAAAGGCTACTATAATGTGGTCCGCAACAATATGTATCTGTATCATCATGAATCTCTCAGCAGAGGGGATGACAGGAAAGATACTGTAAAATCGCTGCGTTTATCCGCGGAGCAGGAGAGGCTTCTTTTGTCGCACCCGGATCTGTTCGGACAGGATCCGTTTTACCATCCGTATATGACGCAGAATCCGGCGGTTACCGTGTTTGAGATCGGCAGTGAGGACGCATTGCTTCATTATCTGGAACCGACAGTTCCGGAAGTCCGCACCAGAGAACTTCCCGATGCCTGGGAGGATAAGGTACTGCGGCTCGGCGTGGAGGGTGCGACTTCCCTGCAGTCTTACTATCGCGGACCTTTTGCGGAGAAGGAAGAAACCGGTTATTACATCAGAGGCTACTCCTTTGTGATCGGTGCGGACAATGCGGTTTATGACCGGACGATCCTGCTGCGGGAGGCGGCGGAAGATGAAAACGGCGCTGTTCACGGAATTTCCGGCGCACAGATCCGGACGCTTCCGGTGGAAAATGTTTACCGTCCTGACATTGCGGCCAATCTGACGGATCAGAAAAATGACGGGCTGACCGGTTTCGCCTGCATTTTGAAGGCGGGCTCCTTAAAGCCCGGAAAATATCAGGTGGGCATGCTGGCGACGGATAAAACCTCGCGCCAGAGAATCACTGCCTGGTCGGACTGCTGTCTTACCATTGAGGAATAACCCGGCCGGCGATGAGGGTGCAGGCACACAGGAGTATATTCACGAGCAGCGGATACAGCGCGGCTGCGCTTTAAGAAGGCATTATGGAAGAAACAAAAGATTTTCAGGCAGAATACGAAAAGGAGCGGATCAAAAGCGCCTATCTGGCGGACCGGGTAGCCCAGCTGGAGGATCAGGTGGATGATCTTCAGTTCAAGCTGGACCGGATTAAAAACAATCCGGTCTGGAAGGCCACGACACCGGCCAGAAAGGTCATGCATTTTATGATCCGTCAGGCCGACAGGATCAAAAATCAGGGGAATGCCAGAGGCGTCATCAAAAAAATCGGTTATAAGATCCGGGAAAAGAACGCGCAGAAGAGCTTCGGCACTGCCAGCTTTCCGAATGAGGAGCAGCGCAGAAAGGAAAGCGAGACCCGCTTTGATAAGGAGCCGATGATCAGCATTCTGGTGCCGCTCTATAATACACCGAAGGCATATCTGACGGATATGCTCGATTCCGTGATGAATCAGACATACGCCAACTGGCAGCTCTGTCTGGCGGACGGTTCCGATGCGGAGCACAGCTTTGTCGGAGAGGTCGTCGCCCGGTATCAGAACAGAGAGGAGAGCCGGGGAAGGATCGTCTATCGGAAACTGGAAAAGAACGGCGGAATTTCGGCCAATACCAATGCCTGTCTGGAACTGGCGGAGGGAGAATTTATCGCACTGTTTGACCATGACGATTATCTGCACCCCTCCGTGTTGTTTGAATATGTAAAAGCGATCAATGAGACCGGGGCCGATTATCTTTATTGTGATGAGACCACGTTCAGGGAAACAGATCTCAATAAATTTGTAACAATGCATTTTAAGCCCGATTACGCAATCGATAATCTGCGGGCCAATAATTATATCTGTCACCTGAGCTGTTTTGAAAGAAAACTGCTGGAAGGAGAGGAACTCTTCCGCTCCGAATTTGACGGCAGCCAGGATCATGATATGATTCTGAGAATGACGGACAAAGCAAGGAAGGTCGTTCACGTTCCGAAGCTGCTCTACTACTGGAGAAGTCATTCCGGCTCTACGGCAGGCAATATTGCCGCCAAGACCTATGCCATTGACGCGGCAAAGGGAGCAGTGGCGGATCATCTGCGGCGTCACGGCTATAAAAACTTTAAAATCACCAGCACCAGAGCTTTTGAAACGATCTTCAAAATCTCCTATGAAGTGCTGGGCACTCCGAAGGTATCTATCGTCATCCCCAACAAGGATCATGAGGAGGATCTTAAGCGCTGCCTGACTTCCGTATTTGAAAAGTCTACCTATGACAATTATGAAGTTGTCATTGTGGAAAACGGCAGTACGGAGGAAGGAATCTTCCGGTATTATAAGGAACTGGAAGGCGGTCTGTATAAGGACAGGATCCGGATCGTGACCTGTAAAGGAACGGACGGAGAGGGCTTTAATTACTCCAAAGTCAACAATTTCGGTGTTTCACAGACTTCCGGCGAATACATTCTGCTGCTGAATAATGATACACAGGTCATTTCCGTCAACTGGATTGAGGAACTCCTGATGTATGCGCAGCGGCCGGATGTCGCGGCGGTCGGAGGTAAGCTTTACTACCCCGACAAAACGATCCAGCATGCGGGCATTGTTCTGGGGCTCGGCGCTCATCGTACCGCCGGGCATACTCATTATAAACAGAGGCGGGAGAATCTCGGCTATATGGGAAGACTCTGTTATGCGCAGAACGTTTCCGCAGTGACCGGTGCCTGCCTGATGGTCAAAAAAGAGCTGTTTCTGAAGGCCGGCGGCCTGGAAGAGGATCTTGCGGTTTCCCTGAATGACGTAGATCTGTGCCTGAAGCTTCGCGCGATGGGCTTTCTGAATGTATTTACTCCTTTCGCGGAGCTGTATCATTATGAGTCTGTTTCCAGAGGAGCGGATGACAGCGGTGAACGGGCAGAACGTTATCAGAAGGAATCCGATTACTTCCGGACGAAATGGAAAGAGGTACTGGATGCGGGAGATCCGTACTTTAATCCCAACTTCAGTCTGGACAGAAGTGATTTTTCACTGAAAACAGGAGACGGAGAAGAAGGACCGGCACTTTCCTGAAGGGACTGCGGAAAAAGGGACAAGCCGGACCGGAATAGCCGGACGGCGCGGAAAACAGGAGATACACGAAAACGTTATGTCTGCACTTCAGAATATCCGCAAAACAATTTCATATGCCCGCAGAAATGGCGTAAAGGAGGCTTTTCTGGCCGCCGCGGAACGTTTGAAGCAGAACCGGAAGGAGGCATATACCTATATGCCTCCTTCACAGGAAGCGCTGGAGGAGCAGAGGAAAACGGCCGCGCAGTGGATTTCCGGCAGTGATCCGCTGCGTAAGGCACCGGGGTTCAGCATTCTGGTTCCCGCGTATGAGCCTAATCCGGATTATCTGAGGGAAAGCCTGCAGTCTGTCGTGAATCAGACCTATCGGAATTTTGAACTGATTCTGGCGGATGCTTCACCGGGTACGGAGGCGAGAGAAATCCTCGGATCCTTCTCCGATGCCAGACTGTCCTATATCTCATTGCCGAAAAACGGCGGCATCTCGATCAATACCAATGCCGCAGCCAGACTGGCGATCGGGGATTATATTGTCTTGCTGGATTACGACGATCTTCTGACTCCGGACGCATTGTATCTGGCGGCGGAGCGAATCCTTCAGACCGGGGCGGAGATTATATATTCCGATGAGGATAAGTGTGATTCGCAGGCACTCCGTTTTTTTGAAGTTAACCGGAAACCGGATTTTGACAAGGATTATTTTTTCAGTAATAACTATATCTGCCACATGCTGGTCATGAAGCGTGAACTTTTCCTTGCACTGATGCTCCGCAGTGAGTACGACGGCGCGCAGGATTATGATCTGCTGCTGCGGGCACCGAAATCCTGCATCGAACATATTCCCACAGTGCTGTATCACTGGCGTACCCACCCGGCTTCCACGGCCGGCAATCCGGAAAGCAAAAACTACGCTTATGAAGCCGGGAAAGCCGCACTGGAGGATCACCTGAAAAACTGCCGCATCCGGGCAGAGGTCACACATTCCAGGCACAGGGGCTTTTATGACATACATTATCTGCCGGATATTTTTTCCGCACGCAGCGATGTCGGCGTGCTGGGGGGAAAACTGGTGGACCGCGGGCACAGGATCGCCGGCGGGCTGATGGACCGGGAGGGCAATGTGGTCTATCAGGGAATGTATGAATGGGAATCCGGCACGATGCACCGGGCCGATACCCGCCAGGACGGTGCGGCTGTGGATGTGCGCTGTATGCAGATTCGCCCGGAGCTGGGCGGTTTATACCGCGAGGTCTTTGGCTGCGCTTATCAGGAGCATGTGTTCAGAGAGGGGCAGGATCTGAAACAAAAAAGCCTGGAATTCTGCCGGAGAGTATCGGAACTGGGTTATCTGATTGTATATGATCCTTCCATCAGGAAGGAACTGTAAGCGGCAATGAGGAGCGGACAGCATGGAAAGCTGTGAGAGCAGAAGACAGGTCACTGTTGTCATACCGAATTATAACGGAATAAAATATATCGGAAACTGCCTGGAGTCTCTTCTGGCGGGAAGTATGATACCTGAGATTCTGGTCGTGGACAATGGCTCCCGCGACGGAAGCGCTGAGCTTATCCGTAATCAATTCCCGGCAGTGCGTCTTTTGAGACTTCGGGCTAATACCGGCTTCTGTCATGCCTGCAATGTGGGTTTTCGCGCGTCGCGGACGAAATATGTGATCCTTCTGAACAATGATACTGTGGTGGATCCGCACTTTGTGGAAAAGCTGTACACTTCCATCCTGCAATATTCCCGGACCTTCAGCGTTCAGGCCAGAATGGTATCTCTGAAGGATCCGGCTGTCCTGGATGACGCGGGGGATCTGTACTGTGCGCTTGGCTGGGCCTTTGCGCGGGGAAAAGGACAGTCCGTCCGTAAATACACACGAAAAGGAAAGATTTTTTCCGCCTGCGGAGGAGCCGCGATTTACAGAAGAGAGGTGCTGGACCGGATCGGATATTTTGACGAGAGACATTTCTGTTATCTGGAGGATGTGGATCTGGGCTACCGGGCCAGAATCTACGGATATGATAACCGCTATGAGCCGGAGGCGATCGTTTATCATGCGGGCTCTGCCTCCAGCGGCAGTGTTCATAATCCTTTCAAGGAAGAAATGACGGCGGGTAATAATGCCTATCTGCTGTATAAAAACATGCCGGCGCTGCAGTATGCGCTGAATGCGCCGCTGATATATCTGGGAGTCCGGATCAAAAAGTCTTATTTTAAGAAAAAAGGCCTCGGTGAAGCTTATGAAAAGGGTCTGCACAGGGGCGAAATGCTCAAAATGAGAGCGATGGCCGCCCGGGAGGAGGAGCTTATGGGAGTACTTCCGACCAAAGAAAGCATCCCGGTCGAGGCCTGCTTCGAGGGGAAAGATGCTTCCGCCGGAGAGATCCTTCCGCTGTATCTGGGCGGCAGGGTTCCGTTCAGGATCTGCCATCTGCCTGCTTATGTCAGCATTCAGGCACAACTGTGGAAAAACTGTGTGTTGAGATTGAAAAATTGAGCCCGGAACGTTAAAAAAGGATCGGTCCGGATCAAAAATAATGATAAAAAATGATTAAAGACAATCAGGTCATGTTCAACCGTTTTCATATTGTGCTGGATGGGATCGTTGTAGTGCTGAGCTTTACGCTTGCATGGCTTCTGAAATTCCGTTCTCCCTGGGCACTTTATATCCCCGGTGTCAATGCGCTTTCAGCCGGGGCTTATTTTTCTGCGCTTTATTTCATCGTACCGCTGTACCTGATTCTTTATTCCATGAGCAATATTTACACCTCCAAACGGGTAACGCGCATCCGGACCGAGATCGCGGGTGTGATCCGGGCCAATACACTCGGTCTGGTGATCCTGATGGTGGCCTTTTTCCTGTTATCCTCCGAGATCCGTGGGATGACGGATTTTTCCCGGTCCTTTCTTGCTTATTTTTATGTTATCAATATCGCGGCGACTGTTCTGTACCGTTATATGCTGCGAAAGGCACTGTATCATTTCCGGAGAAAGGGCAAAAATCTGAAACACATCCTGCTGGTCGGCTATTCGCGGGCTACGGAGCGCTACCTGGACAGGATACGGACCAATGCGCAGTGGGGGTATGTTTCTCACGGTATTCTGGATGACAATGTTCCGGCAGGTGCGCAGTACCGCGGTGTGAAGGTACTCGGCGGCACAGATCTGCTGGAAAAGCTCCTGGCTGAAAATCAGCTGGATGAGATCATTATCACTCTGTCACTGAAGGATTATGATGATCTGGAAAAAATGGTCGCGATCTGTGAAAAATCCGGTGTCCACACTAAGTTTGTCCCGGACTATTCCTCACTGTTTCCCAGTAATCCCTATACAGAAGATCTGATGGGGTTGCCTGTGATCAATATCCGATATGTGCCGCTCACCAATACCGTTAACGCTTTTGTCAAGCGGTTGATGGATATCGTCGGAGCACTGTTTTGCATTATCCTGTTTTCACCGGTCATGCTGTTTGCGGTGATCGGAATCCGGCTTACCAGCCCGGGACCGCTGATCTTCAAACAGACCCGCGTCGGACTTCACGGAGAAGAATTTACGATGTATAAATTCAGAACCATGTCTGTACAGACCCGGGAGGAGGAGGCGAAGGGCTGGACAACCCGGGGCGATTCCAGAGTCACACCCTTCGGCAGTCTTCTGCGCAGGACCAGTATTGATGAGATGCCGCAGTTTTTTAATGTGCTGACCGGAAAAATGAGTCTGGTGGGGCCCCGTCCGGAACGGCCCCAGTTTGTGGAAAAATTCCGGGAGGAAATTCCCCGCTATATGGTCAAGCATCAGGTTCGGCCCGGGATCACCGGCTGGGCTCAGGTCAACGGCTTCCGCGGAGACACCTCGATCCGAAGAAGGATCGAGCACGATCTGTACTATATTGAGAACTGGAGTATAGGCTTTGATATCAAAATACTGTTCCTGACGGTATTCAAGGGCTTTGTCAATAAAAACGCGTATTGATCCGGGAATAATCATTACAAAAGTGTTACGAGCCCTTGCGCTTGGAACGGTTTTGTGAGATACTGATTTTCGACTTTTTAACATGAGTCTTTTTTTATGTGGAGGAATCAATGGCAAGAAACAGCCGTTATAACGATCGTTTCGAAGATTATGAAGACTTCGATGAATATGAGGAAAGACAGCGCGGCCGCAGAGAGGAATACCCTGAGGATGACTACTACGCGGACGAGTATGAAGATGAATATGAAGGCGATTACGAGGAATATGATGATCGCTACGAGGAATACGAAGACGAGTTCGATGAGATAGACAATGATTATTATTATGAGGAACCTCTTCGCAGAAGTTCCGCTTCCGGCAGAGGACGGGGAAGCTTGGGCAGAGGAAACAGCGGCCGAAACACCAAAAAGGAACGAGGAAGGGGTCAGAAGAACTCTTCCAAAAAAACAAGAAGAATCATCCTTTTTGCCGTAGAGATCGTAATCCTTCTGATTGTACTGGGTATTCTGTATATGGCAACCCGGGTCGAAAAGGTGGAAAAGGCGGAGCTGAAGGTGGAGCAGATCGAGGAAACCATCAGTGAGGAGGTCAAGCAGAGTACGCAGAGCGGTGTGATGAAGGGATACCGAAATATCGCTCTTTTCGGTGTTGACTCCACGGAAGGAGATCTGGACCGCAATACACGAAGTGACTCCATTATTATCGCTTCGATCAATCAGGATACCGGGGATATCAAACTGGTATCGGTCTATCGGGATACTTATCTGAATCTGGGAAATGATTCTTATAATAAATGTAATGCCGCGTATGCCAAGGGCGGTCCCGAGCAGGCCATCAGTATGCTCAATATGAATCTGGATATGAATATCACAGATTTTGTAACGGTCGGTTTCGGCGGACTGATGGATGTGATCGACGCGGTCGGCGGCATCGATATAGATGTGGATGCAGCAGAGCTGCAGCATATCAATAATTATCAGCTGACTATGGCTCAGAATCTCGGTCTGAACGGTTATACAGAGGTAACTTCCACCGGCCTTCAGCATCTGAACGGTCTTCAGGCTACCGCGTACTGCCGTATCCGTTACACGAACGGCTGGGATTATATGAGAGCCGCCAGACAGCGTGAGGTTCTGATGGCGACGATCGAGAAGGCCAAGACCTGCTCTGCCTCCAGCCTGATTTCCGCGTTGGACAGTATTGCACCGGAAATCTATACTTCTCTGGATATTACCAGTGATGTGCCCGAGCTGATTCAGAATCTGACCAGCTATAATATCGTTACCGAGGATGTCAGCGAAATGAATAACGGCTTCCCGAACAACGATATGCGTACATCCGGAAATCTGGGAAGCGCTCTCGGCGACTGTGTTGTTCCCCGTGATCTGGAGTCCAATGTTATCTGGCTGCATGAGCTTCTGTTTGACGATCCTGAATATGAGCCGTCTTCTACGGTCAAATCCATTTCTCAGAAGATTGCGTCGGATACGGCTTCTCTTCCGTAAGGAAACAGCTGCCGGCCGATGAAAATAAAAATGACGGTGAAACTGTAATCTCAAGGAGGAGAGCTTGTATAAGCTCTACTTCTGTGCTTTTTTTCTGGTTTATTTGAAGGGAGGGAGACTGCGGAATGCAGGAATCGGATAGCAAATGCGCTGCCGCACCTTGTGTGGTGGATGCGGTGATTCCGACCTTTGCGCCGGATGAAAAGCTTATTCTGCTTCTGAACGGATTAAGCAGTCAGCAGCTGCCGCTCCGGACGATTCATATTATCAATACGGACAGAATGTTCTGGGAAAGGTTTCTTGAGCGGCAGGGACTGAGTCAGGAGGACTTTGAACGAAAATGGCCGCAGGTCCGGCTGAATCATATCCGCAAAGAGGATTTTGATCACGGAAAAACCAGAAATCAGGGAGTCCTGTCCGCGGAGGGAGCGGATTATGTGCTGCTGATGACCCAGGATGCTGTCCCGGCAGATTCCCGGCTGACACTGGAACTGGAAGCCTGCTTTGAATCGGATCCTTTGCTGGAGGCAGCCTATGGCCGGCAGCTTCCGTCGGATACTGCTTCCGCGGCGGAGCGTTATACCCGCTCCTTCAATTACCCGCAGCAGCCCCGTCTTCAAAGCCGGGAAACCCTTCAGCAGTATGGGATAAAAACATATTTCTGTTCCAATGTCTGCGCGTTGTACAGCAGGTCTGTCCTGCTGAAAATGGGCGGTTTCCCGGAGCAGATGATTTTTAATGAGGATATGGTGCAGGCCGGAAGGGCTGTGCAGCAGGGCTGGCATATCCGATATACACCGGAAGCAAAGGTCTGTCATTCTCATGATTATACCGCCCGACAGCAGTTTCAGCGGAATTTTGACATGGGTGTTTCTCAGGCGGATCATCCGGAGATCTTTTCCGGAGTCTCTTCGGAAGGGGAAGGCATCCGATATGTAAAAGCGGTGATTGGATATTTGCTGAGTCACGGGGCTGCGGCAGAGATTCCGGTATTTATTTTCCGATGTGCGGCCAGATTGACGGGTTACCGGCTGGGACGCAATTATCGGAGACTTTCCCACAGGCAGATTCTGAAGTATACGGGGACTCCCCATTTCTGGGAAGGGAAATGGAAAGAGAAGGAGTGACTAAATCCCCTGATAAACTTCTGCGGCGGAATTTACTTTTGATTATGACATCTTTAAAATATTTTTGACGGACCTCTGAGCGGCGGTGTTCATCAAAGATGGTTGATATTTATATGAACAGATGAAAGGAGCACACAGACATGTGCGGAATCGTAGGATATGTAGGACAAAATCAGGCGGCGCCCATTCTGCTCGACGGACTTTCCAAGCTGGAGTATAGAGGATATGATTCAGCAGGTATTGCGGTTCGGAGCGGAGAGAAGGAAGTAGCGGTTATCAAGGCCAAAGGCCGTCTGAAGGCTCTCTTTGAAAAAACCAATGACGGAAAAAGCGTAAAAGGAAACTGCGGTATCGGTCATACCCGCTGGGCTACGCACGGAGAACCCTCTGAGATCAATGCGCATCCGCATATTTCGGATGACCGCTGTGTGGTCGGTGTTCACAACGGAATCATTGAAAACTATCAGGAGCTGCGCAACAAGCTGATCCGGAAGGGCTATCATTTTTATTCCGAAACAGACACTGAGGTTGTTGTCAAGCTGGTCGATTATTATTACAAAAAGTACAAGGTAGGACCGATCGACGCGATCGCCAAGACCATGGTCCGTGTCCGGGGCTCCTATGCGCTGGTCATCATGTTTCAGGATTATCCCGGGGAACTGTACTGTGCCAGAAAAGACAGCCCGATGATCCTGGGAAAGGCGGAAGACGGCAATTATATCGCATCCGACGTACCGGCGATCCTGAAATATTCCAGAAATGTTTATTATATTGAAAATCTGGAGATGGCCCGGCTGACGGGAGATGAGATTCAGATCTATAATCTGGACGGTGAAGTTGTTGACCGGGAGTTCCAGCAGATTGAAATGGATGCCTCCGCTGCCGAAAAAGGCGGCTATGAGCATTTCATGATGAAAGAGATCCATGAGCAGCCGGAGGCGGTGCGAAAAACCCTGAATTCTGTTCTGAAAACAGATCCCGAAGGGAAAGAGCCGGATCGGATCGATTTTCGGAGATCGGGCTGACAGATGAGGAGATCGCGGGCTTTGATCAGATCCATATCGTCGCCTGCGGGTCGGCGTACCACACCGGCGTTGTGGGACAGTATGTTTTTGAGGATCTGGCTGAGATTCCGGTTCGCGTCGATGTGGCTTCCGAATTCCGTTACCGAAAGCTGCTGCTTTCGGAAAAAACACTGGTTATTGTGGTCAGTCAGTCCGGAGAAACGGCGGATACCCTGGCGGCTCTTCGAGAGGCCAAAAATCACGGAGTCAGGACACTTGCGATCGTCAATGTAGTAGGTTCATCGATTGCGAGAGAAGCGGACTATGTCTTTTATACACTGGCCGGACCGGAGATCGCCGTGGCTACGACCAAGGCTTACAGCGCTCAGCTGATCGCACACTACACACTGGCCATGAAATTTGCGCAGGTAAGATGAAAGCTCCCGGACGAAAAATTAAGAAGCATGACAGAGGAGCTGAAATCCCTGCCCGCAAAGATCGAGCGGACACTGGAAGACAAGGAGCGGCTTCAGTGGTTTACCAGTAAGTTTTCCAATGAAAAAGATGTTTTCTTTATCGGGCGCGGTATTGATTACGCGATCTGCCTGGAGGGCAGTCTGAAAATGAAGGAGATCAGCTATACACATTCCGAAGCTTATCCGGCAGGAGAACTCAAGCACGGTACGATCAGTCTGATCGAAAAAGGCATGCTCTCCATATCCCTGGCGACACAGGACGACCTTTACGAAAAGACGCTTTCCAATATGGTCGAGATCAAGGCCAGAGGCGGCTATACCATGGGGATCACGCATTACGGAAAGTATGAGATTGAGGATCAGGCGGATTTTGTCGTTTATATTCCCCAGACAGACGCGCACTTTATGGCCTCTCTCGCAGTCGTGCCGCTGCAGCTGATGGGCTATTATATGTCCTGCGCAAGAGGACTGGATGTTGATAAACCGAGAAACCTTGCAAAATCGGTTACGGTGGAATAAGGGCAAAAATGGAAATAAGAGTAAGAGATGAGGGCGCGGAGAGCTATGAAGAGGTCATGCTGATCTACCGCTCCGCCTTAAAACAGATGGAGACCAAGCTGGAGATTCTGAATGAGGAATTTCAGCGGGTCCACAAATACAATCCGATCGAGCATATCAAATCCAGGGTGAAGACTTCCGAAAGCATCGTCAAGAAGCTGCGCAGAAACGGTTATGAAGGTACACTGGAAAATATGGTAAAGCACTGCAATGATATTGCGGGTATCCGGATCATCTGCTCCTTCACATCCGATATTTACCGGATTGCGGATATGATCCATAATCAGGGAGATGTAAAGGTCCTGGCCATTAAGGATTATCTGACAGAGCCCAAAAGCAGTGGCTACAAGAGCTATCACATGATCGTGATGATCCCTGTTTATCTTTCGGATAAGATCATCGATACCAAGGTTGAGATTCAGATCCGAACGATCGCCATGGATTTCTGGGCGAGCCTGGAGCATAAGATCCAGTATAAATTTACCGGAGATGTACCGGAACATATTAACACGGCTCTTCGGGAGTGTGCGGATATGGTCACACAGCTGGATTCCAGAATGCTTGAGCTGAACAATGAGATCAGAAGCTATGAAGTGAACAATGAGAATCAGTAAAAAACGCCCCTCCTCCCAAGCGGGAAGAGGGGCACGCTTGTACGAAGCGGAAGGATAAATCCGTCAGGTATCCGCCGGGCTGGCCGCTGCGGGCAGAAAACAATGAGTAATAAAATAATTCCCGTAAAATGAGGAGTGCCCAGGTGTCTTTCGACACCCGGGCTATTATGAAAAAATTATCTGTCGTCTTCGCTTTTTTGTATGATTAAACTATACAGGGCAATTATGAATAAACTGTGAACAAGCTGTGAATATATATGAAACTTTGCTAATGGAGCAGAAAAATAGCACGAATTATTGTACAAAATGCACAAATAAAAGCAAGGCGATCGGTTGTCAAGCCTTGAATTGCATGGTAAGATAAACCAAAATTCCCGCGGTATTCGGTTCCGGTACGAAAAGGAAACACTTTTCGTGAAAGGCAGGAAAAAGTAATGTTTAATGTGAATGATCTGGAAGATGAATTTGATGCAATACTGGCAGAAACGCACAGGCGGTATTTCAGCGATCTGCATTTGGAGGACGCGGCGCAGGAAATGACGGATGCCGATGCGAAAGCATCAAAGGCATCCGCTGAAGGCACCGGTCAACAGAAGGAAGATACGGCGGAGCAGATTCCCGCAGAGCCGGTAGAAGAAACAGAATCTGAGAACGCACAGGGGAAGGATACTGATCTGCCTGAAATGATTCACTCAGAAAATCTGACTGAGCTTCGGGAGCTTTATGAAAAGAATAATATTCTGGTGGAGCGGCTTCGGGAAATGAATATGGAGACCACTTCTCAGATGAGAGATACGATGCGCGAGATCACGCAGCTGTTGGGGAATCGGGAAGAGGAAGGCAGCTCCGGGTCTGATGAGAATCTGACGGACGCTGTCCTGGGATCGATCCGGGAAAGCCAGGAAAAAATTGCGGCGCTGCTGCAGCAGTCGGATGATTTCAATCATAAGGAAAGTGTCCGTGTATATAAAAATATTCAGGCCTCGACTGCGCAGGAACTGGAAAAGCGGAATGCTGAGCTGACAGCTCAAATCGAGGAACTGAAGGGGATTATCGAGGCGCGGAAAAACAATAATTTGATTCAGATTATGATTCTGGGAGCCGCAGTGATTTTGCTGATTCTGGAGATTCTGAATATTTCCGGTGTTTTCAACATGTTGATGTGAGGGAATCTCACAATGGCCAGAGAGTTTTGGAAAGCGGCGAATCTGCTTTGCCCGGTGCCGGCAGTGATCCTTACCTGTCAGGACGAAAACAAAAAGGTGAATGCCATGACCGCGGCCTGGGCGGGAACAATCTGCTCGGATCCGGTCATGGTTTCTGTTTCAATAAGACCGGAAAGATATTCCAACGGGCTGATCCGCGCAAGCGGAGAATTTGCAATGAATCTGACAAACCGGGAATTGGCATATGCCGCGGATTTCTGCGGTGTAAAATCCGGCAGGGATACAGATAAATTAAAAATACTCGGACTGAAAACAACTCCGTCCCGGACGATAGAGACACCGGCACTGGACAAAAGCCCGGTCAGTCTGGAGTGCCGGGTAGTTGATATACGGCCGCTGGGTTCCCATGAACTGTTTATCGCACAGGTGACAGGGGGGGCAGTGGACGACCGGGATGTTGACGAG
>R20__coassemble_1126_pt1 | contig 16275 bp, 12 predicted proteins | sample R20__metabat2_low_PE_019 | metagenome-assembled genome bin R20 | reverse complement strand
TAAGAGGAAATGAAAAAAAATAAGGCTGCCAATAAGAGATACAGTTCGTTTGACGATATGTTTGATGAGGTAACTGCCGATGCTTGATATCGTTCCGTCCAATCGATTTAAGAAGGATTTGAAACTCGTAAAGAAACGAGGCCTTAAGATTGATAATCTGCGTAATGTAGTCAATACACTTGCCGCAGAGGAAAAACTGGACGAGAAGTATCGTGATCATGCATTGACCGGAGATTATCGAGGATTCAGGGAATGCCATGTAGAACCGGACTGGCTGCTGGTCTACAGAGTGGATCAAAGCGAACTTGAACTTTTCTTGTTCCGGACAGGGACACATTCGGATTTGTTCTGATGTGATAGTCGGATGATGATAAATTCCTAAACGAGCCTTGGAATGCTCTGTTGAAATATATATATTATTTCAGAAAAAGGAGACAGGGAATTTGTTACCCCTGTCTCCTTTTTCTGAACGATAAGATCGGAGATGCCTTCCGCGCCTGTACGAGCAGCAGGAACCGATCTTACCACTGATATTCAACGATCACATCGTCCCGCTCCCAAAGGCGGAGAAGGAGGTGCTTTGCGGAACAGTTGACGCCAAAGTTGAAGCTGGTCGTCCAAACGCTTCCGTTTTCGCGCAGGGCTTCTTCATCTCCCTCATAGTAGGCCACGATAGCGTCATGAAAAGGAGCAAGCTGTTCTTCAAAACCCTTCTGCATTTTTGCCCGACCGGCTGCACGGCGTTCGTTTAAGTCAAGCAGATAATCACTGTAGCCAAGGCTGCCGGGTTCCAGAATCTCTTTTTTCCACATGCAGGCTTCCATATTGTGCATCATGTCCTGCTCTGTTTCGCACCCGGGCAGGCCTTCCAGTGCAGCGGCAAGGCGGCCGTAGCCGGAGCCGGTCAACGCATATTCAGCCAATGCCGGATGAATGTAGTAGTTGCCCTGTCCGTTGGCATAGGGTGTGTAGTAAACACCGTTCATACCGAATTCCACCAAACCGTAATTGCCGGTGGCATCACCGATGATCATGGCCAGGTTCCATGCCTTCTGCTCTCCATCGCCGCCCACGCGGAAGGACAGTGTATACCAGTCATAGCTGTCCCGCAGATAGGCAATTGCCTCGTCCACTGTAGCGCAGTTCAGCGCTGTCAGTGTGGGCGCGGAAACAACACAGGCACGGGTCCTGCCGGGGTTGGTTCCGGTACAGTACATCGGAAATTTGTCATCCATTTCCCGCATATTGGATTCAATATACAGGCCGGCTTCGTTCATAGTGTCGGTGGCCAGATAAGGGATCTCGCTTAAATATTCCGCGTCTGCGTCCAGCTGATCCAGTTCATCATAACGGTATCTTCCGGTTTCACCGGCATAGGTGAAGGACACGGTGCGGTAGGTCCCACCGGCGATCTGTGTGATATATGCCGGTGTCCGTGAGATCTCCACATCCATGTTCCGGCCGACAATGACCTCGCCCTTGCTGTTTTTCTTCACCGTGGCGGTGCAGGAGGGGGCGTAAGCATCTCTCGTGGAGCCGATCGCCTCATTGGCCGCCGGGAAATCCTTGAAATCCGCCTGATTCATCATCACCACATAGTTACCCAGATCGGTAAAGTTGTTGTAGACTTCATTTTTGCTTTCCCAGGACAAAGTGATACCTTTGCCTTCAGCAGATGCGGCTTCGACCGCCGAATCAATTTTACGCATGATAGGTCTCCTTCTGAATTTATTATAAAAACCTGAGCCAATTCTCATTGCTTATAAAAAATATACCATCGGAACCTGTCCGGATGATATAATTTTTTAAGACAAAGAAACTGCTCTGATCTTTTTCATGGACGCGGGAAAAATATATTATGAATCGAAGCATTATGAAGGAAATAACAGGCTGCCTGCTGGCGGGTACACTTATTGTTTCCCTGGCCGGTTGTGCTTCTGCGGAAAAAGGAACTCAGGAAGCATCAAAGACACTGGAAACAACCGAAAATCAGGACGCAGAAGAAACAAAAGAAACGGAGGAAATAGAAGAAGTGGAAGAAACCAAAGAAACTCAGGAAACGGCATCCTCTCAGCCTTACACTGTGGTTACAGACCGGGTGATCGAAGTCACTTTTAATGAATGGGACAGTGAAAGCGCCGCTGCCTATCTGGATAAATATGATACGGCAATGGGCGCCTGCTCCGCGGTTAAGGTCATCCTGGACGGAAACGTTTATGTCGGCAGAAATTATGATTTCTATTGTTCCGATGCCCCTGCTTTCATTGTGAGAAATAATTCCGGCAGCATCCGGACGATCGGGATCGGAAACATGCCGCTTACGCATGATGCATGGAGCGATGATTTCACTCTCAGTGACAAAGAAATGCTTGCTTTGCCGTATTCATGCTGCGATGTTATGTCGGAAGCGGGAATTTTTGCCGAGACCAATGTGCGAATGAATGAAGAAGCATTCAGCTGCAGTTCGACCAACCCGGGAGCACCGAGACGCTGCACGCAGACCTTTATGCAGACCATGCTGTCACAATATTCCACGATTGATGAAATCCTTTCACATGTTGATGATTACGACTGGTTTGACTTAACCGCGCTGGGCTTTCAGCAGTCATTCTTTTTAACAGATCAGACCGGTTATTCCGTCGTGGTCGAGTTTGCGGCCAATTCCTGGAAGGCAACGGAAACGGATGTGAATGCCAACTATTATATCGATGCGGACTGGTTTAAAGAGGAACTGATGCCTTGCGGTATCAAAAGAATTGAGCTCGAAACAGAATATCTGCCAAATATAAAAGAAGCAGATGATATTTTTACGATGATGGAACGCGGCGCTTATGATCAGTTCTACAGATCTGACGGTAATATCGACGCGGCGGTTGAAGAATTCTATAGTGTAACCGGATACAACAAAATAACTGCCGCCGAGGATTATGAAGGCGCCAAGGCCGCGACGCAGAAACTGATGGATACTTACGGGACCTATACCTGGGAACAGAGGATCAGGGAAAAGACCTGGGAATCAACCTTTATCACAGTGGCCGATGTAACGAACCTGCGCCTTGATGTTCATTTCTCCGAGCATTACAACATTGCTTTTACCGTTGACTTTGAAAACAGTTCAGCCGATGACAGCCTCATCACCCTTCCGAAGTCCGATGAAGCGAAGAAATATGAAGAAGAGGTCCTGCCGGGGTACGATGATAAAGCTTATCTCAGCGAGGATCGCTATAATCAGATCGTAGAAGGCTTATCAAAGCGCAGTGAACAGGTCCTGCCCGAGTGTGATGTGAAAAACAGCCTTGCCTGTGAAGAATGGGAAGGCAGCAATGTTTACACCCTGACAAAGGACGGCTATGAAAATGTCATTCTCTACATTCACGGCGGTGCCTGGGTCTTTGAGATCAACGAATCGCATGTCACTTTCTGCGATGATCTGGCTGACAGGCTGAATGCTAAAGTCTATATGCCTCTCTATCCGCTTGCGCCCGAAGCAAACGGCGAAGAAACATTTTCTTTTATCGAGAGTCTGTACAAGGAAATCCTGAAAGGCAATGAAAATAAAAAGATATATGTTATGGGTGATTCTGCCGGAGGAAATATCTCACTGGGTCTTATGTATACCATCAAGGAAGAAAATCTCAAAAAACCCGAAAAGATGGTACTTATGGCACCTGTTTCCGATCTTACTTTCAGTAATGAAGAGCTTGTGAGCATTAATGAAACGGATCCTGAGCTTGATCTTTACGGCCTCACCAGGTATGCGGCGCTGTGGGCGGGGCAGGAAAATCTGAAAAATCCGAAATACAGTCCGGTATATGCTGATGTAGAGGGCTATCCCGATACAATGTTCATCCAGGGAACAAATGATATACTCTGCCCGGACAATCTGATCCTCTATCAGAATATGAAGGACGCAGGGGTTAATGCCAAATTTGTAAAAGGCGAGGGGCTCTGTCATGTATTTCCAGTTTTCCCGATCCCGGAAAGAGAAAAGGTTCTCGATCTTATTGAAGAATTCTGCACGGAATAAGTTCCCGTACTTATTATAAGAGCTATCCGTTATGTGCGCTATCATGCGGAGGAGTATGGCATAGACCCTGAGCAGATCTCCACGATCGGATTTTTCGCCGGCCAAGGATGCGGAGCTTGCAGCAAAGGCCATTGAGCTTGGCATAGACTGTGAGTGTCATATCTTCCCATATGGCGGACATGGCTTCGGTGCCTGTGTGACAAGGGAAAGCGGAATGCCTTTCCCGGCTCCTGATTTCTCTGCTGTGGAAAGCTGGAAACAGCTTTATGTGAACTGGCTCAATCATACTTTTGCCGGATGATTTCGGAAATTTAAATATCGGTTAAAGTGTCAAAAGTAATTACACGGATCGTTCCCCACCTTGTGTATGCAGCTGGCACTGGTCAACGTATCGGCAAAATTTAATTTGCTGGATCGTAAGATCCTGATGGATAAAAACAGATTTTGACATATGGAGAGAAATAAAAATGAAACAGTGTATGGATTCTGAAAATCTTCACAGAAGAATCAAAAAGATCATCGGACAATTAAACGCCATTGACCGGATGATCGATGAGGACATTCCCTGTGAGGATATACTTTCTCAGATGAACGCGGCAAAATCCGCTATTCATAAATGCGGACAGATTGTGCTGGAAGGACATATCCGGCACTGTGTGAGAGACGGTCTCGAACATGGCGACGCGGATAAGACGATCGAAGATTTCACTAAGGCTGTGGAACGGTTCGCCAATATGGGCTGATAGTATCCGGACATCTGTTATATCAGGTGCCCGGAGTATTTTTGTTCGTTGACAAACCTATACCCCTATTGGTATCATGCGCTCATACCTGTCATTCAAAAGGAGTTGAATTGCATCACCGGATCTGAAATCCGGCTCAAAGAAAAGAGGCATCGGATGAAAAAATTAATGGAACAGCTTGAAAAATTTTTGGAACTGGGCGGTACAAAAAAAGACATCGCGTTTCTGATAATTTCCGGGATCGCGCTGCTTTGCAGTATTTTTAAATTGATTCCGCTGCCTTTTGACGCAGCCTGGATCGCCATTATTCTTTGCGGGATCCCGATCATACTGGAAGCAGTCATCGGTCTTGTAACAGCCTTTGATATCAAAGCGGATGTACTGGTTTCTCTTGCGCTGATCGCTTCCGTATGCATCGGGGAGGATTTTGCCGCCGGTGAGGTGGCCTTTATCATGCAGATCGGAGGCCTGTTGGAAGAACTGACTGTCGCGAAGGCAAGAGCCGGCATAGAGAAACTGGTAAAGCTGACCCCTCAGACGGCACGCGTGATCGATGACGATCATGAAAAAATAATCCCGGCGGAACAGGTAACCGTAGGCGCCAGAATCAGAGTTCTCCCCGGCGAAACAGTACCGGTGGACGGTATTATTCTTTCAGGGCAGACATCTGTTAATCAGGCGGTTATGACCGGCGAGTCCCTGCCGGTGGATAAAACGGTTGGAGATGAAGTGTCTTCCGGTACGGTAAATCAGTTTGGCGCATTTGAGATGAAAGCCACTAAAGTCGGTGAAGACAGTTCGATCCAGCGGATGATCCGGCTTGTTCAGACCGCTGACGCAGGAAAGGCAAAGATTGTCGGTATGGCTGACCGTTGGGCAACCTGGATCGTTGTTACAGCATTGTCCGCGGCGGCTCTCACCTGGTTTTTCAGCGGGGAAATCATCCGTGCCGTAACGATCCTGGTCGTTTTCTGCCCCTGTTCGCTGGTGCTTGCGACACCGACTGCTGTTATGGCGGCGATCGGAAATGCGACAAAGCACGGATTTCTGGTTAGAGAAGGAGACGCGCTGGAACGCCTGGCTGTGGTTTCCGCAATATGTTTTGATAAGACCGGAACCCTGACACTCGGCATACCCCGGGTCGTGGATGTAATATCTGTAAATGAAGCATACAGCAGAGAAGAAATCTACAGGCTTGTAGCAGCTGCCGAGAGGTCCTCGGAGCACCCGCTTGGGAAAGCACTTGTAAACTCTTATTTGCAGGAAACCGGAAAAGAAATCAGCACTCCTTCCGAATTTACCATGATTCCCGGGAGAGGCGTCAGCGCTGTCGCTGACGGGAAAAAGATACTGGCCGGCAATCTGAAAATGATGGATGAAAACGGGATAAGCGATACGATATTTTCTGAAGCCGCGCGGACCTGTCTTGAGCAGGGATGTACGGTTATATATGTATGCGTTGATGGGACTGCGGCAGGTTTGATCGCAATGGCGGATGTTCTCAGAGACGGTATGGCGGAAACGATGAGACAAATTTCCGAAACCGGTACAGAACCGATGCTTCTTACCGGCGATAACCGGAAGGCGGCCGGGGCCATAGCGGACCGCCTGAATATCAGCAGAGTAATCGCGGAATGTCTTCCTGAGGATAAACTCCGCCACATAGAGGAGGCACAGGTGCAGGGGCAGAAGATCTGCATGATCGGTGACGGTGTAAATGACGCACCGGCATTGAAAAAGTCATACGTCGGAATCGCCATGGGAGGGATCGGAAGTGATATTGCCGTAGACGCGGCGGATATCGTACTGGTGGATGATAAAATAGAAGAACTGCCGCATCTGCTGGCCCTTTCCCGGCGAATGATGAAGACGATCAAACTGAATCTTACATTTTCCATGACCTTGAATTTTATCGCGATCGTTCTCGCAATCACGGGGATCCTGAATCCGGTCGTGGGCGCGCTGGTTCATAACTGCGGATCGGTGCTTGTAATTATCAACTCCGCGATACTGCTGAGCTGGCATAAAACAAGCGGCTGATATCGGATATATGCGCCGCAAAGGAAAGCATTGTCAGATGTTTTTTGTATGATTCTGTGCTACAGTAAGGGTATCGGATATAATCTGCCTATTTAAGACAAGGAGAAAACTTATGGAATTAATCAGACGCCCCGACAACATGGTAAGGATCACAACTCCTGAACTTGCGCAGGCCTTTATTGATGAACAGATCAGGCTGATTCAGGAACAGGTGGGAGACAAAAAGGTACTGCTGGCATTATCAGGCGGTGTGGACTCTTCGGTCGTAGCCGCTCTTCTGATCAAGGCGATCGGTCAGCAGCTGACATGTGTTCACGTGAATCACGGACTGCTTCGTAAAGGCGAGCCTGAGCAGGTCATTGAAGTATTCCGCAATCAGATGAACGCGAATCTGATCTATGTTGATGCTGTTGACAGATTTCTTGACAAGCTTGCCGGTGTTGCGGATCCGGAACAGAAGCGCAAGATCATTGGCGGAGAATTCATTGAAGTCTTCGCGGAAGAAGCCCGTAAGCTGGATGGAATCGAATTCCTGGCGCAGGGTACGATCTGGCCGGATATTCTTGAAAGCGAACAGGGAATTAAAGCGCACCACAACGCGGGCGGTCTGCCGGAGGATATGCAGTTTGAACTTGTAGAGCCGGTTCGCATTCTGTTTAAGGATGAAGTCCGGGTAGTCGGTGATCAGCTGGGTCTGCCGCATGGTATGGTATACCGTCAGCCTTTCCCGGGCCCCGGTCTGGGTGTCAGATGCCCCGGAGCGATCACAAGAGACAGACTGGAGGCAGTACGCGAATCCGACGCGATCCTGCGTGAAGAATTTGCGAAGAACGGATTGGAAGGAAAAGTCTGGCAGTACTTCACCGTTGTTCCCGATTTTAAATCCACAGGTGTCAAGAACGGAAAGCGAGCCTTTGAGTGGCTGTGCATCGTACGTGCCATCATTACGACAGATGTTATGACGGCAACCGTTGCCGAGATCCCGCATGAGCTTATGGTCCATATTACCGACCGGATCACACATGAAGTTCCCGGGATCAACCGTGTTCTTTATGACTTCACACCCAAACCAACTGCAACAGTTGAGTTCGAATAATTAACGCATCCCGAAAGTGCCCATAAAATAAGGCTTTTCGGGTGGTCATAGCTTCAAGTGATAGTATTTTGATAGTAAAACTGCAAACGGCCTATATTCTATTTTATTCCGGGTAGCCGGTGGCTTGCAGGTACAATAATAGATATCCGGATAAAAAATGGTCTTATCGACTTTTACAAAGAGTCGGTAAGGCCATTTTTTGTGGTGGTGCGCCCGGCGGCGCACGTTTTCTAACGGGTCAAAGTCCCGAATCCGCCCGGTGGCGGGAAGGATATAGCCGAAGGCAAGGGTGTCCATCGCGAGGTGGAATCTGAAGGAAGCCGGATGTGGGGAACCTACTAAGGGCGGTAGTCCTTGACCTGTCCAAGTACTTCGACACGCTGAACCACGAACTGCTTATAAATATCCTGCGCAGGAATGTAAAGGATGAAAGAGTGATTCAGATGGTAAAGCGGTATCTGAAGAGCGGAGTGATGGAAAACGGTGTTGTCAGAGAGACAGAAGAAGGCTCGCCGCAGGGAGGAAACCTCTCTCCACTGTTGGCCAACATCTATCTCAATGAGTTTGACCAGGAATTCAGCAGACGGGGCGTGCCGTGTATCCGATATGCGGATGACATTGTACTGCTTGCCAAAAGCGAGCGGGCCTCGGAAAGACTGCTGGAAACCAGTACGAAGTATCTCGAAGGGACACTGAAACTGAAGGTGAACCGGGAAAAGAGCCGTACGGTCAGCGTGTTTGCGATCCGAAATTTTAAGTACCTTGGCTTCTGCCTCGGGAAGAACGGCAAAGGCATCTACATCCGTGTTCATGCCAAGTCATGGAAGAAAGCCAAGGATAAACTTCGGATGATCACTTCCCGGAGCAGGTGCAGAAGCATAGTGAAAGCAATGGAGCGCATAAAGATATACATTGTGTCCCATGGAAGAGGTCGCAAAGTGATTTTGTGGGAGAGTATTCGCGAAATTGTTCCGTACAGTATAAAAATGTATTTGATAAAAAATACAAACGTATTACAATAAACTACAGTACAGAGGCTTGTATGTTTTGAACAGGAGGTACAGCATTGACTGGAAAAAAGCTGGTAATTCGGCCACACAAATATAACGGCGAGACATCTGTTACATCGATGAGACTGCCAAAGGATATGCTGGCAGCTGTCGACGCGGTTGCGGCTGAAACGGGCAAGACCCGAAATGAAATATTGCTGCTCAGCATAGAGTTCGCACTGGACAATATGCAGATCGAAAAAAATGATTGAGGAGGCCGGACAGAATGGCAAAATTTGTAATTGAGTGCCCGAATTGCGGCAAATATGCAGAGGCCAGAACAGGCTTCTTTGCGAGGAAGAAAATCGATTGTGCCTGCGGCTATACCATTGATATTCACACGGATAAACTGACTTCCAGAGAATGCCCTCACTGCGGCAACATGGTGGTCTTTGATCAGAGTAAGGGAGAAAAAGCAAAGTGCCCTGTCTGTAATGAACCAATCAACACCATGGCAGAACAGAGCAAGGCCACGGAGATCTCCTGCGCACAATGTGGTGTCCGCCTGATGGTCAGCAAGGCTGCTGCAACCTATACCTGCCCGGTCTGCGATCATGTCAACGATGTGGCAGAGCGGCTTGCCAGTGAGAAGATCCGCAAGGACGGCCTCGCCAGCATTATCAAATATGAAGGGGATGGAGATACTCTCGTCTGGAAGCATCCTATTGAGGACTTTAACTACGGTTCCCAGCTGATCGTTCATGAAAGCCAGGAAGCAATCTTCTTCCGTGACGGTCAGGCGCTGGACCTGTTCGGCGCTGGGCGCTATACACTCGAAACTCAACAGCTGCCGATGCTGGAGAAAATTTATAAACTGCTTACGGATACGGAAGGAACCTTCCATTCCGAGGTCTACTATATCAACCTTGCTACCGTTATGGGCGTGAAATGGGGCACGGATTCCAAGGTGCGGATGTTTGATCCGGCCTCCGGACTTCACGTGGAGATCGGTGCCTGCGGCGAATTCAATATCTGTGTTACCAACTCCCGCAAGCTGCTCATGAAGCTGGTGGGAACGACAAAGAGCCTTTCGCAGGAACAGATCCTCGGCATGGGCAACGGCAAGGGGTATTTCCGCGCCATGATCATGACGCAGGTCAAGAGCTACCTGGCACAGGCCATTAAAGCCTGCGGCATCAATATCCTTGAAATCGACGAAAGACTCATGGAATTGTCCAACGATCTGCGGGACCGCCTGAACGGTTACCTGAAGGATTACGGCCTTGAGATGCCGGAGTTCTTTGTCAGCCGCGTGATGACTCCGGACGACGATCCGAATTTCAAGCGGATGAAGCAACAGTATGCGGAGCAGTATCTGCTGGTTCGTCAGGAGCAGATCAAGAAGAGCGAGGCAGAAGCGGCACAGCAGAGAAAGGCTGTGGAAGCCCAGACAGCTGCGCAGATGAAGATCATTGGTGCGCAGGGAGAAGCGGAGGCGCTCCGTATCCAGAAGCAGGCAGAGGCCGATGCCTATCGCATGCAGGCGGAAGCTGAAGCTGCCGAAATGCGTATGAAGGGCTATACCTACCAGCAGGAGACCGCTCGCCAGGTTGGTCTTGGCGCGACCATGGCCATGGCGACCGGCGGAAGTGCAAGCGGAATCGGAGAAGTGGCTGGCCTTGGAATGACACTTGGCGCCATGGGCGGCGTGATCGGTATGACGAAGGATGCCATGAGTGGTCTGACCGAAGGAGGTGCTTCTTTGGGACAGGCTGCCGCAGCAACGATGACACCGGATAGCAACACATGGGATTGCAGCTGCGGACAAAAAGGCATCACCTCGAATTTCTGCCCGAATTGCGGTAATAAGAAGCCGGAACCGAAACCGGCCGATACCTGGGACTGCGACTGCGGAACCAAGGGAATCACCTTCAACTTCTGTCCTAACTGCGGCAAGAAGCGCCCGGAAAAGCCTGCCGAATGGGACTGCCCGAGCTGCGGCATGAAGAAGATCACTTTCAATTTCTGCCCGAATTGTGGCACGAAAAAGCCGGAGACTCCGTCCACCTGGGACTGCAGCTGCGGAACGAAAGGTATTACCTTTAACTTCTGCCCGAACTGCGGAAAGAAACGGGGTGAGTAAATCATGACAAAGAATCAGAAAAGAACAGTTATCGTACTGGCAATCGTATTGATCGTATTCTCGGTTCTGGCATTTGCGTTACCCTTCAAGATGAATGGTCTCTTCTGGCTGTCTTATCTGTTCGGTGTGCTTGCCATTGCTGTACAGGTATATGTATTGAAGATTGCTTTTCATGGTACAGACAACGTAAAAAGTAAGTTTTACGGATTCCCGATCGCACAGATCGGCATCATCTACATGGCGGTGCAGTTGGCGCTCAGTCTGATCTTCATGGCGCTGGCCGCTGTTGCGCCGATCTGGATCGCAGTGATCCTCTATGTGCTTGCATTGGCTGCAGCGGTAATTGGTTTCATTGGCGCGGATGCCGTGCGGGATGAGATCGAACGGCAGGATGTGAAGCTGGAAACGGATACTTCCTGCATTACAACACTCCGGTCACTGGTTTACCCGCTTGCCGGGAGATGTGCCGATGCGGATGCAAAGGCGGCTCTCACTGAGCTTGCAGATGAATTCCGTTACAGCGATCCAGTCAGCAGTGATGCGCTTAAAACGGTTGAGACAGAACTTGAAACGACAGTTGCTAAGCTGCAGGAAGTGGTTTCCACAGGGAATGCGGAACAGATTAAAAGCGAGTGTAGGAAGGTTACGGAACTGCTGACAGAGAGAAACAGGCTTTGTAAGCTGAATAAGAGGAAATAAGTTTTATGATTACTAAAGAATCGTTTGATGCTCAGGAAAAAGCAGAAACATTTGATAAATTATTTGATATGTATTTTCAACAAAATTTCGGATCAACAACAAAATCAGATGTGGAAACATTCTTGTTTTCTGCGTTTATTGAACATTGTTTGAATCATGGAAATCAAATTGATGACTATACATTATCAAAGCAGCTTGGAATTACACAGAGCAGAATACGTTCATTAAAGGAAAGAAAAGAATTGAAATATCCCCGTGGGGAAAGATTTAAATGGCAAGAAGCTTTTGCAGAGTCTATAAAGACCGCAAAATATGATGAAGACAATCATAGAGTAAAGACTATCATTCAGGATGTAAACGTTTTGATTGAGATTAGGCATTACATTGAAATAAGCAATTGGTATGACGAACCGACGCTTAATAGAAAAATGTTACAGGTTCCACTAGATTGCTTCATTGAAATATGTGCTTCCTTAGATAATGATATTGACTTTGATAAAGAAACGGAAAAGGTAATTCGAGGACTAAAATCAAAAGAAGGCGTCTATCCTCAAATTAAGAATCTTATTAATGATTACTCAAAGGAAGCGCTTTTGGAATTTTTAAAGTCATCGACCAAGGAAGGACTAAGAACTCTGTTGCCGTTGCTTCCTTTTGGTAATATAGGAAAAACCGCGATAGAATTTTTCTTAAAGATTTTAGAGTAATATTTTATGCACAATTAACGTGGAGGATAAATTTTATGGCAATCTTCAGATGTAAAATGTGCGGCGGCGACCTTGAAGTTATTGAGGACGCATCATCCTGCACCTGCGAATTCTGCGGCACACAGCAGACGATTCCCACAGTCAAAGACGAGGGCCTGCAAACCCTGTTCAACCGCGCCAATGTGCTCCGCATGAAGTCGGAGTTTGACAAGGCCGCGGAAGTATATGAGAAGATCCTGCAGCGCAGTGAAACCGAGGCCGAAGCCTACTGGGGCCTGATCCTCTGCAAATACGGCATTGAGTACGTGGAGGACCCCAAGACCTTCAAGCGTATCCCCACCTGCCACCGCGCGTCCTATGATGCTGTGGTCTCCGATGAGGATTACCGCAACGCGATCAACTATGCCGATTCGGTTCAGCGCGGCATCTATGAACAGCAGGCCGCCGAGATCGATGCTATTCAGAAGGGCATCATTGCCCTTGCGCAGAAGGAAGACCCCTACGATGTCTTCATCTGCTATAAAGAAACGGACGAGAGCGGCAAGCGGACCCAGGACAGCGTAATCGCCAATGACATTTACTATCAGCTGACGCGTGAGGGCTTCAAGGTCTTCTATGCGGCGATCACTCTTGAAGACAAGCTGGGTACAGAGTATGAACCGTATATCTTCTCTGCATTGAACTCTTCCAAGGTCATGCTCTCCCTCGGAACGAAGCCGGAGTATTTCAACGCAGTCTGGGTCAAGAACGAATGGTCCCGCTTCCTGAAGATTATGAAGAAGGACCGCACGAAGCTCCTGATTCCCTGCTATCGTGACATGGATCCATATGAGCTACCGGAGGAGTTCGCTCATCTGCAGGCACAGGATATGAGCAAGATTGGTTTTATCAATGATATCGTGCGCGGTATTGAGAAGGTCATCGTAAAAGAGACTGATAAGCCGAAGGCACAGGAAACTGTTGTGGTACAGCAGAGTACAGGCAGCACGACCGCAAATGCGCAGATCAAGCGCGGCAACATGGCACTTGAGGATCATGACTGGGATAAGGCAGACAGCTTCTTTGAGGAGGCGCTGAACCTCGATCCGGAGTGCGCAGAGGCCTACATCGGTAAACTGCTGGCAAAGGATAAAAAGCCCGGCTTCACTTTCTGGATCGCCATGCAGAAGGATAAATACAGTTCTGCATCTACCGAGAGACTGGAAGCCTGCCCGGCGGATACAGCCCATGTGTCAAAGAAAGTAAGCGAGTATGTAATCGAGGGTTACCTTGATGAGGCTACGATTCGAAAGCAGTATGAGTACGACAGAGGCTATGATTCCGCCCTGTCCTGCCGCAAAAGCCAGAAAGCAAAGCAGCAGAGTGAACTGGCATCCGAACGCCTGCTGAACCGCGCAAAGCAGTACGCAAAGGGCGCAACTCAGAAGCAGATCGAGGACGGGCTTGCCGAGATCACGGCTATATTGGATCAGCGTATCGCACAGGCACAGGAACAGGATCAGCAGAGCGTTGCCCGTGTACAGGCGGCCTATGAGGCACATCTTGCGCAGGCAGATCGGAAGGCCGAGTTGCTGAATGAAGACGCACAGAACCGCCGTGAACAGCATTATCAGTCCACTGTGAGCCTGATGAAGAGCGCCGGTGATGTTCTTGCCTATGATCTTGCCTATGAAAGAGCAAGGGACGCCTTGAAGGCTCTGAACGGCTATAAGGACAGCAACGATCTTGCCGCCAAGTGCCAGAAGGAAATTGACAGGCTGAACGAAGAGAAGCGACAGGAAGAGGAACGGCAGGTTGCTATCCGCAAAAAGGAAGCGGAGCGTACAGCGAAGAAGAAAAAGACGATAGCGGCAATTGTTGCGGCGGTTGCTGTTTTGTGCATTGCGGCGTTCTTTGTTGTGACAAAGGTCATCATACCGAATAACAATTATAATGCCGCAGTGTCGCTGATGGAGAGCGGAGATTATGAAGCCGCCATCACTGCGTTTGAGGCGATGGATGGGTATAAGGACTCTGCAACGCAGATAGAGACCTGCCAGACTGCTATTAAGGATAACAACTATAATGCCGCGGTTGCGCTGATGGAAAGCGGAGATTATGAAGCCGCCATTACCGCATTTGAGGCGATGGACGGGTACAAGGATTCTGCAGACCAAATTGAGCAGTGCAGTGCAATTATTACAGAAGATAAGATAGCAGGATTTGCGAATGTTTCTGTTGGCGATACGATTGTTTATGGCTCCTACGAGCAGGACAACAACACTTCCAATGGGCAGGAAGATATTGAATGGATCGTTCTGGCAAAGGAAGGTAATCAGATTCTGGTCATCAGTAAATATGCACTTGACTGTCAGCAATATAACACATCCTATACTGATGTCACCTGGGAAAGATGTTCACTCAGGACATGGATGAACGGGACATTTCTGAGTTCTGCATTTACAAATGCGGAACAGGCATATATTCCAACGGTTACAGTAACAGCAGACAAGAATCCGAAGTACAGCACCAGTGCGGGAATCAACACGCAGGATCAGGTGTTCCTGCTAAGCATCACGGAAGTTGAGAAGTATTTCTCGTCTGATTCAGCAAGACAATGTGAAGCAACGGCATATGCGAAATCGCAGGGCGCATATACCGGCAGTTCCAACGGGAACTGCTGGTGGTGGCTGCGGTCGCCCGGCTACTATGGTAATTACGCCGCTTATGTCAAAACTGGCGGCTCGGTCCATTGCACTGGTGACGATGTCCGCAATGATACTCATTGTGTTCGCCCCGCTTTGTGGATCAATCTGGAATCTTGATTCTTCGAATCTGAAATCGTCCACTCAGCGCTGAAGGCGCAATCTTCCTTCCCCTTGGGGCTCGGATGTCCGGTGGACACCTCTGCGAAGCAGAAGCGCCGACCGAGCCGGAAGGCGAGACAGGTGGCACGCGTAAGCGTGACGGATGGGCATCAGGGTCCCACAGGAAACCAGCGAAACGTTTCCTGTGGGACAAGGACGAGCAGCGGAGTGAATGAAACCGTGAGCCTGCGAGCGGGTGAATGATACGGAGCTTGCGAGGACGCTTTCCGCCGTGAGGCGGACGATTGAAATTTGAAATTTATGCCTGCCGTTTACGTTGAAAGAAGCAGGCGGCGGGCATATTACTACTTAATAAGTGATGGGGTAGGCAAATTTGAGTAATTACATCTGGTGTGAAGACAGCGGATCTGGTTTTTTATTTTGGAAGAAATTGTTCAAAACATTGTATCCGGAAGCAATTGTGGAATCCAAATCAAATAATAGCCGATTAAGGCAAGCAGTAAGCCGTATAAAGGACGACGGAAATCAGTATTACATCATAATGGATACCGTCATCGATAATCCGGATGTTATCCGCGAGGTTTCAAAACTGAAACGGGATGTTCAGGGAAAAGGCAATGTTTGTTTGATTAATATTGTTTCCTTTGAATATGTGCTGCTTACCTTTGAACTTCTCGCGAATTGGGTGTTTGCAGAGGATGATCGGCTTAAAGATAATCGTAAGGATATTCTGGAAGTCAGGCAGTTGCTGATACGTGGTGGAGGTCAGACGGAACTGGAAAAGTGCAAGGATAAATTCCCATATGTTGAAAAACACAATCTGGAACAGATTTATGCAAAAATGCTTTTTGAAATCACAAAAAATACGGGCTTTGAAACAGACAAAGGTCATCTAGGAGAATGTTTCGTTAACTCTTGTTGTGAGTGGGGCGAACGCGGAGCAGATGACATCTGTGGGTTAGATGAGAGCCGGCTTGACACCAAGGAAAAGATAAAGCAAATAGTGGAACATTCCATATTAAAA
>R20__coassemble_1117_pt1 | contig 16353 bp, 6 predicted proteins | sample R20__metabat2_low_PE_019 | metagenome-assembled genome bin R20 | reverse complement strand
TCGAATCCTCCTGGAAGCTGGAGGACGGAGAATTATTCTTCCGGTTTGTGGTTCCGTTTGACACGCAGGCAAGGATCGTCCTGCCGGATGCGGATCTGATCGCGGTTGCCGCGCAGGCTGAAAAGTATGAAGGCATCAGTGAAATGAGTCAGGAGGACGAAGAGGTCGTTCTGATCGCGGAGGCCGGCGTTTATGAATTCCATTATATGCCGACGGTTCCTTACCGGAAGATTTACAGCATCGATACTCCGCTGGAGGAGCTGGATGCCAACGCAAAGACCCGGGCGATTCTGGATGAGGAATATTATTCCTATGTCGGGCAGAATATCCCCTTCAAGAAGGAACTTTATACACTGGAGGAGACAATGCAGGGACCGTTCACCAATGTTCCGCCCGCTCAGCAGGAAAAGATCGACCGTCTGCTGCGGGAGGTAATGGATTAAAGGAGCGCTGATGGCACAGAATAACAGTTTTCCCGGGACCAGGTCCCGGGAAATTCAGGAATATGAGAAGGATCATCGCAAGCTTGCGGCTCAGGCGGCCAGAGAGGGAATGGTCCTTCTGAAAAATGAAGGGGAACTCCTTCCGATTCATGCCGGCAGCCGCCTGGCACTTTTCGGCATGGGCGCTGTCAGTACGATCAAGGGCGGAACCGGCTCCGGAGATGTGAATGCCCGCGAGGTGGTCAGCATTTACCGGGGATTGGAAGAAGCAGGCTATAAGATCACCACCCGCAGCTGGCTCAGACAGGCACAGGAATGCTATGACACTGCCCGTCAGAGCTGGCGGAGCGAGGTCCTCCGCAAAAGAGAGGAACTGAAAGAGGCGGGTGATCCCAAGAGCTTCTTCAACGCTTATACCCGCACACCCTTCCGGGTTCCCGCAGGACCGGAGGTGATCCGGACGGAAGCGGACGCCGCTGTTTTTGTCATCTCCAGGACAGCCGGAGAAGGCATCGACCGGAAACCGGAAAAAGGAGACTATTATCTGTCTGATCAGGAGCTTACGGCGCTGACGCTCCTTTGCAGCTGGCATGACAAGGTCATTCTGCTTCTCAACTGCGGGGTGATTGATCTGACCTTTCTGGATGAGCTTCCTCAGATCCGGTCGCTGCTGCTGATCTCACAGCCCGGCATGGAGGCCGGAAGAGCAGTCGCGGATATCCTTTCCGGCAGACATTCTCCTTCCGGAAAACTGACGGATACCTGGCCGCTGAAGTATGAGGATTACCCTTACGCGGCGGAATATTCGGATCTGGACGGTGACGCGGTGAAAGCCCGTTACAAGGAAGGAATTTATGTCGGATACCGGTATTTTGACACCTTCGGCGTGCCGGTCCGGTACGGATTCGGATACGGTCTGACCTATTCTCAGTTCAGGATCCGGGTGCAGTCGGTCTATCAGGAGCAGTTTGTACATCAGGGAGTCATCAAGATCCTTGTGAATATCAGCAATACGGGCCGGACACCCTCCGGAAGAAACAGCAGCCTCAGGGGAAGTGAGGTCGTTCAGGTCTATTGTTCCCTTCCCTCGGGGAAACTCTGCAAGGAATGGCGCAGACTGGTTGCCTTCGGGAAGACCGGGGAACTGAGGCCCGGTGAAGGGGAGATCTTGGAATTTGAATTTAATGCCAGAGAGATCGCTTCCTTCGATGAGGAGAACAGATGCTGGATCCTGGAAAAGGGCCTGTACGGCATTTATGTAGGCAGCAGTCTGGAAAGCGCGGAACTGGCCGGAGCACTGGAGGTCCATGAAGATTACCTCGGACATAAGCGCAAAAAGATCTGTCCGCTGCAGGAGGAACTGGAGGAACTGACCTTTCCGCGGGAGAGCGCGGAGCGGCGTCAGCTGGAGCTGAAGCTGAAGCTGGCGGAATATGCCCTTCCGGTCATTCCGTATTATGTGCATATGGAGGAACCGAAAACCAGGCCGGAGGAGCGGCTTTCACCGGAAAGGCTGCTGCAGGAAAGAAAGATCCGCTCGCTGGTGGAAAGTCTTTCCATGGAGCAGCTTCGGAAAATGGTGACAGGAGATCCGGACAAGGGGCAGGGAGCTGCTCTGGGCAACGCGGGCGTCCGGGTGCCGGGTTCCGCAGGTGAAACCAGCAGCTGTGCCCTGGATAACGGGATTCCTTCGATCGTACTGGCGGACGGCCCGGCAGGACTTCGACTGAACCGGGAATATATTGTTTCGGAGGGAAAAGCGCTGCATTTGCCGATGGAGGCCGGATTGGAGGGCGGTTTCTTCGCCGATCAGCTTCCGGAAGGAATACGGTATTATCAGTTCTGTACCGCCATACCGGTCGGTGTGATGCTGGCACAGACCTTTAATGAAACTCTGATGCGGCGGCTGGGACAGATGATCTCCGAGGAGATGGAGATTTTCGGAGTTAATCTCTGGCTGGCCCCCGGCATGAATATCCACCGGAATCCGCTGTGCGGCCGTAATTTTGAGTATTATTCCGAAGATCCTTATCTGACCGGCAGAATTGCCGCGGCAGTGACGGAAGGAGTGCAGGGACGCAGGACGACCGGCGCGACAATCAAACATTTCGCGTGCAATTCTCAGGAAAACGAGCGTAAGCATGGGGACAGCATTCTGTCCGAAAGAACGCTCAGGGAGATCTATTTAAGAGGCTTTGAGATTGCGGTCCGCAAAGCGCATCCGCTTTCCATTATGACGGCCTACAACAAGATCAACGGCATCCATACCGCCAATTCCCATGATCTGTGTACGGTTTCCGCAAGAGAGGAATGGGGCTTTGACGGGTTTATCATGACAGACTGGACCACGACCCTAAATGATCCGGAATGTACGGCCGATGCCTGCATCCGGGCCGGAAATGATCTGGTCATGCCGGGCTTTGTTTCTGATCAGGAATCTCTGGTCCGGGCACTGGAGGAAGGAACATTGACACGCAGACAGCTGGAGGATTGTGTCTGCAGCATTGTTTCGGTTATTTTCCGGACGACAAAGAACACGGTACCGGCCGGAGAATAAAAGCGGAAGAAAGTTTTTGATCTTACAAAAGATTCGCGGAACGAATCCGGATCTCAAATGACATTACAATTAAAATATTTAAAGAAAGGAATTACCCGGACTGAAAATAAAATGTAAAGCTCCGGGAATACAGGTGAAAATATGATCACAAGAGAAGAATTGAGGCAGCCCTCCAATGAATATAAAATGGCGGTCCGCTGGTGGCTGGCGGAGGGCTTTCATACCGATGAAACACTGAAAAACCATATCCGCCTGCTGGATGAATGCGGTGTCGGCGCGGTGGAATTCCTGGCGTTAGAGGAGCCCGGCGCGGATTCCCGTCTTTACGGCTGGGGCGCGGAGGAATGGGTCCATGATTCCATGGTCGTTTTTGATGAGACTACGAAGCGGAATATGGGCGTCAGCGCGACCTGCGGAACCAACTGGGCCAACTGCAATCTGACCGGCATCACACCGGATGATAAGGCAGCCGCCAAGGAACTGGACTTTATGCTGGAGATCCTGGCACCGGGTGAAAAAAGGAGCGGAAAGCTGCCGGAATGTCCGCTGACCATGGAAGGCGTGACCAGACAGGAGCTGGTCGCTGTTGTCGCGACCCGGCTGGATCGGGAGGATACACAGGAGCAGGAGACCTATCTGGATCCGGAGCACAGCTTGGTACTGACGGATCGGGTGAAGAACGGCGAACTGGAATATGAGGCACCCTCTGACGGAACCTATTATCTGTTCTTCTTCTACATCCACGGAACCGGTCAGACCGCCGGCCCCTCCGCAAGCGTTTCCTATACGGTCAATTATATGGACCGCTACGGCATCGAAGCCTTCAAGGCATACTGGGATCAGGAAGTCCTGACACAGCAGCTCCGGGAGACGATCCGCAAAAACGGTCATGCCATGATGTATATGGATTCGCTTGAGATCTCTACCTTCTGCAAAGGCGGGCAGTTCTGGGGCTACCATATTCTGGAAGAGTTTGAAAAACGACGCGGCTATGATCTGACTCCTTATCTGCCGTTTATTGTCAAGGAAAGCGGCATGATGATGGTGGATTTCGTTTATCACTACAATATGGAGGATCAGATCCTTCGGGAGAAGATCATCAATGATCTGTATGAGACCATGACTGATCTGTATATGGACAATATGATGCAGCCCATGATGGATTGGTGTCACAGCCACGGCATGGAGCTTCGATCCGAGATCTCCTATGGTCTTCCCTTTGAAATTTCCAGACCCGGCAGATGTGTGGACGGTATAGAAACAGAGAGTCTGGAATTTGCCGCGCAGATCGACTCCTACAGAGGCCTGGCAGGTCCGGCGCATGTTTACGATAAGATTTATTCCAGTGAGACCGGCGCGACCCGCCAGAATTACATGATGGGTCTGGATTTTTATACGCAGATGATTTTCACTCAATTTGCGGCCGGTGTGACCCGGACTGTACTGCACGGCTATTCGAGTATTGCCGGTTCGGAGGCTTCCACTTACTGGCCTGGACATGAAGGCATGTGGCCGATCTTTTCCGAAAGATTCGGTTCCCGTCAGCCTGCTTATCTGCATTATCCGGAATGGAACCGTATGGTGGCAAGATACCAGAAGGTCCTTCGCAGCGGAAAGCCGAGAATGGATCTGGCCATGCTGAGACTGGATTATAATTTCCACAATCTGTACGGCCGGAACGCTTCACCGGTGGAGCAGGATTATTACGCTCATCAGGGCATGAGAAACCATGAGGCTGCGTACTGGAAGGACATGACACTTCAGGATCACGGTTTTACCTGGGATTACTTCGCTCCTCAGCTGCTCGAGGAAGAAATCATGGTGACCGAAAACGGTCTGCTGATGCCGGAGGGACCCGCCTATCAGGCAGTTATCGTTTATCAGGATACCCTTCCTTATTCTTCCGCGCAGAAGCTGTATGAGCTGGCCAGGCAGGGACTGCCGGTATTGTTTGTGAATCATACCAGGGAAACCGTCCGCCCGCTGCCGGTACAGGACAAGGTTTATGAAAAGGCAGCGTCCCGGACGCCCTTCCGTGACGGACTGGACGGCAAACTTGCGGAGCTGGTCGCTGAGATGAAAAAGCTTCCCTGCGTCCGGGAGGTCGAAGATCAGTCCCGGACCTATGAGGCACTGATCGAGCTGGGCGTGCATCCCAGGACAGAATTTGAAGAGGAAAACGGACAGGTCCTGACATTGACCCGGCAGGACGGGGAGACGACCTACGTTTATCTTTACAATATGCAGTATGCACAAAAGGAAGGAACAGCCGTTCAGGTGAAGATCCCGGCAGCAGGCGCGGTTTATCAGATCAACTGCTGGAACGGAGAGATCACCGAGCTTGGAAGCTATCAGAGCAAGGAAGGAAAAACGGTCCTGAAGGTTTCTCTGGCCCCCGGACAGGCAGCACTTTATGCAGTGGATGCTTCCCGCAGACCTTCCGTGCACGCAGAGGAAATGAATGGCTGCGCGGAGCTTTCAGGCGGAGCGCTTATCGGAAAAATCTTTGAATCCGGTGTTTCCCTTGTACGGCTTTCTGATGGCCGTCAGGTGCAGTTAAGCGCAGAGGTTCCTGCGGATATCGATCTTCCTGTGTGGAAGCTGACGGTAGAAGACTGGAATGAAGGAGAGAAAAAGACGATCGTAGAGGACAGAGGTCTCGGAATCATCACCCGGGAGGTCTACTATGAGACGGCGAAGAACAGGATCGAGGTCGGCGAAACGAAGCTGATTCCCTGGAAAGATATTGAAAAAGTCGGTCCGAAGGTCTCCGGTGTGGGACATTATGAGACGACAGTCATACTTCCCGATGATTTTGACGAAAGCCTGGGTGTGATTCTTCAGCTCGGCAGCATCAATAAATGTACTGCTTCGGTAGGCGTCGGGGATGAAGAAGCTGTCATGATCGATATGGACGGATTGTCCATAGATCTTTCCGGAAAGCTGCACGCAGGAGCAAATACGCTGCGTGTGGATGTTTCCAGCAGTCTGAAAAACCGGCTTCTTTCGCGCGGTTATTATGATAAATCGGATGCCGAGTCCAAAAAGCTGGAGGAGCTGGCTTCCAACGGCTACGCTAACGGAGAGGCCATGAAGAAAAAAGTTATGGCTTACAAGACCAAGGCGATCGTCCGGATGGATATGAAACCGGTGGATTACGGTATGACCGGTTCCGCGGTATTGAAATTCTACCGTAAGGTCAGAATCGATTGATTGTTCCGGGCAGCAGATCACTGAATCATCAAATGCAGGTACGGGAGAAATCTATGTTTACGGAAGAACAGCTGAAAAATCCTGAAAATGAATACAAAAACGCGACCAGATGGTGGCTGGCGGAAGGGTTTCATACGGATGAGACCCTTCTGAATGAATTAAAGCTGCTGGATGAGGCAGGCTTCGGCGCGGTGGAATTTCTGGCGCTGGAGGAGCCCGGCGCGGATTCCAAAAGGTACGGCTGGGGCGCGGAAGAATGGGTTCATGATTCTCAGCTGATCTTCCGCGAAACGACCCGGAGAGGACTGGGCGTCAGCGCGACCTGCGGAACCAACTGGGCCAACTGCAATCTGACCGGAATCACACCGGATGACCGGGCAGCGGCCAAAGAGCTGGACTATTGTCTGGAGATCCTGGAGGCGGGAGAGCACCGTGATGGACCGATCCCGAAGTGCCGGATTCCGATGCAGAATGTGCACAGGCAGGAACTGATCGCGGTGGTTTCTCTGCGCTTTGCCGGAGAACGGGAAGAAACGCAAACGACCGGTGAAAAACGCATGCGCAGGCTTCTGGACAGGGAATCTGCCGCGGTGCTCACCGGGCTGGTCCGGGAGGATCAGCTCAGTTATACCGCGCCGGATGACGGAAAATATTTTCTGTTTTATTTTTATATTCACGGAACCGGTCAGACGGCCGGCCCTTCCGCGGATGTTTCCTATACGGTCAATTATATGGACCGTTACGGAATCGATGCTTTTAAGGAATACTGGGATCGGGAGGTCCTGACGCCGGATCTGCGGGAAACGATCCGGACAAACGGTCATGCCATGATGTATATGGATTCTCTGGAGCTGTCCACCTTCTGCAGGGCAGGACAGTTCTGGGGTTATACTCTTCTGGAGGAATTCAGGAAAAGAAGAGGCTATGACCTTACACCTTACCTGCCCTTTATTGTCAAACCGGCCGGCTTCCGGTTTTATGATTTTATTTATCGTTATCATTCCGGAGACAATGAATGGGACAGGAAGCTGCGTTTTGACCTTTATGAGACCATGACGGATCTGTACATGGAAAATATGATGCGGCCGATGCAGGAATGGTGCCACGGTCACGGAATGGAGCTGAGGGCTGAAATTTCCTACGGTCTTCCGTTTGAATTGTCCAGACCCGGAAAATATACGGACGGGATTGAAACGGAGTCGCTGGAATTTTGTTCTCAGATTGATTCCTACAGAGGACTGGCCGGACCTGCACATGTCTACAACAGAGTTTATTCCAGTGAGACCGGCGCCAGCAGACTGAACTTCATGATGGGGCTGGATTTCTATACACAGATCATATTTACTCAGTTTGCGGCCGGGGTCACCCGGACGGTGCTTCATGGTTATTCCAGTATCCGCGGCTCGGAGGAAGCGACCGAGTGGCCCGGCCATGAGGGGATGTGGCCGATCTATTCCGAACGCTTCGGCGAACGACAGCCCGCGTATCCATATTATCCGGACTGGAACCGGATGATCGCCCGCTTTCAGAAGATTTTAAGAAGCGGCAGACCGAGAATGGATCTGGCAATCCTCCGGATGGATTATAATTATTACAATCTGCACCACGTTATGAACTCCCGATGGGAAAAACGCTTCTATGAGCATGAGGGGATGCGTGGTCACAAGGGCCAGTACTGGCAGGATATGACCCTTCAGGATCACGGCTTTACCTGGGATTATTTTGCGCCGCAGCTGCTTTCAGAGGACTTTATGACGGCTGATCCGTCAGAAGGTCGTATCGTGCTGCAGGAAGACGGGCCGGCTTATCAGGCGATCATTCTGTACCAGGATGTTCTGCCGCTGGAGGCGGCCGGAAAGCTGCTGAAGCTGGCCGAGGAGGGTCTGCCGGTCATTTTTGTCGATCATGCTGAGGAACTGCTGCGGCCGACCGGGATCAATACCTGTTATGAAAAGGCGGCGGATCGTACACCTTCCCTTGGGGAGGCGGATGAAGAACTGGCAGAGCTTATCCGGAAAATCAAAGCGCTGCCTAATGTCCGGGAGGTCCCGGATCCTGCAGATACGTATCATGCACTGTTGGAACTGGGTGTTCATCCCCGGACGGAATTTGCTGATCCCTGTGAAAAGGTGTTGACGCTGACCCGGCAGGACGGAGATACTACCTATATATATGCCTATAATATGCAGTATACCGATACTGAGCCGATAAAGGTATCCATTCGTGTACCGGTAAAGGGCAGGGTATTTTGTATCGACTGCTGGAGCGGCAGAATCAATGAAATCGCGGATGCGGTGGCGGAAAAAGAAAGCCTGCTTATTCCGGTTTGTCTTGCACCCGGTCAGGCGGTCATTTACGCGGTGGAGAAGCAGCTCCGACCGGTCAGAATGACTCACTGTATCGAAGGAAAGGCGAAGGTCCTGCGGGTTGACGGCGAACAGATCGCTCACGCTTTTGAAAGCGGATTGTTGCTTTTCGAAGGATCAGACGGCTCCATAGAGGCAGTGAACGCGAAGGTACCTTCCGGAATCGAGCTGCCCCGCTGGAATCTGACTGTGGAGGACTGGAATGAAGGGGAGCGCCGGGAGATCCTGGAGGACCGTGGACTCGGATATACGACAAAAGAAGTCTATTATGAGACTGTGAAAAGTCCTGTTGAGGTCGGTGAAACCGCGTTAAAATCCTGGAAGGAGCTGAAGGAAGTCGGACCGGAGGTCTCCGGAATCGGTCATTATGAAACCGTTTTCGAGCTTCCGGAGGACTTTGACCGGGACTGTGGCGCAGTATTTTACGCGAAGAATGTCTGCAAATGCGCGGCGGCGGTCGGAGTCAACGGGCATCAGCCGGTGTTGATGGATCTGGACCTTCTGGAAAAGGACATTACCGATGAGTTGGTCCCGGGGCAAAATACACTCCGGGTGGATGTCTGTTCCAGTCTGAAAAACCGTCTGCTGCAGAGAGGCTATTATGAAAAATCGGAGGCTGTTTCCGGTGTTCTGCGCAACAAGGCCAGCAACAGCTTTACACTGGAGGAGGATGAGGATGAGCCCAGAGAGCTGACCGCGATCGTGCAGCTGAATAAGGAACCGATCGATTACGGCATGATCGGACAGGCAGGGATCCGTTTTTATCGGAAACTGAAGCTGTAAGCCGGGAATGAATGACGATTGTTCGAACAATATCTAAAGGAGGATATGTTTATGATTACAAAAGAGGAACTTCGGAATCCCTCCAAGGAATTCCGCAATGCGGTCCGCTGGTGGCTGGCGGAGGGCTTTCATACCGATGAGACCTTAAAGCATGAGGTTGAGATCCTGGACGAGGCTGAGATCGGCGCGGTCGAGATCGTCGCGCTGGAGGAGCTGGGAGCGGATTCTTCTCTCTACGGCTGGGGTTCTGAGGAATGGGTCCATGATTCTCAGCTGCTGTTTGAGGAAACGACCAAAAGAAACATGGGTATCAGCACGACCTGCGGCACCAACTGGGCCAACTGCAACCTGACCTGCATTACCCCGGATGACCGCGCGGCTGCCAAGGAGCTTGATTTTGTTCTGGAGGAACTGGCACCCGGACAGGAGAGAAGCGGAAAGCTGCCTCTCTGCGAAATGAGAATGCCGAATGTCCATAAGCAGGATCTGATTGCCGTTATTGCCGTAAAGCTGCTGGGAGAAGAGAACAAAAAGATTTATCTGGATCCCGCCACGACCCGCGTGATCACCGATCAGGTGAAGGACGGAGAACTGACCTACCGCGCACCGGAGGACGGAACCTATTATTTGTTTTTCTTCTATATTCACGGAACCGGTCAGACCGCTGCGCCTGCGGCGACAACCTCCTATACGGTCAATTATATGGACCGGGACGGTATTGAAGCCTTTAAGAAGTACTGGGATGAAGAGGTCCTGGTTCCTTCTCTTAGGGAAACGATCCTTAAAAACGGCAAAGGCATGATGTATATGGATTCCCTGGAGCTTTCCACCTTCTGCAAAGGCGGCCAGTTCTGGGGCTATACACTGATCGATGAGTTCAAAGCGCGCAGAGGCTATGATCTGACGCCATATCTTCCTTTTATCGTCAAGCAGAGCGGATTTTTCTCACTGGATTATGTTTATCATTATCATATGAAGGATGAGGTCTTTACCGAGAAGCTGCTGAATGATCTGTATGAAACGATGACAGATCTGTACATGGAAAATATGATGCAGCCGATGATGGACTGGTGCCACAGCCACGGCATGGAGCTTCGTTCCGAAATTTCCTACGGTCTTCCTTTCGAGATCTCCCGTCCGGGCAAGTGTGTGGACGGTGTGGAAACAGAGTCTCTGGAATTCGCTTCTCAGATCGAAGCCTACAGAGGTCTGGCTGGAACCGCTCATGTATATAATAAGATCTTTTCCAGTGAAACCGGCGCGACCCGCCTGAACTTTATGATGCCGCTGGATTTCTATACCCAGATCATCTTTACACAGTTCGCGGCAGGTGTGACCCGGACGATGCTGCACGGCTACTCCAGTAAGGCCGGCTCCGAGGCTTCCACCGAGTGGCCCGGACATGAAGGAATGTGGCCGATCTTCTCGGAACGTTTCGGAGAAAGACAGCCCAACTCTGTTCATTTCAAAGAATGGAACCGGATGGTTGCCCGCTATCAGAAGGTGCTCCGTTCCGGTAAGCCCAGAATGGACCTTGCCATTCTGAGACTGGATTACAATTTCAATAATCTTTACGCCGAGGTTTACGGTACCTGTGAGCAGCAGTATTACGAGCAGGGGGATATGAGAGGCCACAAGGGCATTTACTGGCGCGATATGAAGCTTCAGGATCACGGCTATACCTGGGATTATTTTGCTCCTCAAATCCTGGAGGAGGCTTTTGTGGATACACAGGACGGCTTGCTTCTTCCGGAGGGGCCCGGCTATCAGGCGGTTATTGTCTACCAGACCGGGCTGCCCTACAGCTCTGCGCAGAAGCTTTATGAGCTGGCAAAGAAGGGACTTCCTGTTCTGTTTGTCAATCATGTGGCGGAGCTGCCCAGACCCAACTGGTTTGAAAAGCTTCATGAGCAGGCTGCTTCCAGTACTCCCTTCAATGACGGAAAGGATGAGGCACTTCGTGAGCTGATTGCGGAAATGAAGAAGCTGCCCAATGTCCGTACCGTGGAAGATCAGGCTATGACCTATGAAACGCTGATCGACATGGGTATCCGTCCGAGAACGGAATTTGCGGAGGAAAATCAGAATGTCCTGACCCTGACCCGCCAGGATGGCGATACGACCTACCTTTATGTGTACAATAAGCAGTATACGGATCAGGAACCTGTCGAATTTAAGGTTACCGTTCCTGCGGAGGGCGCTGTTTATCAGATCGACTGCTGGACCGGAGAGATTGCGCAGATCGGCGAATTTTCCATTGAAAACGGGAAGACGACATTGACGCTTACGCTGGCACCCGGACAGGCGGCTCTGTATGCGGTGGATGCTTCTGTGAAGGCCCCGCTGCATGTTGTCAGCTGCAGCGCGGAAGCGGATGTGACTGTTCAGGACGGAAAGCTGACCGCCGCTGTCTATGAAAGCGGAAGCTGCAGCTTTACATTTTCTGACGGAAGCAGGAAGACTCTTGAGATCCAGGCACCCGCGGATATTGAGCTTCCGGTATGGCAGCTCAGTGTAGAGGACTGGAATGAAGGCGCGAAGCATGTAATCACGGAAGACAGAGGGAGGGGTATCATTACCAATGAGTATTATTTTGATACGGTTAAGGATGCCATTACCGTCGGTGAGACAACCCTGAAAGCCTGGAAGGAGATCGAAGCGGTCGGAGATGAGGTCTCCGGTGTCGGCCGCTATACCGCGCAGGTTGAGCTTCCGGATTATGATCCTGCTGTGATGGGCGCGAAGCTTGTCATCGAAAACTGTCACAAGAGCTCTGTAGGCGTCGGTGTGAATGACGCAGAGCATCATCTGATCGATATGGACGGACTCTGTGCGGATCTGACGGATCAGCTGCATGCAGGCAGGAATACGATCTGTGTGGATGTCACCTCCACGCTGAAGAACCGGCTGCTGAAGAGAGGGTATTTCATCAAGGTCGATGAGATCTCCAGACTGCTTCAGGCGAAGGCCTCCAACGGTTATTCCGATTACGCGGAGTCTGAGACGGATCCGGTGGTCAGCATCAATATGGATACGCAGGAATATGGTATGACCGGAAAGGTCGTGCTCAGGCTGTACCGGAAGGTGGAACTCTAAGGCATGGCCTTAAGCCGATCCGTGTCAGAGTTCTTCCTCTGATCGTTCTGCATTTTGATGCAGTTTGCGCGGAGCTCTTCCTTTGAGTTTTCCGCGGACTGATTCTTTCGAGCGGTACTGATTCTGCCGCCTCATAAAGCTTATAAGAAGCCGCTTGCCGGAACTTTCTGTCGCTCAGGACAGACCGGAAGCGGCTTCCCTTATATTCTGCTGCAGTCAGGAACCGCACATATAATAATTGACGAATCAAAAAGGAAAGTACTATAATGCTTTCAAATTGCCCGGCATACACCGGGTGTATTTGTGTTGGATAGGAGCAGAAACAGCATGTCAGAGCTTTCGAACGTGCCTAAAAGTGAACATCTCAATATGGACGTGGAGCGTATTCACGTTTCCGAGGAATATATCAGCCCTGAGGAATTATATGATCAGCTGATAAAGGCGATCCGCAAATATCATCCCAGTGATGATATTTCCATGATTGAAAAAGCCTATAAGCTGGCCAGGAAGGCGCATGAGGGACAGCTTCGGAAGTCCGGAGAGCCCTATATCATTCATCCGCTTTCGGTCTGCATCATTCTGGCGGAGCTGGAGCTGGATAAAGAAACCCTGGTGGCAGGTCTTCTTCATGATGTGGTGGAGGATACCCTATATACGATCGAGGAGATTGAGGAATATTTCGGCGCGGATGTGGCGCTTCTGGTCGATGGCGTAACCAAGCTGACAAAGCTGCAGAATAATGAAGTCTTTACGGATCAGACCGCGGGAAGGCAGGAAATGCAGGCCAATAACCTGCGGAAGATGTTCCTTGCCATGGCCAAGGACATCCGGGTCATTTTGATTAAGCTGGCGGACCGTCTGCACAATATGCGGACCCTGAAGCATATGCCGCCGGAAAAGCAGAAAAGGATCGCGCAGGAGACGCTGGATATTTATTCTCCGATCGCACAGCGGCTCGGCATCAGCAAGGTCAAGGTCGAGCTGGATGATCTGTCTCTTAAATATTTAAAGCCGGATGTTTATTATGAGCTGGTTTCCAAGGTCGCCCAGCGTAAGGGAGAGCGGCAGGCTTATGTCGATCAGATCGCCGCGGAGGTCCGTGTGCATCTGGAGGAAGCCGGTATTGAGGGAGAGGTTTACGGCCGGATCAAGCATTTCTTCAGTATTTATAAAAAAATGGTCAATCAGGACAAGACCATTGATCAGATCTATGATCTTTTTGCGGTTCGTATACTGGTACAATCCGTTAAGGACTGTTATGCGGCCCTGGGTGTGATCCATGAAATGTACAAACCGATTCCCGGGCGGTTTAAGGATTATATCGCCATGCCCAAAAGCAATATGTACCAGTCCCTTCATACCACGCTGATCGGACCCGGCGGCAGCCCTTTTGAGATCCAGATCCGCACTTATGAAATGCATAAGGCGGCTGAATACGGTATTGCTGCTCACTGGAAATATAAGGAAACCTCCGACGGCCGGAAGGTGGATACACAGGAGCAGGAGAAGCTGCTCTGGCTCCGGCAGATTCTGGAATGGCAGCGGGATATGTCCGACAACCGGGAGTTTATGCAGCTGCTGAAGAGCGACCTGGATCTGTTTTCGGATAATGTTTATTGTTTTACACCCAGAGGAGAGGTCAAGAATCTTCCGGCGGGATCGACACCGATTGATTTTGCCTATGCGATCCATTCTGCGGTCGGAAACCGTATGGTCGGCGCCAGAGTCAACGGCAAGCTGGTGCAGATCGACTATAAGATTCAGAACGGGGACCAGATTGAAGTCATTACCTCTCAGAACTCCAGAGGCCCCAGTCTGGACTGGCTGAATATTGTTAAAAGCGCGTCCACCAAGAACAAGATCAATCAGTGGTTCAAGAAGGAGCAGAAGGAAGAAAATATTGTCCGGGGACGGGAACTGATCGCTGCCTACAGCAAGACGCACGGTCTGGATCTGACCGAGCTGATGGTTCCGGACTATCAGGATTATATTAAGAAGAAATACGGCTTCAGGGAATGGGATCAGGTCCTGGCTGCGATCGGTCACGGCGGTCTGAAGGAAGGCCAGATCCTGAACAAAATGCTGGAGCTTTATGACGCGGACCATCCGAAGATCCTGACCAATGACGAGATCATTCAGCAGATCTCTTCAGCCGCGCCGCATATATCCAAACGGAGCAAAAACGCGATCGTGGTCAAGGGGATCCATGATGTGGCGGTACATTTTTCCAGATGCTGCAATCCTGTCCCGGGAGATGAGATCGTTGGCTTTGTGACCCGGGGAAGAGGAATATCCATTCACCGGACGGACTGTATGAATGTACTGAATATGCCTGAATTTGACCGGACACGGCTGATCGACGCGGACTGGGAGAACGGAAGCCAGACAGAGATTGAGGGAACGTTCGAGGCGGAGATCACGGTATATGCCAATGACCGTCACGGACTGCTGAACGATATTACCAAGGCCTTTTCGGACGCCGGCATGAATCTGCTCGGCGTCAATTCCAGAACCAATAAGCAGGGGATCGCGTCGATTACGATCGCCTTTGAGATCCGAAGCAAAAAAGAGCTGCAGGCGATCTGTGATAAGATCCGTATGATCCGCAGTGTTGTGGATGTAACCAGAAATAACAGCTGAAGCAGCTAAAGGACCGGCAGCTGAAGCAGCCAAAGGACCGGCAGCTGAAGCAGCCAAAGGATCGGCAGCTGAAGCAGTCAAAGGACTACCGGGAGAAAATGTATATATCCCTGATTACATCAGGCGCTAAGCTCTGCGGCCGCAGCCCGCAAAGAAGCGGAAAAGAGGAATCACTATGGGAGAAATGAAAACAGAATGTTTGACAGTGGGCATGGTCCAGACCAATTGCTATCTGGTTTATGAGGAAGGCATGAAAAAGGCCGTTCTGATCGATCCCGGTGATCTCGGAAAGGAACTGGCACAGTACGTACAGGAAAAGCAGTTGGAGCTTCAGGCCATTCTGATCACTCATGCGCATTTCGATCATGTCTGGGGTCTGGAGGCAGTTCGCGAAGCATTTCCGCAGGCAATGGTTTATGTATGTGAAAATGAAAAACAGCTTTGTGAGGACCCTGAAAAAAATCTTTCCGCCGCATACGGCAGGCCGGTACGGGTCAGACCGGACCGATGGGTGAAGGACCAAGAGCAGTTTGAAGCGGCGGGCTTTGAGTTTACGGTGATCACAACTCCGGGACATACGGAGGGCTGCTGCTGTTATTATATTAAAGAGCGGAATATTCTTTTCAGCGGGGACACCCTGTTCGAAGAATCCGTCGGACGGACGGACTTCCCGACCTCTTCCATGAGTGCGCTCGTGAGATCTGTCCGTGAGAAATTGTTTGTTTTGCCGGAGGAGACGAAGGTTTGTCCGGGACACGGCGGCGCGACCTCGATCGGACACGAAAAAAAGTACAACATGTTTGTCTGAGATCAGCCATTGCTGATGTCGGAATTCATTGTCTGAAGATCCATAATAAAAGAAAAAATATGATTATTACAGAAAATATCGAGCTGTACCGTTATGAGATCCATGCGCTCGTGAAGGAATTTTATCCGGAATCATCGGTCAAAGTACTGATTGAAAACGATAAGCCGGAGCAGGCGGCCGCCACGGACATGAGTGTTCTGTTTGAAAAAAACAGAATCTGTATACGGGCTTTCTCAGGACAGGTTTATGCATATCCCGGCCCCGGAGAAGAGTGTCCGGAGGATCTTACGGTCAAGAGCAGAGCCTGCAAAACCATATTGAAGCATCTTTTGTACCGCACTCTCACAGAGGAGAGCGGGAAAAAGCTTCCCTGGGGGGAACTGATCGGGATCCGGCCGACCAAGATTGCGATGGAGCAGCTGAACAGGGGAAAAACTCCGGAAGAGG
>R20__coassemble_1031_pt1 | contig 17415 bp, 17 predicted proteins | sample R20__metabat2_low_PE_019 | metagenome-assembled genome bin R20 | reverse complement strand
AAAATATCAGGAGGAAGCATGAACGATTCATTTGAAAATAAATATACGGATGAGGATTTCGGTAATACTCAGTTTTTCAGAGTCCAGCCGGAGACAGAGAGTGGTGTAAAGAAGGTCCTTTCCATCGTATTCGAAGCGCTGACCAAGAAGGGCTACGATCCGGTCAATCAGATCGTAGGCTATATTATGTCCGGGGATCCGACTTATATCACCAATTATATGGGAGCCAGAAGCCTGATCATGAGAGTGGAGCGTGATGAACTGGTAGAGGAGATCCTGGAGGAATATATCGTTCATAATGGCTGGGCTGACAAGCGCTGATATGAAAAATACCGGGAAAAGGGTTATGGCGCTGGATTATGGGGCGCGGACCGTGGGCGTTGCTGTCAGTGATGAGCTGCTGCTGACTGCGCAGCCCCGGGAGATTATACGGAGAGAACGGGAAAACAAGCTCCGTAAAACGCTGACGAGAATCGGTGAATTGATTCAGGAGTACCGGGTCGGGGTGATCGTGCTGGGACTGCCGCTGAATATGGATGATTCAGCCGGAGCCCGTGCGCAGGCTTCCTGTGAGTTTCAGAAAATGCTGGAGGAACGATTCGGACTGCCGGTAGTGCTTTCCGATGAGCGGCTTACGACGGTAGAGGCGGATGAGCTGATGAGCCGCATGGATATCCGGGGGAAAGACCGGAAGGAATACGTGGACATGCTGGCGGCCAATGTGATTCTGCAGGAGTATCTGGAGAATCACCGGGAGCAGTGCAGAGAAATACTGGGGCGGGACATCCCCGGAGCATCGGCCGGAAGCTGAGCGGAACCGAACGAAATCATCCGCGGGGCCGACCGGAGTGTTGATTATTGATTAAGGAATGGAATATTAATGGAGAAAATTATTTTGACATCTGAAGAGGGAGATCAGATCGAACTGTTTATTCTGGATCAGGCCTCTCTCGGAGGAAAAAATTATCTGCTGACGACGGATTCCGAGGAGGGAGACGGAGAGGCCATGATCCTCCGTGATGACGCTCCGGAGGATTCGGCGGAAAGCATCTATGAATTTGTGGAAGAGGATAATGAGCTTCGGGGCGTTCTGACTCTGTTTAAGGATACGCTGGAGGAGCTTGGAATTCTCCTGGAGGGTGAGGATGAGTAGAAAGAAAGCAGCGGCTCCGGCGGGGGCTGCGGTCAAAATCATCCCGCTCGGCGGTCTGGAACAGATCGGCATGAATATCACAGCCGTTGAATATGAGGACAGTATCCTTGTGATCGACTGCGGTATGGCATTTCCGGAAGATGACATGTTCGGCGTAGATCTGGTCATTCCGGATGTCAGTTATCTGGAGGAAAATATCGACAAGGTCAAGGGTTTCGTGATCACGCACGGTCATGAGGATCATATCGGTTCGCTTCCCTATGTTCTGCAGAGAATCAATGTACCGGTGTACGCGACCCGTCTGACCATGGGCATTATTGAAAATAAACTGAAGGAAAAGAACCTTCTGGACTGCACAGAGCGCAAGGTGGTGAAATTCGGACAGTCGGTTGCGCTGGGAGATTTTAAGGTTGAATTTATCAAGACCAACCACAGCATCGTGGACGCGGCTGCGCTCGCAATCACCTGTCCGGTCGGCACCATTGTGCATACCGGGGATTTCAAGGTGGATTATACTCCGGTTTACGGGGATGCGATCGACCTGCAGAAATTCGCGGAGCTGGGGCGTAAGGGTGTACTGGCGCTGATGTGTGACTCCACCAATGCGGAAAGGCCCGGCTATACCGCGTCTGAAAAAACGGTCGGCATCACAATCGACCGGCTGTTTCATGAAAACAACGATACCAGAATCATTATTTCCACCTTTGCTTCCAATGTGGACCGGGTACAGCAGATCATTAATTCCGCTTACAAATCCGGGCGGAAGGTCGTGGTGGAAGGAAGAAGCATGGTCAATATCATCAATACCGCTTCGGCACTGGGCTGTCTGGACATTCCGGAAAATACACTGATCGATATTGATGAACTGAAAAATTACGCGGATAACCGGACTGTCATTATTACAACCGGAAGCCAGGGCGAAAGCATGGCGGCGCTGAGCAGGATGGCGGACGGCATCCATCGGAAGATCACGATCGGCCCCGGAGATACCGTTATTTTTTCTTCCAATCCCATTCCGGGAAACGAAAAGGATGTCACCAATGTCATCAATAAGCTGCTGCTGAAGGGCGCCGATGTTATTTTTCAGGACGTACATGTATCGGGGCATCCCTGCCAGGAGGAGATCAAGCTGATTTATAATCTGGTTCAGCCGCGTTATGCGATCCCCGTCCATGGGGAATACCGCCACTTGAAGGCTCAGGCCAGACTTGCCGGAGATCTGGGATATACAAAGGACCGGATCTTTATTCTCCGTTCGGGCGACGTGCTGGAGCTTTCGGAAAACAGTGCCAGGATCGCCGGAAAGGTTACAGTCGGTGATATCCTCGTGGACGGACTCGGCATTGGGGATGTGGGGAATTCGGTCCTTCGCGACCGGCAGCATCTAGCTGAGGACGGAATCGTTGGCGTTTCGCTGGCACTGGACAGCGCCATCCTTTATATCTGTTCCGGGCCGGAATTGGTTTCCAGAGGCTTTGTGTATGAAAAAGAAGCGGAGGAATTGCTGAACGGGGCAACAGAGGTTGTACTGGAGGCATTGGACAAATGCTATAACGGAAGCGGACTGGATAAGGTTAAAGCAAAAACGACAGTCAAGGACAGTCTGGGCAACTATTTCTGGAAAAAGACACAGCGGCGCCCGATGATCCTGCCGGTCGTGCTGGAAGTATAGTCCGGCTTAAAAAAGGACTCTGCATGGAAGTGCCGTCACAGGAAAGCGCTGTAACGGAATAGAATGGATTCTGACAGCGGAAGACAGTGGTAATAAGGTAATGAATCACAGACAATCAATACTGGAATGGATCATAAATATCGGAAAATACGTACTGATCGTGGTCGTGATCCTGTTTTTTGTACGAAAATCAAAGGATTTTTATCAGATGGGCTATGAGATCTTCGCACAGGAATCCGTGGATCCGATCGGAAACGGAAGGATCATCGTGGTCGAGATCACCCGGGACATGTCCGTTTCGGATATCGGTGAAATGTTGGAAGAAAAGGGTTTGATTACCGATTCCACGATCTTCCCGATCCAGGAGCGGCTTTCCGATGCACACGATAAAATCGTGCCCGGTATCTATGAGCTTTCCACGGAAATGACAGTGAACGATATTCTGGAGACGATCTCGCCGGATGAAACGGAAGAAACATCGGAAGAAGCGTCATGAGTGAAAGCGGAATTCAAAATTTTGAGCAGGAGGAAGAGGACAGACTGTCGGTATTTATCGAATCCAGACAGCCTGCCCTTTCATACTGTTTGAAAGAACTGGAAAAAAAGGCACTGGAGGAGCATATCCCCATTATCCGGACTCAGACCCAGTGTCTGCTGCAGTTCCTGATGGAACTGAAAAATCCCATGAGGGTACTGGAAGTGGGAAGCGCTGTCGGTTTTTCTGCCCTGGTCATGGAGGAACGGCTCAGACAGGGAGGCAGTATTGTGACGATCGAGCGGGATCCGGAGCGCGCGGAAGCTGCCCGGAAAAATTTCGGCGCCTTCCATATTCCGGAAGAGCGGATCTGCCTGCTGGAAGGTGATGCCGCACAGCTGCTGAAAACAATGGAAGGACCGTTTGACCTGATCTTTATGGACGCGGCGAAGGGACAATACATTCATTTTCTCCCTCAGATCCTGCGGCTGCTTGCTCCGGGAGGACTTCTGATTTCCGATAATATTCTTAAGGGCGGTGAGCTGTTGGAAAGTAAGTTCGCCGTGACAAGAAGAAACCGGACGATCCATAAACGTATGCGGGAATATCTGGATGCTCTGATGACAGAGGAAAACCTGAGCACGCTCCTGCTGGAGACCGGGGATGGTACCGCGCTCAGTATAAAAAGAGAAAAAAACAGATGAGGATCAAATGGGTGTAAAAAGTGATTTTCGAAGACCGGAGCTGCTGATCCCGGCCAATAATCTGGAGGTCCTGAAGGTTGCTGTCGGCTTTGGTGCCGATGCGGTCTATATCGGGGGAGAGGCCTTCAGTCTGAGAGCAAAGGCGAAGAATTTCAGTCGTGAGGAAATGGCCCGGGGGATCGCCTATGCGCATGAAAGAGGGGTACGCGTCCATGTGACGGCCAATATTCTGGCACATAATGATGATCTGAAGCAGGCGGGCGAATATTTCAGAGAATTGAATGCGCTTCACCCGGTTGCGGTGCTGGTGGCGGACACCGGTATGTTTATGCTGGCCAGAGAGAACTGTCCTGACGTGGAGCTCCATATTTCAACACAGGCCAACAATACTAATACGGGTACATTCCGCTTCTGGCATGAGCTGGGCGCGAAACGCGTTGTCTGCGCCCGGGAGCTGTCGCTGAAGGAGATCCGCCAGATCCGGGAGGATACCCCGCAGGAACTGGAGATCGAAGCCTTTGTTCACGGAGCCATGTGTATTTCCTATTCCGGCAGATGTCTGATGTCCAATTATTTTACCGGGCGGGACGCCAATCGCGGCGCCTGTACACATCCCTGCCGCTGGAAATATTTTGTGATGGAGGAGACCAGACCCGGGGAATACCTTCCGGTCGAGGAAAACGAGCGGGGCTCTTATATCTTTAATTCCAGAGATCTGTGTATGATCGAGCACATTCCGGAGCTGACGCTGGCCGGTATTGATTCTCTGAAGATTGAGGGCCGGATGAGAACAGCACTCTATGTGGCGACGGTGGCCCGGACCTATCGGAAAGCAATCGATGACTTCCTTGAGAGTGAAGAAAAATACCGGGCCAATATGTCCTGGTACCTGGAACAGATCCGTAAATGCACCTACAGACGCTTTACGACCGGCTTTTATTTCGGAAAGCCCTCAGAGGAGTCCATGGTGTATGATAACAACACCTATGTCAATGAGGCGGTTTATCTCGGCGTTGCGGAAAATATCCGGAAAATGCCTGAAGGCTGGACCGGGGTCGGCATCTCGCAGCGAAATAAGTTTCTGCTGGGGGACCGGATTGAGATCATGAAGCCGGACGGCAGAGATCTGTCCGTTCGGGTGGACCGTATTGTAAGCGAAGAAGGAACAGATATGGAATCAGCTCCTCATCCGAAACAGAAGCTTTGGCTGAAGCTGTCGGATGAGGACGGAAGGCCGGCGAACGTCGATGCGGGAGATATTTTGAGAAGTGTTTCCGGTTCCTGAAGGCGAATGATCTGAAACAATACCGGACAGCGCGTCGCGCTGCGGCCTTGAAGCAGCAGAGGGATGGATCAGGATGACCCCGACGGCGCAATGTCTGACAGTTGAGGAGTGAGAGTATGAATGATGCAGTAAAGGTGGAAAGTATTTTCGGAGAACATGTTTTCTCGATCAGCACCATGAGAGAACGGCTTCCCAAGAGTGTTTTCAAAACGCTTTGCAGAGTGATGAAAGAGGGGGGTGAGCTTTCTCTTTCAGATGCGGATGTGGTAGCCAAAGCGATGAAGGACTGGGCAGTGGAACACGGGGCAACTCATTATACACACTGGTTTCAGCCGCTGACCGGTATTACAGCTGAAAAGCATGATTCCTTTGTGTCCCGGCCTGACGAAGAGGGACATATGCTGATGGGCTTTACCGGTAAGGAACTGATCAAAGGAGAAGGAGACGCTTCTTCCTTCCCTTCAGGCGGTCTACGCGCGACCTTCGAAGCCAGAGGATATACTGCCTGGGATATTACCTCTCCCGCATTTCTGAAGGAATCCGGAACGGGTGTTACTCTATGTATCCCAACTGTTTTCTGCTCCTATACGGGGGAAGCACTGGATAAAAAAACACCGCTGCTCCGTTCCATGGAGGCCGTAAATCGTGAGGCACTCCGAATCCTGAAGCTGTTCGGTAATACGACTTCTTCAAGGGTCATTCCTTCCGTTGGAGCGGAACAGGAATACTTCCTGGTTGACCGGAATAAATATTTGAAGAGACCGGACCTGATTTTTTCCGGAAGGACGCTTTTCGGTGCTCCCGCACCAAAGGGTCAGGAAATGGAGGACCATTATTTCGGTGTTATTCGCGAACGTGTCGGTGAATATATGCGGGACCTCAACCGGGAACTCTGGAAGCTGGGAGTACCGGCCAAGACGCAGCATAACGAGGTTGCGCCCGGCCAGCATGAGCTTGCGCCGATCTATGAAAGCGCCAATATCGCGACAGATCATAATCAGCTGGTCATGGAAGCTATGAAGCGGGTGGCTACGCATCACGGTATGTACTGCCTGCTGCATGAAAAACCGTTTGCGGGCGTAAACGGCAGCGGCAAGCACAATAACTGGTCTCTGACGACGGATGACGGTATTAATCTGCTGGAGCCCGGAGAATCTCCGGAACAGAATATTCAGTTTCTGCTGATCCTGTCCTGCATCATCAAGGCGGTGGATATTCATGCTGATCTGCTGCGTCAGAGCGCATCTGTGGTCGGCAATGATTTAAGACTGGGAGCCAATGAGGCACCTCCGGCCATTGTTTCGGTGTTCCTGGGCAGTCAGCTGGAGGATGTGGTCCGCCAGCTGGTGGAGACCGGAACCGCGGAAAGTCATATTGAAGGCGGCATCCTGCAGACCGGTGTCTCTACTCTTCCGGACATTGAGCTGGACGCGACGGACAGAAACAGGACCTCACCGTTTGCGTTTACCGGCAATAAGTTCGAATTCAGAATGGTAGGTTCCTCTGATTCCGTCGCCGGTTCAACCACGATACTGAACGCAATCGCGGCAGAAGCATTTTCAGAGGCGGCAGATCTTCTGGAACAGGCAGAGGATCAGGAGCTGGCGATCCATGATCTGATCGAGAAAAACTTCCGTGAGCATCAGAGAGTCATTTTTGCGGGCAACGGATATTCTTCCAGCTGGGTACGCGAGGCTGCAAGAAGAGGACTTCCGAATATTGCCAGCATGATCGAGGCAGCTCCGGCCCTGACCACGGATAAAGCCGTAGAGCTGTTTGAAAAATTCGGCATCTTTACCCGGACGGAACTCGTCTCACGGGAGGAGATCATCTACGAGACCTACGCGAAAACCATCAATATAGAGGCGCTGACCATGATCGATATGGCCGGCAAGCTGATCATTCCGGCCTGTATCAAGTATGAAGGAAGACTTTCCGGAACGGTTCTTAATATCCGCAATGCGCTGGGTGAGCTTACGGCGGAAGCCGGCATCGCGGAAAGCAGGAGACTGCTGCAGGTCTCCCGTCAGGTCGCTCTCGCGCAGAACGCGCTGGAAGCACTGGAAGAAAAAATGAAGAAGACAGCCGAGATCCGTTCCGAGAAGGAAAAAGCTTTTTACTATAAGGACGTGATTAAACCGGCCATGGCAGAGTTGAGAAATCCCTGCGATGAGCTGGAAAAGCTGGTGGACAGGGAGATCTGGCCGTTCCCGACCTATGAAGATCTCATGTTTGAGGTCTAAAATTTCAACGTATACGCTGATGCGTATACGTTGAAATACGAGTCGTCATCTTCGATGCCGCCTCGGAACGACCTCGGAGAAATCGCCTGCGCGAATTTCTCCTCGCTTAAAGCCGCAAGCGGCAACTCGGGAATGTTCAGCACAACAGTGCTGATGCGTATACGTTGAAATACGAGTCGTCATCTTCGATGCCGCCTCGGAACGACCTCGGAGAAATCGCCTGCGCGAATTTCTCCTCGCTTAAAGCCGCAAGCGGCAACTCGGGAATGTTCAGCACAACAGTGTCGATGCATATACGTTGAATTACGAAAATAACAGCTGTGAGGAATAGTGGATGAAGATCATCGTTGTAGGCTGCGGTAAGGTCGGACAATCGATTACACAGCAGCTTTCTGCCGAAAATCATGATATTACCGTTATCGACATCAATCATCGTGTCGTAGAGGATATAACGACCAGTCTGGATGTGATGGGCGTGGTAGGCAACGGTGTCAGCTACAGTGTGCAGATGGAGGCCGGTATCGCGGACACACAGCTTTTGATCGCTGTGACGGATTCGGATGAAGAGAATCTGCTGACCTGCCTGATCGCAAAGAAGGCTTCCGGCTGCAACACCATTGCACGGGTACGGAATCCGGTCTATACAGAGGAGATTTCATTTATCAAGGATGAGCTGGGGCTTTCCATGACGATCAATCCGGAGCTGGCGGCAGCGGGTACGATCGCCAATCTGCTGCGCTTTCCTTCCGCGATCGAAGTGGATACCTTTGCCAGAGGCCGGATCGATCTGCTGAAATTCGTGATTCCGCCGGGATCAATACTTCATGGCTGTGTGCTGAAAAATATCCGGAGTGTAGTCCGCTCGGATGTCCTGGTCTGCGCGGTGGAAAGAGGGCCGGAGGTTGTAATCCCGGACGGTAATTTTACCCTGAAGTCCGGAGATATGGTTGGCATTGTCGCTTCCCCCGTCAATGCAAGAGATTTCTTTATCCGGGCGGGGATCGGCCGTCACCGGATCCGAAGCTGCATGATTGTCGGCGGCGGAACGATCGCCTATTATCTGGCAAAGGCTCTGACCGGGACAGGGATCGGAGTCAAGATTATTGAACAGAATCGTGACAGATGCAAGTATCTTTCACAGGAGATTCCGAAGGCAGTGGTTATTAACGGGGACGCCACCAATGAAGCGATCCTCCGGGAGGAACAGATCGAGCAGTCGGACGCCTTTGTTTCTCTGACCGGTATTGATGAGGCCAATGTGTTTCTTTCTCTTTTTGCGCAGCAGGTTTCCGGAGGCAAGGTCATTACCAAGGTCAATCGTCTGAATTACGGGAATATCGTCAATGAAATGGATCTGGGCAGTGTGATTCGTCCCAAGGAGATCACGGCAGAATATATTATCCGTTTTGTCCGGGCGATGCAGAGTACCATCGGCAGCAATGTGGAAACGCTGTACCATGTTTTTCAGAACAAGGTCGAGGCACTGGAGTTTATCATTCAGGAGGGAGCTCCCGTTGTCGGAGTGACCCTTTCGGAACTGAAGACCCGGAAGGATGTTCTGATCGCCGGAATCAGCAGAAAAGGCAAGACAATCATTCCGAACGGCCAGAGCCGGATCGAGGTGGGAGACAGTGTTATCATCGTAACAACAGGCTCCAACTTTACAGGGATCAGGGATATTCTGGAGGAGTGAGCCGATGAATTACGCGATGATCTGTTATCTTCTCGGCTCTGTATTAAAGCTGGAAGCACTGTTTCTGCTGCTCCCCTGTGTGACCGGATTGTTTTACGGGGAATACAGCACCTCGTTGGTATATTTGCTTACAGCGGCGTTCTCACTGCTTCTGGGCTTTGTGATCGGACGGACAAAGGCACCCGAAAAAAGATCCTTCTATCCCAGGGAAGGCTTTGTAACCGTGTCTTTGAGCTGGATCCTGCTCTCAGCGGTCGGGGCGCTTCCGTTCGTGCTGAGCGGAGATATTCCGGATTATACGGATGCCCTGTTTGAAACGATTTCCGGCTTTACAACGACCGGAGCCAGTATCCTGCCGCTGGTGGAAGCGGTGAGCCATGCGGGACTGATGTGGCGAAGTTTTACTCACTGGGTCGGCGGTATGGGAGTGATCGTGTTTATGCTGGCGCTGATCCCCTCCGCGGGCGGTTCGGACATGCATCTGATGCGGGCGGAAAGCCCCGGACCTTCTGTCGGTAAGCTGGTACCGAAGGTACGCCATTCCGCACTGATTCTGTATGGGATCTATCTGCTTATGACAGTGCTGCAGGTGGCAATACTGATTATTACAGGTATGCCTCTTTTTGATGCACTTACGATTTCGTTTGGCACGGCAGGAACCGGCGGCTTTGCGGTCCGGAACAGTGGTTTTGCCGATTATACGGTGGTGCAGCAGGCTGTTGTGACTGTTTTCATGATTCTTTTCGGGATTAATTTCAATTTCTATTTTTTCCTGCTGGCAAAAAAATGGAAGGACGCATTTGAGATGGAGGAGATCCGATGGTATCTGGGTATCATAGCCGGATCGATCCTGATCATTACCGTCAACATTGCAGGCAGAGCGGAGTCTCTGTTCCGGGCCTTTCATGATGCGGCCTTTCAGGTGGGCTCCATCATTACAACGACCGGTTTTGCTACCGCCGATTTTGACAACTGGCCACAGCTGTCCAGAACGATTCTTGTCATGCTGATGTTTATCGGAGCCTGCGCTGGAAGCACGGGAGGCGGCTTCAAGGTTTCACGGATGCTGATTCTGTTTAAGACAGTGCGCAGAAATATCAATCAGTTTATTCACCCGCACGGCGTCCGAATCATGAAAATGGACGGCAAGCAGCTGGAGGAGGAAGAGGTCAGAGGTGTCAGTGCCTATCTGGTGACTTATGTCGTACTTTTTGCAATTTCAGTGCTGCTGCTGGCTTTTGATGATAAGGACCTGATCACAAACTTTACGGCGGTTACGGCAACTTTCAATAATATCGGTCCCGGACTGGGTGTTGTAGGGCCGGCGGGCAATTATTCTTCGCTGTCGGTTCTGTCCAAATATGTTCTGATGTTTGATATGCTGGCGGGAAGACTGGAACTGTATCCTGTGCTGTTGCTGTTTGTACCATCGGTCTGGAGGAAAAAATAGTCTTGGAAATATTTGATATTTGTGATGAAAACGGCAGGCCGACCGGTGAAACAATTGAACGGAAGCAGGCTCATGAGCTGGGGATCCGGCACCGTACAGCACATATCTGGGTCATTCGCTCCGGCAGGAAGGACGGAGAATACGGGATATTGCTTCAGAAAAGAGCTGCGAATAAAGATTCCTTTCCCGGAAGATTCGATACCTCCTCCGCGGGACATATTCAGGCCGGAGATGAGCCGTTGGAATCTGCGATCCGGGAACTGGAAGAGGAGCTCGGCATCCATGCATCGGTAGAGACACTGGACTACGCCGGAAACTTCCGGATTCAGTATGAAAAGGAATTTTACGGACGAATATTCCGGGACAATGAGGTCGCCTTTGTTTATGTGTACAGGGAGCCGGTCGATATCAGGAATCTGACACTCCAAAAAGAAGAGGTGGAATGCGTTGAATGGTTTGATCTGCGGGAGGTCTATGAAGCCTGCCGCCGGCATGACAGGAAGTTCTGTGTACCGATTGAAGGCCTTGAAACACTGATCCGATATCTGAAGAGTCATCAGGAATGACGGCAGAGGCTCGGCCGGAGGATGGCAGAAAACTTTTTGAAATTAAAAAAAGTTCTTGCATTCTTCGGTGAATTCTCATATAATCTATATTCGTAGCCGAAAGCTGCGATAAGAATATTGGGCTATAGCCAAGCGGTAAGGCAACGGACTCTGACTCCGTCATTTCGTAGGTTCGAATCCTACTAGCCCAGTAAAATATGAGACTTCCATCTGCGGGATGGAAGTCTTTTTCTTTTACTTTTTCAACTGCTTTAAGGAGATTATGAAAAATGAAAATTACGAGCAGTATCCTGTTTTTACCGGTGTCGGATATTGAAAAGACTGCCGTATTTTATACAGAAGCTGTCGGACTGATAAAAGTACAGGAACAATCCGGTGGAATCAGCAGCATTTTTGAAACAGGATATGGATATCTCGGCTTTTGTCATTATCCCGCCCGGCGGCCGGCTGTCGGCGGAGATAAAGGCCCATGTTTATCCTTTAACTGCAAAAGCAGAGAAGAGGTGGACGCACAGTACAGGAGAGTTCTGGGACTGGGTTGTCAAACTTTATGCGCGCCTCATCAATCGGAAGGTTTTCCGGTTTACAGCTTTCTGCTGATGGATCCGGACGGATATAAGGTCGAGTTTCAGGTCATTGAAGAATTATGACTTTTTGCTGCGCAGACAGATCAGGTAAACTGTTCCGATCGAAAAATATCGGCTGATTACAAATGCGGCCGAAACAGAACATTAAAAGCTGCTTCATAAATACAGGCAGGGTATATCCGATCAGAACCGGAAAACAGATAAAGGAGCGAAAGGATTATGAAAATCTGGGTCACGCGTCACGGACAGACCGAACTGAACAGAAACAAACGAATGCAGGGGTTGACGGACGCCCCTCTGAACGAAACAGGACTGCAGCAGGCCCGGAAGGCTGCGGAGGCGCTGAAAGGAATTCATTTTGACGCGGTTTATGCCAGCCCCCTCGACAGAGCGATCCGGACGGCTGAAATATTGGCCCATACAGAAAGGGACCGTATTATTACGGACCCGCGGATTCTTGAGGTCGATTTCGGAAAATACGAACAGAAAAGCTATTACGGGCTGGGACCGGCCATGACGATGTATTGGGCTTTTCCGGAAATTTTTCCTGCGCCCGAAACGGTGGAAAAAATTCCGGATATGGTAAAACGAAGTACCTCCTTTCTGAAGGAACTGGAGCAGGCGGAGTATGAAAATGTGCTCGTCGTCTGTCATGGAGGGATCATCCGGGCAATCTGCGGATATCTGGAGGATCGGCCGAATGGCATTAAATGGCGGCCGAAGCCGCACAACTGCGAGATCCGCATCTACGAATCCCTGAACGGGCAGCACCGACTGATCCGGACGATTACCGCAAAAAAAATGAATGAAAAACACTTTTGCTGTTGACAAAAGAAAGTATAATTTATAGAATCAAAAAAGATAGGTACAACGATTTACGAAAACGATGTACTATACATGCGCTTAAGTCTTTCGCTGCCGGTCTGTCCGGACCTATCAGAGATATCTGACAGGATATTATTGAGCAGGAGGTATTAAACATGAAAAAGGTTGCCATTGGCGGCGGCCAGGGCTTCTGGGGCGACAGCCCGGATGCAGCCATCCATATGATCCGTAAGGGTGATATTCAGTATATGGGCTGCGACTACCTGGCAGAGCTGACGCTTTCCATTATGGCGAAGCAGCAGCTGAAGGATCCCACGAAGGGATTTGCACCTGATTTCCAGACCCGTATTCTGAAGGCAGCGGGCAAGGAAGCATGGGAAAAGAACATTCGGATCTGCACCAACGCAGGCGGTATGAACATTACCGGCTGTGTGGACGGAATCAAGAACTGGGCAGAGAGCGAGAATATGAAGGGCTACAAGATCGGATATGTCCTCGGAGACAATATCCGTGACAAGATCCCCCAGCTTCTGAAGGATGGCTGGACTTTCCCGAACTTTGACTATGACGGAAATTTCAACGATATCGTAGATAAGATCTACAACTGCAACGTTTACATCGGACACGAAGGCATCGAAGGCTGTCTGAATGAAGGAGCGGACGTTGTCATTACCGGCCGTGCGGCAGACTCTGCTCTGTTTCTGGCTCCTCTGAAATATGAATTCGGCTGGGCAGCGGACGACTGGGACAACCTGGCAAGAGGTATTATGGCCGGACACCTTCTGGAATGCGGCGGACAGGGCGCAGGCGGCAACTATATGTATGACTGGCGCAATGTGCCGAGAATGGATGAGCTCGGATTCCCGATCGCAGAGCTGACCGAGGATACTATGGAGATCACCAAAGCTCCTGACTGCGGCGGCGTGATCTGCGAGCAGAGTGTCAAGGAACAGTTCCTGTATGAGGTTCATGATCCCGCAAACTACTGGACTCCCGATGTCAATGTTGACGTCAGCAAGGCTACTGTCAAGCAGGTTGGTGAAAACAGAGTCCGTGTCGGCGGCATCAAGGGCAAGCAGCGTCCGGATACCTTAAAGCTCTGTGTCGGTTATCACAAGGGCTGGAAAACAGTCAGCATGCTCAGCTTTGCCTGGCCGGATGCTTATGAGAAGGCTCAGTACTGCGCGGATGTCATCATGAAGAAAATGCAGCGGCGCGGCATGAAAGCGGACGATATTCATATCAGTTACATCGGTCTGAACAGCCTTCATCTGGGCGTAGCGGATATGAGTGAAGAAGCACTGAAGAATCTGAACGAGTGTGTCCTTCGTATCGCGATCTTCTCCGAAGACAAGAACGAATGCGCCAAGATCATTCCCGAAGTCAGCCCTCTGCAGCTGAACGGACCGCCCGGAGCATCCTTCTTCGGCGGAAGAGCACATGTACAGGAGGTCATGGCCCTGTGGCCGACAACGGTACCGCGTGAATATGTTGATGTGGAAAGTCACATCCTGGAGGTATGAGATGCCTGAGATTTATTTGAATGATATCGCGCACGGCAGAAGCGGGGACAAGGGTGATACCAGTAACGTCTGCGTTTATGCGCGTAAGCCTGAATATTACAAGATCATTGAAAGAGAAGTAACACCGGAAGCGCTTAAGGCTTATTTCGGTGATATGGTCAAGGGAGAGATCACCCGTTATGATGTACCGAGCCTGGACGGCTTCAATTTTGTCATGAAGCACGCGCTCGGCGGCGGTGCGACCATGAGCCTTCGTCTGGACAGCCTCGGCAAGTCCATGGGAAGCGCAGTCATGCGTATGAAGATTCATGTTGAGGATGGTGAGATCTGATGAGCGAACATATGGCACTGGAGAACCTGACCGTTCTCGACCTGACCAGAGTTCTGGCAGGACCGTTCTGCACCATGATGCTGGCCGATATGGGCGCAAACGTTATCAAGATCGAGGTCCCGAAGGGCGGAGATGATACCCGTTCTTACCCTCCCTTCCGCGAAAAGAATTTAAACGGTGTCCGGGAGTCTCTTTATTTTGCCAACATCAACCGCAATAAGAAGGGTATTACCCTCAATCTGAAGGCGGAGGAAGGCAAGGAGATCTTCAAGGAACTGGTCAAGAAGGCGGACATCGTTGTGGAGAACTATCGTCCCGGCGTTATGGATAAGCTGGGTCTTGGCTATGATGTTCTTAAGGAGATCAATCCCCGCATTATTTACGCGGCTGTTTCCGGCTTCGGCTGCTACGGCCCGTATCATCTTCGCCCCGGCTACGATATTCTTGCACAGGCCATGGGCGGCATGATGTCCATTACCGGTCCTAAGGGCGGCGATCCCACCCGTGCGGGTTCCGCACTGGGCGATATGCTTGGGGGACTGCACTGCGCGATCGGTATTCTGGCGGCAGTCAATGCCCGCACCATTACCGGTGTTGGCCAGCGCGTGGATGTTTCCCTGATGGATTCCATGATTGCGGCAACAGAAAATACGGCACTGAAGTATATGGAGAGCGGAAAGATCCCGACCCGTATGGGCAACCGCTATGCCGCGGTTTCTCCGTATGACGGCTTCAAGTGCAAGGATGGTATTGTTATCATTGCTGCCGGCAACCAGAAGCTTTATGAGAAGCTCTGCATTGAGATTCTGGACCGTCCTGATATGATTACGGATCCCAGATTTGTGGATATGCCCGGCCGTCTGGCCAATCAGGACGCGATTCAGGAGGTTATCGAGGATCGCCTGAAGGATCTGACCATGGAGGAAGCTACCGAGTTGATTCTTTCCAAAGGCATTCCTGCGGGCCCGATCATGAATATTAAGCAGATCCTGGAGGATCCTCATGTCAAGGAGCGTGAGATGTTCGTAGATATGGATCACCCGACGCTGGGCAAGATCACTGTCAACGGCTGCGCCATTAAGCTGATGGATACCAAGCCGAGTGTTCGTACACCCGCGCCCCAACTCGGCCAGAATAATGCCGAAATCTTTGAGGGCATGCTCGGCATGACGGAAGAACAGTTCAACGAGCTTCATGAGAAGCAGGTATTCTGATCTGAACAGAATATTGTAACTCATTGATCGGCAGTCCGGGCCGGAAAACCGGGCTGCCGGATATTATATTTATTTTCTTTTAGGAGGGGAAGTAAATGTTAGCATTCTTAGGCTTTATCACCATCATTTTGGTTTTGGGCCTGATCATGAGCAAAAAGGTATCGCCCCTTGTTGCCCTGATCTTCGTACCGGCCATTACCGGATTTATCGCAGCGATCATGGCTGCTCCGGCCGCGCTGGCGGAAGCGGGAACGGAAAATCCCGGCGCCGGCGCCATCATCGTCAAGGCTTTTTCCACCCTGGCAAAGGATTATATGGGCGCGGGCCTGACCTCTATCGTAGCCACCGGCGTTATGTTCATCTTTGCGATCCTGTTCTTCAGTACCTGCTCAGATGCCGGTGTGTTTGATCCGATTATCAACAAGATCCTTTCCTTTACCGGAGAAGATCCTGTCAAAATATGCATCGGGACCTTCCTGATCGGCTGTATCTGCCATCTGGACGGCTCCGGCGCGACGACCTTCCTGATCGCGATTCCCGCCTGCATGCCCATGTTCAAAAAAATGAAAATGAACCTTTGGGTCGAAGCTACACTGGTGGCTCTTGCGGCAGGTATCATGAACGTTATGCCCTGGGGCGGTCCCACTATTCGTGCCGCTTCCGCTATGGAAGGCCTTGGATTCGAAGTTTCCGCTTCCCAGCTCTGGGTATCCATCATGCCGGCCTGGATCATCGGCATTGCGGCCTGTGTCGGTGTAGCTGTTATTCTGGGCAAAAAAGAAGCGAAGCGTATTGCCGCCGGCATCGCGGCGGAAGAAGTTACCGGTCTTACTGAGACCAAGTCGGATGACAACGCGAACAGCGATCTGGTCCGTACCGGCTGGAGATGGTACTTCAACGTTGCGCTGATCATCGTCATTCTTGTTTTTCTGATCAAGGGCTGGTTTACTCCCGCTGTTACCTTTATGATCGGTTACTGCATCCTGCTGATCGTCAATTATCCCAGTGTCAAGCTGCAGAACAAGATTATCAACAGCCATGCCGAAGCAGCATTCCTGATGGTTTCCATCGTGTTTGCGGCAGGCGCCTTTACCGGTGTTGTCAAGAACTCCGGCATGCTCGAAGCGATGACCAACGCGCTGGTCAGCATTATTCCTTCTTCCATGGGGACCTTTATTGCTCCGGTTGTCGGTATCTTCTCTGTACCGCTGTCATTGCTGTTTGACCCTGACTCTTACTATTACGGTGTTATGCCTGTTATTGCCAACGCGGTTTCCGCAATGGGCGGCAACGCGATCGCAGTCGCGAAGGCTTCCATCATGGGTCAGATGACTCTCGGCTTCCCGCTGTCTCCGCTGACCGGCGCGACCTTCCTTCTGCTGGGTCTGTCAGGACAGGATCTCGGCGATCATCAGAAGCATACCCTGCCTTACGCATGGGCGGTATCTGTCATTATGGTTATTGTAGGCTGTGTTGCCTGCGGTCTGCTGTTCTGATCCGTTTCAGGTTCTTTGGCAGTGATATGGCAGATCAGCGTTTTTCCGGGACGATGATCTGTAAGCTTTAAGCATTCAGACAGACCCGCAGAACCCATATCGGGACTGCGGGTCTGATTTTTACTTTACAGGAAATTACATTGAGAATTTCCTGTAAAGTAAAAATATTCCATGAGACTATATGCTGTATTGGATAAT
>R20__coassemble_1002_pt1 | contig 17990 bp, 16 predicted proteins | sample R20__metabat2_low_PE_019 | metagenome-assembled genome bin R20 | reverse complement strand
GCATTATTACTGGGGTTGTGGGTGTTTCTCACCCACTATCACCCCTGAAGAGCCTAAATATTATGCTTATAATAATTTCTGTCTGTTTGCAAAGCATTTATTAGAAAGGTGAACATCGAAAACAGGCAGGCGGTTGGTATGAAAAGCACGGATGCAGGGCGGCATTCCGCATCGATGTATATATGCCGGAGGAGGAAAAATGAAAAGAGTAGCGGAGGTCATCCACATTGTAGAGGCAGAGAGAGAGGAATTTTTAAGAGGCGCGGTGAATCCGGACAGGGAGACACAGAGCGTACTGTGGAAGTGCGGAGTACGGAACCAGTGCTATTTTGCATTGAATAATCTGATCTTTATGACATTTGAATATCAGGGTTCGGATTTTACGGCGGATATGGCGGCAATGGCGGCATTCCTGGAAGCTAAAGGTCACCTGGTCGGAAAGAGAAGGAAGGATGTTCCGCTGAAGGATCGTGAAAATACAAACTGGTGGGCACCGGTAAAAAAACTGGGAGAGCTGCTGGATGAGGAACCGGCTGCAGCGAGAGAAGCTGTAAAAGAATATGATGTAAGGATCCGTATGGACGGAGGAATGTCTGATCACGCGCAGCGCCAGGATATATCCTTCAATGAAGAAGACTGGATAGATGACTTTCATTTTTGAACAGCATTGAGGACCAGAACCGGAAACAGAAACAGGTTCGGAAAACAGCGCAGGAAAGGGTAGAATTGAAATATGATCTGGCTCCCCTGGAGGGGATCACCGGGTATGCATACCGCAATGCCCATCACAAATTTTTTGAAGGGACAGAGCTGTACTACAGTCCGTTTCTCTGTGCCACTCATACCCGAAATTTTAAATCCGGCGAGAAACAGGATGTTCTGCCGGAAAACAATCAGGGAATAAAGCTGGTTCCACAGATCCTGAGCCGGAATGCCGAGGAATTCTTCTGGGCGGTGCGTGAAATGGACTCGCTGGGATACCGTGAGGTGAATCTGAACCTCGGATGTCCGATGCCGACGGTGTACCGGAAAGGGAAGGGATCCGGTTTTCTGAAAAATCCGGACGAGCTGGATCGTTTTTTCGAAACTTTTTTCAGATTGACGGAAAGAGAGGGAATCTGCTGCGGCGTCTCTGTAAAAACAAGACTGGGTGCGGAAAGCTTTGATGAAATGCCGGTTCTGATCGATATCTATAATCGGTATCCGATCTGCAAGGTGATTGTGCATCCCAGGACCGGAACACAGCTGTATAGCGGAAAAGCGGATCAGGAGGCTTTCTCGTATGCTTATGACCGACTGAAACATACGATTGTCTATAACGGAGATATCAGCTGCGAAGAAGACCTGTGCCGGCTTCGGGAAAATTTTCCGGCACTGGAGGAGGTAATGATCGGACGCGGAGTGATTCGGGATCCCGCACTCATTCGCAGACTGCAGGGAGGCGGAAGGCTGTCAGTCAGGGAGCTGTCGGCCTTTCATGAGGAACTCCTGGACAATTATCTGCGGCAGCTGCACAGTGAAGTAACGACATTGAAAAAAATGAAGGAACTTTGGGCCTATATGGGCAGATTGTTTCCGTCCGGCGAAAAAGAAAAGAAAGCTGTATTGAAGGCTTCCTCGCTCGCAGAATACCGCGGGGCGGTCCGTGTCCTCATGAATATCGGGAAGCTTCAGCTCTGATTCTCCAGAAGGGTCAGAGCTTTTTTATATTCCTCCCTTTTTTCCGATGAAATTGCGGAAGGATCTTCCAGACGCGCCTCATTGCTGTTGTGACGCAGATCCGCAAGTTTGATCTTGCGAGCCAGCGGATCCGCCATCAGCCTGCGGATATAATCAAGATAAGGAAGCTCAGGATCACGGGTCAGAAGGGCAACCGTCCGCAGCACATCCTCCGGAAAGCCTTCAGCTGCCAGCTCCTCCGGTGTCATATCGGTATCTTCTATAACATCGTGAAGCAGGGCGGCGCAGATCTCTGTTTCAGTGGTCATCTGTTCAGCAATATGAAAAGGGTGAAGGATATAGGGAAGGCCGCTTTTATCGGTCTGACCGGAATGCGCCCGGGAACTGATCTGCAGCGCCTTTCGTGTCAGCTCTGTATAAAGTATGCCTGTTTCTCTGAGAGGTGAAAGAGATCGATCCATGATAAGGAATCCTTTCTGTAAGGCACTGCCGCATGGGAAGAACACAGCGGATTGAAAGCTTTTGATTCCGTTCATTATTATAACAGACATCATTCATGCAGAGGATTGAAATTTTGTATAAAGATTCCAAAATAAATTCTGATGTTCATTTTATTTTTGCTGTTTATACCATAGACGGCTGCAGATCGGAATCCGGTGTACTAAAACAAGTACATCTTTCAAAACAGTTGACACCTTGGCGGTCAAGGTTATAAACTTTTAGCATAAAAGCAAACTTCAGCAGATAGCCTGTTGGAGTTGATAATAGTTACTGTTTTTATTTACCAAAAGGAGGTAAATTCTCATGGATGCATGGAGAGGCTTTAAGAAAGATGGCCACTGGGATGTAGACGTCAATGTACGTAACTTCATCCAGACCAACTACACCCCTTACGAGGGCGACGAGAGCTTCCTGGAAGGACCTACCGAAGCCACCGATAAGCTTTGGGGAAGACTTCAGGAGCTGCAGAAGGAAGAGCGTGAGCACAACGGCGTTCTGGAGTGCGAGACTGAGGTTGTTTCCAGTCTGACCGCATACGGCCCCGGCTACATTGACGAGTCCATGAAAGATCTCGAGCAGATCGTCGGCCTTCAGACCGATAAGCCCCTGAAGAGAGCTTTTATGCCCTTCGGCGGCATCAAGATGGCTGAGCAGGCTGCTGGAACCTACGGCTACAATGTAAACGAGAAGTTCAGCAAGATCTTCAGAGATTATCACAAGACTCACAATGACGCTGTATTTGATGCTTATACGGATGAGATGATGGTTGCCCGTCATACTCATATCGTTACCGGTCTTCCGGATACTTACGGACGCGGCCGTATCGTAGGCGACTACAGAAGAATCGCTCTGTACGGTATTGACTTCCTGATCGCAAAGAAGCTGGAAGACAAGAAGAACTGCGGCAACGGAACCATGACCGAGGACATTATCCGTCTCAGAGAAGAGATCGCTGAGCAGATCAAGGCTCTGAAGGGCATGAAGGAAATGGCCAAGATCTACGGCTACGATATTTCCGGTCCCGCGACCAACGCAAAGGAAGCTGTTCAGTGGCTCTATTTCGGTTATCTTGCAGCCATCAAGACTCAGAACGGCGCCGCAATGTCTGTCGGCCGTGTATCCACCTTCCTTGATATTTATATCACCAGAGACCTTGCGGAAGGCACTCTGACCGAGAAGGAAGCTCAGGAGCTGATCGACCATGTAACCATGAAGTTCCGTATGGTCAAGTTCGCGCGTATTCCTTCCTACAATCAGCTGTTCTCCGGTGACCCTGTATGGGCAACTCTGGAAGTCGGCGGTATCGGCATGGATGGCCGTCACATGGTTACCAAGAACGACTATCGTTTCCTTCATACTCTTGAGAACATGGGACCGAGCCCTGAGCCCAACCTGACTGTTCTGTACTCCAGCGCACTGCCGGATGTATTCAAGAAGTATGCTGCAAAGATTTCTGTTACGACATCCTCCATTCAGTATGAGAATGATGATGTTATGAAGCCTATCTGGGGCGATGATTACAGCATCTGCTGCTGCGTATCCGCTACTCAGACCGGTAAGGAGATCCAGTTCTTCGGCGCTCGTGCAAACCTTGCAAAGTGTCTGCTGTACGCGATCAACGGCGGCAAGGATGAGAAGCATCTTGACAAGCAGGGCCGTCATATGCAGTGCGGACCGGAGCTTGCTCCCATCACTTCCGAGTACCTTGATTTTGATGAAGTTATGCACAAGTATGACATCATGCTTGACTGGTGTGCTTCCCTGTATGTAAACATTCTGAACCTGATCCACTACATGCATGATAAGTACTATTATGAAGCAGCTGAGATGGCTCTGATCGATACTGATGTAAGAAGAACTTTCGCTACCGGTATTGCAGGTCTTTCTCATGTAGCTGACTCTCTGTCCGCTATCAAGTATGCTAAGGTTAAGGTCATCCGTGACGAGCAGGGCTGCGCGATCGACTTCAAGACTGAGGGCGAGTTCCCGAAGTACGGCAATGATGATGACAGAGCAGACCAGTTTGCGGTATGGCTCCTCAAGACCTTCATCGAGAAGATCAAGAAGAATCCTACTTACAGAAACGCTGAGCCTACAACTTCTATCCTGACCATCACTTCCAACGTTGTTTACGGTAAGGCTACCGGCGCTCTTCCGGATGGCAGAGCTGCATACAAGCCTTTCGCTCCCGGCGGATCACCGTCCTACGGCGCTGAGCAGAGCGGTCTGCTTGCTTCCCTGAACTCTGTTGCGAAGCTTCCTTATGAGTATGCTCTGGATGGTATTTCCAATACTCAGACCATGGCTCCTTCTACTCTTGGCCATGACCTTGAGGAGCAGAAGGCTACTCTGGTAAGTGCTCTTGACGGATACTTTGACAGAGGCGCTCATCACCTCAACGTTAACGTTTTCGGTACCGAGAAGCTGCTGGATGCTCAGGCTCATCCTGAGAAGCCCGAGTATGCGAACTTCACCATCCGTGTATCCGGTTACGCTGTTAAGTTTATCAGCCTGACCAAGGAGCAGCAGGATGACGTTATCGCAAGAACCTGCCACAAGAGACTGTAATCGTGACAGAAACAGCGGTTTTGCATACGTTATAAAAAGCTGACAGGAGACCGGGCAGTAATGCCCGGTCTCTTTTACAAAACGAAAGCAGAAGGAAGGTTTCGTTTTGTAAAAGAGCTTGCGTCAGCAAGCTCCTGATCATGATGAATAATATCGCTTTTCCGTGAGACGGCTGAGCGGGTCACAGAGAATAATTTTGTACGGGAATGGAGAATATAAAGGAGGATACTATGATCAAGGGAAGGATTCACTCACTGGAATCGTTTGGTGCGGTAGACGGACCGGGCATTCGTTATCTGATCTTTTTAAAGGGCTGTAATATGCGCTGTAAATACTGTCATAACGCGGATACCTGGAATCCGGAATCCAATGATCTTCAGACGGCGGATGAGCTGCTGGACAAGGCGGAACGCTTCCGCTCTTATTGGAAAAACGGGGGCGGGATCACCGTCAGCGGCGGAGAGGCACTGCTGCAGATGGATTTTCTGCTGGATCTGTTTAAAAAAGCGCATGAAAGAGGAATTCATACCACACTGGATACAGCGGGGCAGCCGTTTACCTATGAGGAGCCTTTTTTCTCAAAGTTAGAAGAACTGATGAAGTACACCGACCTGGTAATGCTGGACATCAAGCATATCGATGATGAGGAACACAAAAAGCTGACCGGACATACCAACAAAAATATCCTGGAATGCGCAAAATATCTTTCCGATCACGGCATTAATATGTGGATCCGCCATGTGCTGGTTCCCGGTATTACGGACAATGATGAATACCTCAGACAGACCCGCGCATTTATCGATACCTTAAAAACGGTTTCCAAAGTGGAAGTTCTTCCGTATCACACACTGGGTGAATATAAATGGGGAGAACTGGGAATCCCTTACGCACTGAAGGGAGTGGAGCCGCCTGAAGAAGACCGTGTGAAAAACGCAAAGGAAATTCTGGGCGCCAGATAAAGCGGCTGAAATATTTTATGAAAAATTATAAGATGACCGTCAGCTATGACGGGACACGTTATTTCGGCTGGGAGCATCAGCCCGGGAATGAGATGACCATACAGGGGAAGCTGGAAAAGGTTCTTACCACGCTGCAGGACAACGGAAAAGCTGTGACCGTGATCGGAGCGGGGAGAACCGACGCGGGTGTTCACGCAAGAGCGATGACCTGCAACGCCCTGCTGGAGACAGAATTGTCCGAAGATGAAATTCAGGTCTATATGAATCGTTATCTGCCGGATGATATCAGCGTGAATGAGGTGAAACAGGCCGCTGACCGCTTTCACAGCCGTTTCAAGGCCATCGGCAAAACCTACCGATATACGCTGTGGCAGGGAAAAAGCAAACCGGTCTTTGACAGAAAGTATGTGACTGTTCTGAAAGATCCTCCGGATATTGAAAAAATGAGGGAAGCGGCACAGTACCTGATCGGAATGCATGACTTCAGGAGCTTCTGTGGAAATCCTAAAATGAAGAAGGAAACGATCCGCGTGGTAGATACACTGAATATCGAGACAAGCGGAAATTATATCCGGATTTACATACACGGAAACGGCTTCCTTCAGAATATGGTCAGGATTATCGTCGGGACACTGCTGGAGGTCGGATATGGCCGGCGAGAGCCGGAGGAAATTCCCGGTATTCTGGAAGCGGCAGACCGGAAAAAAGCGGGGCCTACGGCTCCTCCGCAGGGGCTTACCTTGATGAAGGTGGACTATTGATAACCGGGCAATGCCCTGTTACAATAAATTAAACATATTATTTTCAGGCAGAGTAGGAATCGATGCGTTAAGTGCCGGCTGAACAGGGAGTTGTCAGACGGACGAAAAGCAGCCGGTGCTGTGTACAGAGCAGAACCGCTGTCTTGCGGTATCGGCTCCGCATCCCGCTGCCGCATAATCAGGATCATAGCCTCCTTATGTGGTATACAGGATACTGCAAAGGAGGTGTTTTTATGAAATGGTTCGAGACCTGGAAAGATTCCTTAAAAGAGTTTTCTGTACTGAAAAACCTTGCGCTCTGCGGTGTGCTGTGTGCACTGGCAATCGTACTTGGTTTTATGACTTCGATCAGCATCGGGCAATATATCAGGATAGGCTTTTCGGGAATTCCGAATCAGATGGTGGACTATTTGTTCGGACCGGCCGTGGGATGTATTTTTTCCGCCGTACTGGACATTCTGAAATACCTGGTCAAACCGACCGGACCGTTTTTCCCGGGATTTACTGTCAGCGCTGCCGCAGGCGGTCTGATCTACGGTTATTCCTTTTACCGTCATGAAGTTTCATTGCTCCGGGTTTTTATCACGGAACTGCTGGTTAAGACCGTTGTAAATGTTGGCCTCAATACAATCTGGCTGAATCTGCTTTACAGTAAGGCGATTCTGGCAATCCTGCCGGGGAGGATCCTTTCGAACGTGATTATGCTGCCGATTGACACGGCAATCGTATATTTTGTCCTGAAACTGACAAAAAGAGTATTGCTTGCGCAGCTGAGAGAATGAACAGATCGGCATTCGTATGAGCCGGGGAGGACATGGAAACATGAAGAATAAAGGCGAACCGGGGCGTCGGCTTGCACTTTTGGACAGTATCCGGGGCATCACACTGATCAGTATGATCTGTTATCATGGCTGCTGGGATATCGTCTATATTCTGGGGGCCATGTGGCCCTGGTATCAGAGCAGAGCGGCTTACTGCTGGCAGCAGAGTATCTGCTGGACCTTTATTTTTTTGTCGGGACTCTGTGTAAATCTCTCATCCCATCTGTGGAAAAGAGGCCTGCAGGTGTCGGCCTGCGGCCTGCTGGTCACGGCTGTTACACTGGCAGTTATGCCGCAGGATCGGGTAGTATACGGGGTGCTGACCTTTCTGGGAGCAGCCATGCTGATCCTGGCGGTCGGCAGAAAGCTGTTTGAAAAAATGCCGGCCGGAGCAGGACTGCTCTTTTCTGCAGGACTGTTCCTGATCTGCAGACCGATCAACAGCGGCTGGCTGGGATTTATGGAGCTGAAACTGGTCAAACTGCCCGCTCTTTGGTATCATGGCAGTGTCGGTACCTTTCTGGGCTTCACGGATCCCGGATTTTTTTCCACGGATTATTTTTCAATGCTGCCGTGGATCTTTCTTTTTACCGCAGGGTATTATTTCGGACGGCTGATCCGAATCCGGTCTCTTTCCGGAAAGGGCTGCATGGGATTTCGTCTGCCCGGTGCCGCATGGATGGGGCAGCATTCCCTCCTGATCTATCTGATCCATCAGCCGGTTATTTATGTATTTATATTGCTCGCACAGGAACTGGCACAGCATGGACATTGACACAGCACAGGAAGCGACCGGCAGAAGAATTGACACAGCGCAGGAATGCCCGGGCAAAACTATTGTAAAATATCTGTTCGGCTCATGGCGCGTGAATATGGGGCGTGAGAGAAGCACAGATCATCCGGCAGCTCTCCATTGGGAATATTATGAGTAAGCATCATTTGTTGACAACTTTATGCTCTGTTGCCGCCTGCAAGGGCAGCAGGCAGTTCCTTCGTATTATGAAGAGGGGAGGCACCGCACTGCCCGGAAAAGCCGCCATGCTTTTTGATAAAAGGATCCTGGAGACTGTTTCGGAAGGAATGGAGATCATAGTCGTTACGGGAACCAACGGCAAAACGACGACCTCCCGCATGATTGAGCATGGTATTACTTCGGCAGGTTTTTCGTGCCTTGCCAATAAGTCCGGAGCGAATCTTCTTTCCGGTGTCACAGCTGAAGTGACGTCAAATGCTGATGCGGCAGGAAGACCCCGAACAAAATATGCGGTGATCGAATGCGATGAAGGCGCTCTGAAGCAGGTCGTGCCGCTGCTGCATCCGAAGGTGATCGTGGTTACCAACCTGTTCAGAGACCAGCTGGATCGTTATGGGGAGGTCATGCATACACTGGAATCGATCCGCAGAGGAGTGGAGCAGGTCCCGGAAAGTATTCTCTGCCTGAATGCGGACTGTTCACTGACCTCTTCTCTCGCTCTGAATATACCGAACAAAGTGGTTTATTACGGAATAAACGGTCCGGTGGGGGAACAGAAAGAGCAGGAGCTTTCCGATGCTCGCAGATGTATCCGGTGTGGGGCGGAATATCAGTATTATAGTCACACCTATGCGCATCTCGGTGACTTTTACTGTCCGGAATGCGGATATCACAGACAGAAGCCGCAGGTCGCGGTCACAAAAATATTGTCACTGACAGCTGCTCAGACAAAGGTGGAGCTGGAACTTTGCGGCAGCAGCCGGGAGGTCAGTATCCGGCTGCCTGCGGTTTATAATGTATATAATGCGGCAGCTGCGCTGACGGCGCTGACTCAGTTCGGGATATCCGCAGAACAGGCCTGTGCCTCTCTTGCGGATGTACGAAGCAGTTTCGGCAGAATGGAAAACTTTGAACTGGACGGGATACCGGTACAGATGATTCTGGTCAAGAATCCGGCAGGCTGCAATCAGACGATCGAATATATCACCTCTCTGCAGGAGGATTACCGACTGGTGATCTGCCTGAATGACAAAACAGCGGATGGCCATGATATATCCTGGATCTGGGACGCAGACTATGAGAAGATCGCTGCGGATGAGCACGCGGTCAGGATCTATGCGGCCGGCGACCGGGCGGAGGATCTGGCGCTTCGTTTAAAATACGCGGGGACGGATGAAAAAAGAATCGAAATACAGAAGGATTATGAAAAACTGCTGGAAGGACTGAAAGACTCAAAACTGCCGGTTTTCGCCATGCCGAATTATACTTCCATGCTGACCCTTCGGGGCATACTTGCGCAGGTGACCGGCAAAAAGGATTTCTGGGAAGGTTGATCCGGGAGGAAAAAGTGGAACTGAAGATCTGTCACCTGTATCCGGAGGTGTTGAACCTTTACGGAGACAGAGGAAATATTATCTGTATGCAGAGACGTCTGGCTGACAGGGGGATCGAAAGCACTGTGACCGCGCTGAAGATCGGCGACCGGGCAGACCTGACAGCATTTGATCTGTTTTTTATCGGCGGCGGACAGGACTTCGAACAGGAAGTCCTTCTACAGGATTTAAACAGCGGAAAGGCGCAGGAACTGAGGGCTGCCGTGGAGGACGGAAAGACTTTTCTGTGTATTTGCGGCGGTTATCAAATGCTCGGGCATTATTATGAGACTTATGAGGGAGTCCGCTGCGAATTTCTCGGAGCGGTGGATTTTTATACCAAAGGCTCTAAGGTACGGATGATCGACAACTATGCATTTCAGCTGTCGGAAGATCTGGGCGGCGGTACTGTGATCGGATTTGAAAATCACAGTGGAAAAACCTATCTGGGAGAGGGTATCAGACCGCTCGGAAAGATCCTGAAGGGCAGCGGAAACAATGGTGAGGACAAAACGGAAGGGGTTCATTACAAAAATGTATTCGGAACCTACAGCCACGGTCCCGTGCTTCCCAAAAATCCGGAGCTGTGTGATCAGATCCTGCTCAGCGCACTCGTCCGGAAATATGGCAGCGCCCGGCTGGAACCGCTGGAGGACCGCCTGGAAAAGGCAGCGCATGATACCGTGCTGGAACGTCTGATGCGTGGGTGAAGAACCCAAAAGAACAGTGAATGCCGATCAGATGATTAAAACCCCTCGATGTCCTGTCTGAACTCAGACAGGACATCGAGGGGTTTGCTTTTTTTGCTGCGGCGTAGGGTATTTATGAACCCCGTCTTTATATTATTCTGTCGGGATATTCAGACTTTCAAGCTCCTGTCCCAGTATGTCGAAATCCAGATCCGGCGCTTCCACCTTGGCCTGGCCGAAATCGTAGAAACCTTCATCCCGGACATTGAAGCGGGAGATCAGACGGGCAAAGCGGATTCGTCCGTTATTGTTCAGGTGGATGCCGTCCAGCAGATATTCCTGGGCATTTCCGCTCCAGATCTTCATCCAGTCATAGGAATCCACAGAGATAACATTGTCAAATTCACCGGCGATGCCGCAGCAGGCGTTGGAATAGTCACGCAGTACTGCGTAGCCGTTGTTCAGAATATTACCGTCACCCAGGTAGGAGTGATCGGAGGAACTGAAGAACTGGGCATAGTTGGGGGAGACCAGGATGATCTTGGACTTGGGGAACGCTTTCTGAAGGATCTGGATGCCGATCGTCAGCGCACCGGTATAGGTTTTGGGATCTGCATAGGAATCGCTCCACAGCGGAACGGAATTCATGAAATCATTGACTCCGTATTCCACGATGAAATAATCCGTCAAAGCAAAATCCTCAACATTGGCAATGACGGAATAGGCTTCCTCATTATATTTTTTGATGAATTCCGGACTGACATCCCCGGCGGCGACATGAGCCATGCCGACGAAGCTGCGGGAATCCCAATTGGCAAGATCGTCATCCTCATTATAAAGGGCGGCGGTGGTTCCGCCCTGGGCGCAATTGAAAACGCGGGCCTTGCAATAGTGCTGGATCCAGGTCGCTGCGCCGGAATCATCACGGAAATTGCCGAACTGGCTGTCACCGAAGATGACGATCTGGGTGACCTTATCACTCTTGGGGTCCAGCTGCTCTTCTTTTTTGACCTCTTCAGCATCTACAGTTTCCAGATTTCCTTCCTCGGAGGGGATAAGAGAGGCGTCAGTTGTGGGGTCATCCAGATCCTTGTCGGGGTCGACCTGAGTCGTGCCTTCCAGATTGACACTCATGCCGTGTGTGGGATCGCTTTCGTCCGCCTGACGGATCGCGCTTCCGTCTTCACTGTCATAGGCTGAAACATCGATGACGATGACCGGATCATCATCTTCCGGAATCTCCTCTACTACGGATTCCGCTTTGGCGGTTTCTTCGGAAGCATCGGGTTCGTCGCCGGTCTGTTCCGTTTCCGATCCCGATGTGTTCCCGGTACTGCCGGAAGAAGCACAGCCAACCGTAAGAAGCGACACCGTGAGCGCGGCGCAAAGGATCAACAGTAATTTTTTCTTCATAAGCTTTTGATTTCTCCTCATTTTCAAAATCCCCGCAGCGGCGGTTTAAAAGGAACACGCAATAGTTTTGGCGGCGGGGATGTTTTTATGTTATCATCAGATGCAGAATATAAATGTAGATTGCATTATAACACAACTTTGGAAACGATGCTATTTAATACCCTCTCTTACGGAATTTTTATTCCCGTAGTGTTTATTGTATACTGGAGCCTGCCTCAGAGCCTGAAATGGGCCGGACTTCTGGCGGTCAGCTGGTGGTTCTGCGCTCAGATCGATTGGAAGGCATGGATCGTACTGCTGATCATGACAGCAGTGAGCTGGGCTGTGGGGATCTGGATCGAAAACGGCCGACAGGGCGCGCCGCGAAAACGCAGATTCGCAGCAGGCACGTTTTTGATGCTGGCACCGCTGCTTCTGCTTAAATATGCACCTTTTTTTATCCGTAATCTCAACCGGCTCGGACGGCTGCTGAAGATGGGGGAAGGCGGGGCACTGTTTTCTGTTCCTGCTTTTTTTGTTCCGATCGGAATTTCCTTTTATACCCTGCAGATCATTGGCTATCTGATCGATGTGTACCGCGGGAAAATACAGGCGGAGCGTCATCCGGGATATTATGCTCTGTTTGCGGGCTTTTTTCCGCAGCTGGTTTCCGGACCGATCGGCAGAGCGGAACAGCTGCTGCCGCAGTACCGGCAGAAAGTTGATTTCAGACAGACAGATTTCGGCCATGCGCTTAAGCTGATGGCCTGGGGTTATTTCAAAAAGCTTTGTATCGCCGATGTTTTTGCGGTAACAGTCGACAAGGTCTTCGCGTCCCCGGAAATCTATGTCGGTCTGATCTTTCCGGTCGTTACAGTAATGTATACGATCGAGCTGTACTGTGATTTCTCCGGATATTCGGATATTGCGGTTGGAACGGCAGAACTTTTCGGAATCCGGCTGCAGCAGAACTTCCGGAGCCCGTATTATTCCCGGTCCGTACGGGAATTCTGGAGCCGCTGGCACATTTCTCTTTCAGGCTGGTTCCGGGATTACGTCTATATTCCGCTCGGCGGGAGCCGCTGCGGAAAGGCACGCAGAATTTTGAATCTGATGATCACCATGCTGATCAGCGGTCTCTGGCACGGAGCGGCATGGACGTACATATTCTGGGGCGGACTTCATGGGATCTATCAGAGCCTGGAGGCACTGTGCGGAAGAGGAAAGCCGGCCAAAATATCGGGAAAAACACCGGAAAAAACACCGGCCAAAATATTCGCGGTGGTACTGACCTTTATTCAGGTATCCTTTGCCTGGCTGTTTTTCCGGGCGGGCAGCATGTCGACAGCCTGGCGTTTTATCCGGTATTCCGTATTCGGAATCAGTGATTTTGTTAATTATCTGAAGACCTTTGTAATCTGTGTGGGGATCCCGTATCTGGATATGGTGTGGATCTCGATCCCTGTTGTGATTCTGGCGGCTGCGGACTTTCTGGCAAGGGAGGAAGACATTGCGGTGGTTTCTTCAAGGTGGAAGCCCTGGGTGCGCTATCCTCTGTATGTGCTGCTGCTGGCAGCGATTCTGATCTTCTCACAGAAGGGAGTTCAGACGGAGTTTATTTATGGAACGTTCTGAAAACGGACAAATGGGCAGCATTTCCGGCCGCGATCGGAAAGACAGAGAGACGGACAATATGCGCCGCAAGGGCAGAAAGGCGAACTGGGCGGTCAAGGCCTTTCTGGTTTCCGCGGCGGCGATCCTGCTGGTGCTGGTACTGAATTTCATTTACCTGCAGGACCGGGCAAATTTTGACTGGGAAACTGAAAAATTCGGTGAGGTTCAGCAGCCGGTTCTGTGCAATGTCGGCAGCTCGCACGGAGAATACGGATTTAATTACACGGAGCTTCGTCAACAGGGGGCGGACTGCTTCAATTTTGCGCTGCCGAGTCAGATGTTTGACTATGATCTGGCGCTTTTAAAACAGTATCGGTCACACCTGAAGGAAGGGACAGTTGTACTGATCCCGATCTCTTACTTTTCCTTTACGGACGAAACGCTGAATACGGCGGATCAGGAAAGCCGAAAGGTCCGTTATTATCAGTTCATGGATCCGGAAAACATCCCGGATTATGACTGGTTTGTTGATCTGACGACGCATCGCCTGCCGATTCTTTCCGCCGGATCCAAAATATTAAAGCTTCCGTATGATTTTCTGTTCTGGGGGAAGGATTATGAGGAAGAGGCCCTGAGCTTCACTCTTCAGGTACAGGCCCGGGGAAGCTCTTCACCGGAGGATGCGGACGGGGCAGAGAGCATGGAACCGCAGGCGGAGGAACTGCAGCGTTTTGAAGAGATTGCCGCGCAGCGTTTTGAACGACATTTTGCGGACAGACCGGTTTTCTTTCAGGAGGACAGGACCCGGCAGCTGGAGGAAATGATTGACTACTGTCTGGAAAACGGCTGGCGTCCGGTGCTGCTGACGACCCCCTTTTATGAAAGCTACACCAAAATGATTGACGAAGATTTCCTGGAACGCTTTGACAGGATCGTCCGCGAAATTGCGGACAGCAGAGGAATTTCCTATTATAATTACGGTGTGGATGAGCGTTTCAATCATACGATCGCTTATTTCGGCGATCCGGATCATCTGAATACAGAGGGGTCTCTTTATTTTATGCGTCTGCTGTGCAAGGAGATCCCGGAGGTCAGGGACGTCACAGCCAATTGCAGTCTGCAGTAAGCTGCTGCATTCAATAATACAACAAGGAGAAAACAATATGCTGCAGATTCCTTTTAACGGGGAAGAATTACTCAAAAAATCAAAAAAAATCCGCAGAGAGCTTCTGGCGGAGCAGAGCGGCAGGATCCGCAAAAAAATAGCCGTGCTTGGCGGTTCCACGACCCATGACATCGTCCGGATGCTGGAGCTTTTCCTGCTGGATCAGGGCATTGAGCCTGAATTTTATGAATCCGAGTACGCACAGTATTATGAAGATGCGGTTTTCGGCAATCCGGAGCTGGACAGCTTTGCACCGGATATTGTTTATATTCATACGACCTTCCGGAATCTAAAGACGCTGCCGGAGCTTTCCATGAGCCGGGAGGCTGTCGGGGAACTTCTGGAGCAGACTTTTCAGCATTACAGACAATGCTGGGAGAGTCTACGGGCAAGATATCACTGCAGCGTGATCCAGAATAATTTTGAGTATCCCGCCAGTCGCCTGATGGGGAGCCGTGACGCATCGGATTTTCACGGAAGTGTTTATTTTGTAAATGAACTGAATCGTCGTTTTGCTGCATATGCGCAGGAGAATGAAGGTTTTTATCTGCATGACCTGAATTATCTTGCCGCCCGGATCGGCCTGGATAACTATCTCGACGATGCCTTCTGGAATATGTACAAGTACGCGATGTCCATGAAGGCAATCCCGGAGCTGGCTTACAGCGTTTCCTGTATCATTAAGGCTGTATACGGTAAAAACAAAAAGGTACTGGTTCTGGATCTGGATAATACGCTCTGGGGCGGCGTGATCGGTGATGACGGGCAGCAGGGGATCGAGCTTGGGGAGGAAACAGCAGTGGGAGAAACCTTCCGGGAATTTCAGGCCTATATCAAAAAGCAGAAGGAGATCGGTGTCCTGCTGGCGGTAGACTCCAAGAATGAGGAAGAAAACGCAATGCTGGGTCTGAATCATCCGGACGGCATCCTGAGACCTTCCGACTTTGTCAGCATTAAAGCCAACTGGGATCCCAAGAGCGAAAATCTGAAAAAGATCGCGGCAGAACTGAATCTTCTGCCGGAATCCTTTGTTTTTGTGGATGACAATCCGGCAGAACGGGAGATCATTCGGCAGCAGGTGCCCGGCGCGGCGGTTCCGGAGATCGGGAATCCGGAGGATTATATCCGTGTTCTGGATCATGCCGGCTATTTTGAAGTGACTTCTCTGACGGAGGATGACCGCAAAAGAAATGAAATGTATCAGGCCAACGCTCTTCGGAAAGCGCAGGAAAGCAGCTTTACGGACTACGGAGAATATCTGAAGTCTCTGGAAATGAAAGGACAGATCGGGCCGTTCGAGGAAATGTATTTTCCCAGAATTACACAGCTGACCAATAAGAGCAACCAGTTCAATCTGACCACCCGCCGTTATCAGGAGGAGGAGATCGCGGCCGCTGCAGCGGATCCGGACAAGATTACCGTCTGCGGCAGACTGATCGACAAGTTCGGAGACAACGGGATCGTCTCGCTGATCATCGGCAGCAGGGCCATGATTACGGAAGAGACCGGCAGCACGGAAGGAAAAGGCACACCGACCGGGCAGCAGGCATTGCTGATCGACCTCTGGCTGATGAGCTGCCGTGTCTTGAAACGGGATATGGAATATGCTATGTTGGATAAGCTGGTCGAAACCTGCATGGAGCAGAAGATCAGCGCGATCTTCGGATATTATTATCCGACGGCCAAAAACAAAATGGTCCGTGAATTTTACGCGCAGATGGGCTTTTCGAAGATCTCGGAGGATGCGGACGGCAATACGGTATGGCGTTTTGATGTTCCGTCCTCATACACCCATAAGAACCGGTACATCAGCGTAAATTAAACGCTGACCGCCGGATCGGATCACGGAAAAACGAAAAATTCGAAACAAGGCGGTGATTCAGGAAGGAAGCACCGCGGGTATTGTAGCGGGTATTGTACATAAATGGGACCGCGAGAAGCGGTACGGAGGACAGTATGGTCTTCAGTTCCATGGTCTTTCTGTGGATCTTTTTTCCGATCGTCTGCATACTGAGCTTTTTGATCCGGAAACCGAAATATCAGAATATTGTACTGCTGATCGCCAGTCTGCTGTTCTATGCCTGGGGCGAGCCGCGGTATATTTTACTGCTGCTTTTTTCGGTCCTGATGAACTGGGCCTTCGGACTGCTGATGGAAAAATATGAGGAGCGGAAAAAGCTTTTCCTGATCCTTTCGATGATCGGCAATCTGTCTTTGCTGGGATATTTTAAATACTGCAATTTCTTCCTCAATACACTGGATCATCTGCTGCCTTTTGTCAAAATTCCGAGGACGGATATTGCTCTGCCGATCGGGATCTCTTTCTTTACTTTCCAGGCAATGAGCTATGTGATCGACCTGTACCGCGGGCAGTACAAAGCACAGAAGAGCCTGCTGAACCTGATGCTGTACATCTCCTTCTTTCCGCAGCTGATCGCGGGCCCGATCGTTAAATACAGGGATATTGACGAACAGATCATGAACCGAAGTATGACCGGGGAGAAGGTGGCCTCCGGTTTTAAACGGTTTATTTACGGCCTCTCCAAGAAGGTGATCATTTCTAATCTGCTTGCGGTAAGCGTGGACAAGATCTTTGCCCTGCCTCTTGCAGAGATGGGAACCGCCGCGGCCTGGTGCGGAGCGGTATTTTATACGCTGCAGATCTATTATGATTTTTCCGGCTATTCGGACATGGCAATCGGCATGGGACGGATGTTCGGCTTTGAATTTCTGGAAAACTTTAATTATCCGTATGTCTCGGCATCCGTACAGGAGTTCTGGAGACGCTGGCATATTTCCCTGTCATCCTGGTTCAAGGAGTATCTGTATATTCCGCTGGGAGGCAACAGAAAGGGAAAACTGCGGACGTATATCAATCTGATCATCGTATTTGCGGTTACCGGTCTGTGGCACGGTGCCAGCTGGAATTTTGTTTTCTGGGGATTGTACCACGGTTTCTTTCAGATCCTGGAGCGCCTGGGACTTTCCGGAATCCTGAAAAAGGACCGGACGAAGATTCTCGGCCGGATCTATACTTTTTTTGTTGTCGTGACAGGCTGGGTGTTTTTTAACGCGGAAAGCCTTTCCTACGGCATGGGGATGATCCTTCGGATGCTGATCCCCTGGAAGTATGCAGCGGCAGGCAAAAACCTTGGCATGCTGGTGAACCATCAGACAGTGATCGCATTTGTGCTGGGACTTCTGGGCTGCGGTCTGCTGCAGAATATCTTTGCCTGCGGAAAGCTTAAGGGCATCCGTGACCGCTTCAGAAATTCAGCTGCGGAGGCGTTCTTCCTGACACTGGCACTGTTTTACTGCATTGTTCTGCTGGCCAATAATACCTATAATCCGTTTATTTATTTCCGCTTCTGACGGAGCATCAAAAAACGGGAAGACTCTGTCAGAAGGAAAGCGGACTGCCGTATGGGATATGTCCGTGATGGGGAAAGGATTGAATGAAAAAAACACTGCGGAATTATTATATTATCCTGCTC